>JGI24022J15233_10003095_pt1 | contig 16244 bp, 9 predicted proteins | sample Ectturendosymbi2_FD_15233 | JGI IMG/M metagenome (IMG submission 15233)
TCCCAAGATACGTAGAAGGCGCAACACAGGGCCTCCAGTTGTACAGTACATACAGTAGATGGTGGGTGAGACTGCCGCGAATTTTTCGAACGGATACCTCTGCCTGAATCCCGCGCACGGCTCTTGGTGACGCGACCGTGACACGACCCATGAGCGATGGGCTAGTTCAGCATTTTTAAGGCCTTTTGAGATACCGGGACGGTCTTTCAATTTCTTCCAACGGTCTCTCAAAACAAAGTAGAAAATCCATTTATTATAACCTTCAAGATACACTAAAACATTGCTTTACTACGACAACATATCGGTATTTGAATAAAACTGTTGGGGTCTCTAATGACTTAGCGGTTACCAAGGTCAAACACCAATATCTTAACGGTTAGCAAGGTCAAACTTTAAGAAAAGCTGGGCTTGTTTAATTTTCAAGCGGATTTATCCGGTCATATAATACGCACTACGTCGTTGATGTTGAATCAACAGGTAGTGTGCGCACTACGACATCAAGCTTGTTAAATGTTGACTCTCACGTTCCTTGATTCATTAAGGCATTGACCCAAAAATCCAGTTTAATTCCCTATTATGCACGGAACTTGATAGACATGGATGACGCAACGCATTTGGGAAGATATTTTGACAAAGAAGGAAATGAGTTAAAGGGTTTTTCCTGAAGTGAATTTCATTTTTCTTTAACGTTTCCTCAAAACACCTGCAATTCGCCAAAGAAAAAATCTCGAAAAAGTTTATGGGGTCTCGTGAATCGTAATGGAGAAGCGCCTCGGACGGCACTACTATCCATTCCCAGTAGGCGCCACTCGCACCGCTCGAAGAGAACAAAGAGAAGGCATTTATTTATTTAAGCGAGAACAAAGAGAAGGCATTCATTTATTTAAGCGAACCGCTCGCTTAGTGACGAGCACTATGTTATAAAGAGAAAACGCTCTCCGAAAAAACGGGGACAACAATTCAGTGACGTGGACAACACTTCAACACGTGCACAATACTTCAGAAAAAACGTGGACAACACTTCAGTGCTGTGTCAAATTTCTACTTTCGATGTCTTGTTGGAAATGCGCATCGATTTTTGGCGTTGCAGAAAGTGTAGTAGCTCAGTGCCTGTTATTTTTTTACGTTTCGTTCACGCCTGCCATCGATCGCTGCATTCTCATTCATCCTATTGTGGATGCATGGCCGTTGTGACAACATAATAATGGTACGTCGAATGTTCGTTTTTAGACAATGGTAGTTGCTCCGCTTCATACACAGCATGCTTTCCGCCATACAGAAAATTGGCTGCAACCTTCAAGCATCAGGGTTGCCAGTTCCAGATGGACCTAGATGTCAAATTGCATATCAAAATATGCCAAATAGCTTGAAAAAAGGCCAAACAAGCTGAAACAGGCCGATGGCTGTAAATTGTGAATTACCTGGATGAGTAATAGCAAAAATATAATGTAGCTATTGAACCAAGCCTAGAATTATTGCATAAAAATCAACAAATGATTGTAATTCTCCGAAAAGATCACCTTCTATTTTATAAAATGCTTAGCAAATAATGCCTACAAGTCTTTGAAACAATAAAATACAAGTTATGAAAATACAATAAGCACAACGCTATTAGTGTTTAATTACTTTGAATCTTGTACTCAAAGCGTCTGTTAGATATGTTACAATTTCACAAAATATCTAAGACAAAATGCACTCACAGAAAACTCACAGAAAACTGCTAGGCTTTCTAGTTCAAATGGACCAAATACACCAAATCACTACTCAAAACATGCCAAATAACATCAATAAATGCCGAACAGGCTGAAAATAATCTAAAGGTTTAAGTCAGGAGACAAGTTTTTACAAAATGCCAATTGCCAAACATTGTTTTATGTGTCAACACCACTAAAAAGACCAAAAACATGCAAAACTATGACGTCCATGCCAAACAGCATTTTCTCATGCCAAACCAGGTGAAAAGGCCAAATTTCTGGAATTTGGCATTAAAAATGCCAACCTGGCAACCCTGTCAAGCATGGTTTGATTACTGGCTCAGCTTCGCAAAAGTGATTTTTCGTTTCATCAGCACATGCGCTGTTTGAAGAGGAAAGGAGAAATGTCAGAGACATACTAGCGGAGACATTTACGACTGACTAAAACGGAGGGAATTTTAAAGTTTCCACAAATATTCGTGCTGTTTCTTGGAAGACGTGGGGACTTATTCTGATGAATGCCGTGTTTGTTTAGCAAATAATTCCAAAGTTGGAAGGAGCTAAACACTGGTTGCTATATTTAATATCGCACAATAAGAACTGAGCAGACGGCAAAGGGGTGGATTCTTCACTTTTGGGAAGGAAAAATCCATACTTACTACAATCATCATCCAACTTTCGCCTTTTACTTTTTGAAGGGATCTTATTCTCGATGTTAACCTCCCTTCTAAACATGGTTCTTTGAACAGCGAAGCTGATAAAGCTGGCGTGTCCTGATCGATTTCCCATACATATTTACATTTAATTTCATCAAAACAAAGTGTTTTTAGCCTACGTATTTCTTAGACATTCTTTAGGTATTGCCTGAGATATAAACGCATATTAGATGCTGGAATCAATACTAAACTGATAACAAACAAAGACCATACTTAGGCTAATCCTGTATTCGACTGATAAGGCTTCTCCGATCAATGTTCAGGTATCTGTTTTTCACTCGAGATTGAGAATGGAACTTTCGAGGTACTTGCGATTCCAATAGATCATGGGAGACCGTGGTCCACAAGCCAAATCTGGCCCGCGTAGCCATTTCATCCGGCCTGCGAAGACATTTTGTCAACAATGAAAAATAATCTATTTACGAAAAACTTGTTGATTTGGTAGAATGTAACAAGTCCCGAAACAATCACATTATGTGAGATGTCCGGGAGCCTGACTGTTGTGTAATAGCTTATGTGGCCCTCGGATAGAAACGTTTGGGGACCCCTGCAGTCGATAATCTTCGCACAGGAATATAGGACACTCATGCAGATAATAGAGTAGCAGAGATTCCATCACTGGAGCAAATAAAATATTGCATCTCTAGATAGAATATATTCCTACTACGTAATAGACGCAACTAATCGCACCATACCGTGTTTCTCCGATAATAAGACCTAGCTTGATTTTTTAGGGTGATTTTAATACAAGCCCTACCCTTAAAATAAGCCCTACTTGACAGGCGAAAATTCCGCGGGAAATTGGGTTAAGCGAAACCTCCGCTGAAATTTTGGAAACCGATGGCCTGCAAGACATTCCAGAGGATGATGATATTATTGTTTTTGAATAAATTGTTGTTAACGAGTTTCTGAATGAAAAATATGTTAATGACAATTAAATGTAGATGTTTTTTCGTAATTTCTGTTTATTTGGACATCTCTTAATTTTTACTTTGTAACTTCATTTTTTGATATATCAAAATAAGACATCCCCGAAAATAAGCCCTAGTATAAATTTCGGAGTGAAAATTAATACAAGCCCTGTCTTATTATCGGGGAAACACGGTAGTACCGGTCTGGGACAGTTCGGCGCTGCCGTTTCGGCGATGGTGGTCGCAAATGTATTATGCGAAAAATATGTGTGTTTTTGAAATACTTTGAAGGTTAGACCACAAAGGATGTTTGCTTCATAAGTGTTTTTGTTGTCATCCTGAGGGCCATTGGCCAGTGTAGTTTCCCGACCGTCAGGATTTTGGAAGAAGTTAGTGCGACCGTGACCACGTGTGTAAAGAAATATGACATGTGACGTTTATTTTGCTGGCATGAGGCGTTAGTGAGTTTACACAAAAGTTAAGATAGACAGCATCTTTTGCTTGATCTTTCACGTTGGTATCATTTTGATTGCATTTCACAGCTAATTTAAGAATATATCCTACTTTCTTGCCATCGGTTGTCTATCGGTGTACGAATATGCAGTAATGGCACTTCCAAATCCATGGTATGCATCATGAATCGCAATAAATACAGCATAATTGTAAAGATCTGGGACAAGCGCTAGACTGACTCTTGCGCTTACGCGCTTCCCAGACGACGGCAGTGCGAACTTTTGCACTTTGGTGACATTCCAAAGGAAAACACATTTCATATTTCATCGCCGAAACGTTCATCGCCGAAACGGCGGCGCCGAACCGTCCCATTCCGCTGTAGTACGGTTTCTGAAATGATAAGTTGCTGACTGCTCTAAGATGTAAAGTTAGTACGCTAGAAGTTTGCCATTTTATCCAAGATGCTGATATGTGTTGGGTAAACAAACAAGACGTTTCCAGATAATATTAAAAACAAGGAACAAAAATTTCATTCACTCCTTTTCTTCCATTCACCCTTGCAAAAGTTTCATTCACCGGGGGTGAACCATTCACTCGGCTACGAAGCGCTGTACTAGTTATTCTCGTTATTCTCATACGGTTACGAGTGTTGATGCAGTCTGACCGTTTCTCCAAGTCTCTTTGCTCCAGAAAAGGACATTTCGGTGACGCCGTTTCGGCGATGGACGTTTCGGCGTTGGACGGTAGATCAACGTTGTTGCTTCCAAATTTTTGAACTTACCCACAGTGTCAACCCTGCTGAATTGCTCTGGGAATATTTCGACTGATGGTATTCATGCTTAAGGTTGCCAAGAAAACTTGTCAGACGTCCAAAGAAAAAGCTTACTTGCCATTTGATTGTAAGTATGTGATTTGGAGTTTGCCTTTGATCAAACTCTGGCATTCCGCTCCGCCAAACGCGTGTTCGCGTTCGCTCAGAGGCAATCTCTGGCACCCCGCTGTTGGAACAGGAGTTCGCACTCCGGGAGGCAACTGTTGGCAAGGGATATGGAAGTACAAATATATTCGTACACCGACAGGCAACCGACAGAAAGAAAGAACGAATATACTCTTAAATTAGCTGTTAAATGCGATCAGAATAACTACGCGAAAGCTGAAGCAATAATTGCTGTCCAGGCTCAACTTTTGTGTAAACTCGCAAACGCCTCGTGCCAGCAAAAAGAAACGTCACAAGCCATATTTCTTCCACGCATGGTCACGGTCGCACAAAGCTCTTCCAAACTTCCGGTGGAAGAGAAACCACACCTGCCTTCCGGATGACAACAAAAACGTTTATCAAGCATACATCCTTTGCGGTCTGACCATTGAAGTATTTCAAAAACACACTTTTTTCGTATAAAACACCTGCGACCACCATCACCAAAACGTCCCGTCGCCGAAACGCCATCGCTGAAAAGTCCTAGATCGTCTTTGCTCACCATAACAACATTTTAGTTGCGACATAGCAGCTTGTATGTTGTGAGATTGCAGCCAGTGCTGTTTTTAACTTTTCCTCAGTGTTTTTGCCTTGGCTATATGTTACATCGGTCTATTGCACAAGTGCACAATAGTTTTCTATTCAAAGAAAACTAATGGTGGTAATTATGTGATGGTAGTAATTCTGTTTCTAATGGTAGTAATTATGTTTCTATTCAAAGAAAACTAATGGTAGTAATTCTGGGAGGGCAGCTTTAACGGTAAAAGCACCTATGTGTTGCACGGCCCAATTGAAGAGATGTGAGGCCGGCAAAGCGCCCGGTCGGGGCTAAGCCTCCCAGAGAGAGAGGTCTTGGTTGGGGGCGCGACACACCTTTGATGTGGCCGCGTCCAAAAGGAACGGAACAAAGGCAGTAAGCCTCTGGTAACAACACAGTGAACGCACTCGCTTCTAACGGAGAGGTTCCTTTCGATGCGCTCTTGCTATGAGAGGATTTTTCTCTTTACAACACGATGCTCGTCTCTAAGCGAACGATTCGCTTCAATGCGCTCTTTCTGTGAGTGCATTCTCTTTGTTCTCTTCACGTAGAAGCGGTGGGAGCAGCACGTGTTTGGAATCGAAATGCGGGTCAGCCCTGTCTGGTCTGAGGCGCTTCCCAACTACGAGAACCAATTCGTGATTCTTTCAGAGAACGGTATCTCTGGGAAAGGAGGCTGAACATTTTGTGGGCAAGTACGCGCATCAGGCAAGCAATCGAAAGCTGCTTCACGAATCTCTGACATAAACAGTGCTGGGTTATGCATGTGTCCCCCACATGACTGTTTCACGTGGCCCGGAGGAGTAATTTTTGTTACCCAAACAAGAAAAGTACGTCGATATTTGGTCAATAAGAAGTATCACTCGCTCTTCAGTTTTTTCTCCTTATTTTCCATACTTTTTATCGCTATTTTCCTTAAGAAAAATTTTCCTACAGCTGGCGAAGCATTTCAAATAGCTGGCTTGAGTCATGAGACAGAAAACATTTAACTAGAGCCGTGATTTCCAGCCAGTGTTCCGTGGAACGCTAGTGTTCTGTGGAAGATCGATCGTCAGCTGTTTGGCAAGAAATCCATAATTGAAGTAATTATCCACTATCGCCAGCTTGCGTCTTTCCATATATTACAAGAGTAATCATCAAAGTGTTTCGTGGATCAAGAAAGGTTGAAAATCAGTGAACTAGACGGCTGCGCTTTATCTCAAAGCACGGCTTGTCCTCTTTCTAGAGGAGTTATCGTTGGGACGAAACATTGTCTATTGCTGTTATTTGTCAAATTGGAATTGTGAGCTGCCACCTGAGAATGAATAAATGTCTTGCCGCATCTCTGTGATAGAGTTAAAAGGAGAGGCAGTTTAGCAAAAATGTTGCAAAATGCACTCAAAAAACAGAGCTTTTATATGTTTAAAAGCTTGTTTTTAAGAAAGAGCTTTCTTACTTTAGGTGACGGCAATTGGCGAAAGGGTTAAGCCTGAAATTTGCTTCTTGCCGGGACGACTGAGGTGAACGCTGTTGTTCAAGGAGCGCTGCAGCACCTCACTCAGTGGCCGTGGATCGAAGACTCAAGCTTTCAATTGAGAGATGGTCATTCATTCTACCACTGAGCTATTGCTGTTCTAAAGTTCTCTGAGGGATGTTGTCTAGGAACTGTGGATACAAACAATGATTTAAGTTTAGGAAACCAAACTGACATCGATGTGGGGATGAATGGTTGCAAGGAGAAAAAGGCATGAAAAAATAAAATTGACATTGTTCAAAAATTGAAAAACAGTTTCATGGTTGAACACACCTAAGAAATTAACCAATTTACTGTTATTTCCAGCGCCGTTTCATCCGGAATCAACTCTGCCGGAGCTTTGATTTTGGAAGATTTCATCTTAATGAAATGGCCTAAAATCAAGCCATCGCTGCAGATTACCATCAGCAAAGTGATAGGTATACTACAGTTGAATCAAATTTACAAGTTATTTTCAGCACTAGCTCTTTCCATTCTATCGGATGTAGGCAGTGGCGTACGCAGAAAATTTTCATGGGGGCTTTCATTCCGTGGCATATGGTGGTAATTTTTTTTCTGATGTGTGCGGTCTTTGTGACGCCACAATTTGACGTGATATTCATGTTTCCAAACCAACGTTTTGGCAAAATTTGTTGACATAATATGCATATTTTTCTACACGTCCCCCCTCATTTTATGTGTCATTTCACTGAATATAAACTATCAGCGCTCCAAGTTAGGATATCGGAGGAAAATAAACTCAATGCTGCGACACAGGAGTTCGTAACTGCAAAATTTTGGCTGCGTGTTGAAAAAGGGGAGTAAAACACGCTCATCACTGCGTCATCACAATTTACAACTGCAAAATGAGGCTGCGCTAATGTCTCGTCGAATACGAGCAGTCGAGCAAAGGTGTGCGGCTGAACTGGCTGGCGCGCACCCCGGTTTGCAAGATCGAATCTTGCTAAACTACACAATAGGCTTGCCAACCTGTCTTCACCAAAAAAGGCCAGACCATTGTCCCAAAAATGCCAAAAAAATCCAGATAGCAGTTTTGAGGCATACACACATAAAACATGCACAATCACACACAAAATAGACATTAAAGCTCGTGAAAAACATCGATATAACACAAGTCCAATCTTTAGAAGCATATTCTTTCCCCGTAACTACGCTGTCGTGCATTTGTTTTTTATTAATAACATAGATCATTTTTAGGGCAACAGAAAAAATTTTGCAATATTCTGTGCACCCTGTAACCCTCGTCGTAGAGATTTGTAATGAATACGCAGCTCAGACAATGTTTTGTCAGAGCCAAGCCTATCCGACTGAAAATAAGCCAGAAAAAGCCAGATTTTTCTGACTTTTTTATTTCCAAAAAAAGCCAAAGGTGTTCAAAAAAGCCAAATTGGCAACACTGCTGCAAAAGAATTGAAAATGCGCATGAAGTACGCAAGAAAACTTTCAATTTTTTGTTATTTATAGATGTCCAGAAAACTTAGACATTATGAAATGCCTGAATGCTTCTCTGTTGAAAACTGCTGTTTTGAGCTCGTGCAACACTTCTATTACGCTACAGAATTTAGTAATGCAGCCTATACGGTCAGCGCGTGCGCTGATCAACCACACCAGACAAAATAAAGACAATTATTTCGGGTAAAGCGAACTATCGCGGAACACAATCTTTAACATGCCTAGTGGACGAAAGGTCTGCACAAAGTGGTGAGATGGTTTCTGGACGCAGACGACAACCCTGATTATCACCAAAACCTAATTATTGCTTTTTGGCCCGTTTACAATGTTTCTTGAAAGTTGCATGAAATTTATTCCGTGTTATTTGCACTAAGTCGACAAATTAACAAGCAAAAAATATGCGAAAACATTTAATTTCCTTTGCGCTGGAAATCAAGATTTTGTAAAATATCAAGCTCAAGGGGGGTTTAACCCCAACCCCCACCCCCCTTGCGTACGCCCTTGGATGTAGGTGAATGTTGTTAGTTACTCTTGCTTCATATCCAAAAACGCGTTTGCGAAGAAAAGAGCAAATAGTTTGAATTTGCGATCTTCCAGGAATGCGTGACGGAAAAATAGAACTTGTGCGGTGAAATAGTGTGATTGTAAAGGCGTACGTTAGTGGCCGGAGCCATATTCTTGCTCACTGTTGTTTTCACTAGAATACAAAACAAAATTATGAGCGTTGATGTAACTTTCTTTCAGTGGCCACATTTGGAGTTCTATCAATGGGATACGCGTTTTGCATCCAGTACATCGACGCAACAATCATTCAAATAGGATTTATAGCATTCGGCAGTCTTGGAGGTCCGATAATGGCCGTATTCACGTTGGGGGTGTTTTTGCCATGGTGCAACACAAAGGTAAAGTAACTGTACAGGTCTGACTATCAGACGTAAGGCTGTTTATTGACTTCACATTCATTGTGTCCACTTGAATCCCTTCTAGGGAATCCAATCCTTAAAAAGGGAATAAGAACCGTGAAATATTTCTGCGAAATGTAATTCTTTTGATTTTAGATAAACAAATATTTATTGAAATTGTAAAAAAAGAAATAAGTCTTTGCAGCAAAAGTTTTGAGATCTCCTAAGACATCATGGACTAGCTTTAGCCAGGGGTTTGCCAAGCAAATCCTATTTATATCTAAAACACTTATTTCAGATCTGTTTTCAGTTACCACTGATTTAACTTTAAAAGTTTTGTTTATGCATTAATTGCAAATACTTCCAAGTGTATGAAGGTTTTTCAAAAAAAAGATTGTAACTTTAAACATCTGTCTGCAGCCAGGCCGACACTTCTAACGCGATAAGTCGCTTTCAGTGGATTTTTTATGGTTACGTAATAAGGTTGTAAACAGTCCCGTCGCCACGGGAACTTTGGTGGGCTTAGCCCCCGCAAACAATGCTCCAAGCCTCGTAAATTGAAATATGAAACACTAGAGATCAGTGAGTTTTGCCAATTTTAGATGTCAAGCCCTCCTAACAAACGTAATGCCACCCTGTTGATGACTTTGTGGCGACGGTTCCGGTTGAAAAATCCTGTCTACAGTACAATGCAGCAAAAACAAGTTTTTTTGCGACTGCGCTGTTCTGTTAGCATGTTCTTTGCGTGGTTGATGTCATGATTGTTATTTGTTTTTTCCTCAACAGGGAGCAATTATTGGTCAAATTCTGGGCACCGTTTTTCCAGGTTGGGTGGCAGTTGGTAGTCTCATATATGGAAAACCTTTCAGTTTTTTGCCAACTTCCACTGATCTGTGTGTTGAGGCATCATCATTTAACACCACAGGAACTTTTATTACTCAGGACAACGTTACCACTCTTGCAACAACTGAAGCAGTTGGAACAACTCCTGCAAGGTAACAGTTTAACAAAAATCTCGTGTCATGTTTTTTCAGTTTCAGCTAAATCTTGGTATTTTGCCAATTTGTACCAGATCTTTAGAAACAAGCAAATTGAAAGCCAATATTTTTGTTTTATTTCTCGACGCTTGAAGTGTACAAAAGCACAAAACACTGTTTTCGTCTCGATGTCTATTCCATCTTGTCTATGTTTGTTTTAATTAAGCTTATTATGAAGAACCAGCTTCCAATAGGCTTATACTGCGACAAATCTTTACTGACAGCTGTAAAATTTTTATCGTGTGGTTCTTAGAAAACCAATCAATACGATGCTGATTTGACCTGAGACGAAATTTGGATTGCCAAATTTGTGGACTTGTTTGAGTTGCCAATGAGACTTTTTAGTTTCACAATTGCTGAGAAGTGTTATTCTTTCACAAAAACTCGAAAGCAGGAATTCTATAAGTTTTTGTTCAAATAGGTCAGTGATTCAAGAAACGCTGTTTGCTATATCGCCGCTCCATTACTCAACCCTTGCTTTCCTCGTGACTATGCTTGTGGCCATGGTGGTATCCTTTGCGACAGGTAAGCGCAAGTTAGTTAATATCGCGTTGTAACCTGCGAAATAAGTTCACAAACGACAAAATGCCAAAAGTGCGTGAGAAATTTTGGAAGCAAGGAAATTTCAGGTTCTGTCAGATGAAAACTGTTACACTGATAAGGTTTCCTTAGGCTCCGTTGCCCTTTACAACATTAGTCGTATGCTCATGCTCTATCGTCTCGTCCGTTCTTTGACAAGTTTTCACTTTGAAAAATGCGAAGTTTTTCTCCGGTTACCAAACTTTTATACAAATGTTGTTGCATCGGTGTGAAAACACAAATGATTTTGCATTGAACGAGGACAATTGTTTGAAATACTGTATTGATGATGCAGAAAAGTAAAATCTTTCAGTGAAAACGGAACGAGAAGGGAAATTAATAAAATAAAACCTAAATCCCAAAATTTTTCAACTGCACTGCACAAGTATCATTGTTACAAGACAGCCACAACTTCAAACTGCCTTGTGTAAACACAATTAAAAGTAAAACTGAACTATAAGGATTTAAACTTCACTATTACCATCAAACAGAATAACAGAAAAATCAGTAACTGTCCGTAAGTAGGATACCATTTTTTGCTGTTCTTTAGCAAATGTTCTATCGGCTGCCCGTTTAGAATGACCGGACATCATGCGTCTCCAGCCTTACTCTATAGGAAACAATGTGCATAATTCACAAAGCTTAATTGAGGCTATGTACATGTAAACATCCCATTTCCAACATAAAATGAGACCATACATAGTGATTGAACACATTTCAAACATTAAGTGAACAGTCCAGCTGGCATTGACCCTGCTACAGTTGATGCTCACAGAAGCCTTGCAGTGATGAGATGCCACAAATCTGCAAATGACTCGTTTAAACTTCAGCAAGTTTCCATCAAAATAATTTACCATCCGTTTTTCAGGAAACGAACAGCTGTAACTCGCTTTGTTATAATCTTATAACTATTTTTCTTGTAGGAAAGAATAAACCTGAAGAAATGGATCCAGACTTGTTCCTTCCTATTGTGGACCATCCACGCCTTCCAGAAAAAGTTCGCACCTTTTTCCGTTTCGGAGTTCCTGAAAGAGGAAGCAAACCAAAGTGCAATTTAGGGGAAACATTCGCAAAAGACGAAGAAAATCGTTTTCTTCAGCGAGATGATAATGAGAACAACGGTCATCTAGCAAAGACAATAGAAGAGACCTGTTGTTAATCTTGCAAACACTAATGTGCTCGCCAGGTCCGCAACCAGGGGGGCAACCGGGAAATTGCAACCCCCGAAATATCTAAAAACATATTTAGTTGTTCGGTACGACAGCAAGCTATGATTATTTTCTTCCCGAAGTATTTAAAAATGTGTTTACTTGTTAGGTACAGCAGCAAGTTATAATTATTTTTACCCCGGAATTATCCGCTGGTTGCGGCCCTGGTATTCGCTGTAGAAAAAATCTCTCTGAGCTGTAAAGCGTTTGCAACAAAAGTAAACAGGTGGCTCTCAACGTTTATGACAGTTTGCTTGATTGACGGAAACTGATATGATAATCCATTGAATGCTTTTTTTGTAATCCCATAATTTCTTGCTTTAATTAACCCAAAAGATTATGTTTCCTGTACTAATCCAAGAAACTGTTGTCTGAAAAAAATCTTGTATCCCTCTACTAGATGAAATTTTTCTTCAACCAGTACAGGTGTTATCGCGACCGTTCTGAAGTATAAACTCATTGCACGCATGCTGTGTCTTAGTTACTGCCTAGGAAAATACGCTGCTTTGAACCTCAAGCGCATGTTTGTCGTCCACTGTTGCATTCTTAGGAATAAACGTCAGCGCAGCATTTGCAATTACTGTGATATTTGTCCAACTTATGTCATGCTGTGCAGCTGTTATTAAAACGTTGCCCCAGGCTTCGTTTGGTAGGCAGTTGGGCAATATCAAGTACTTAACACTTTTGTCCTTTTTTCACCAGCGCTCTCTTTGTAAAGTTTGCAAAATGTGGCCCCATGCCTCACGGAATATTGAATAATATACTAATTTCTTCATTTTCATAATCACTTCGGCTAGCAGTCGCACTGTCTGAGCCATCAAATCGATAAGTTCTTCACATGTACAGGTGGGTAAATAAAAGGAATATCTACTTGCAGGGTTACCTTGTTCTGTAAGGTCTACAAAAAGTGGATCATTTTTTGCAATGCGTTCGAGAAGACCAATGAAATTTTCGTTTGTTGCACTTCCAAACTTATCTTCTTGACGGCGGAAGGGAAGACTGCGTTGATTAAAACTACATCATTACGTCTGACGCACGCTTCAGAATCGATTTCCCATAGCACAGGGTGACCCAAAAAAATAGAACCCATGAAAATTGTATTAAATCCTACAAAATCCTGTCAACTCCAAGCCCTTTGCAGGTTTTAAACTTCACTTTGTGTACAGTCATTCCCCAAAGTTACAGTCATTGAAGACCCTTCGCATAAAAGTCGTGTTCTTTCCAAAATATGTTCCAAATGTCCTCCATGGCGTTGGAGGCAAACTTGCATACGTCGTGTAAAATTGTCAATGTTTGCGTGTTTCTTTGCGTCCTAGCACTCACCGCCCGAACAGAATAAATATTCCTCAGACCTTTTGAATTAAGATTTTGCACAATCCCATACTCTCGAAACTTCTGAATCCCGTCAAAAAATTTGCTTTTTGATGGAGCATGATGACAATGAAACTTTCTCCAAAAACTTGCTTGAACTGCTTTGTATGAACTTTTAGCGAAACAGGCCTCCACGCAAAATGTCTTCTCTTTGTTTGACCAAGACATGGTGGTAAAAACTATTGTTGCAATATTTATGCACAAAGTCTACTTTTACAACCTAAAAAGGAAAGAGGAATAGTTTTAATAAAAGTTTGTGGGTTCTGTTTTTTCGGTCACCTTGCATTTTGTGATTCTTATAGCTGTTTCTTGATGCTTATCAATATATTCTTAAGCAGAAGAATGCTAAACCGAAGCAATGACTGTGTTGCGGTGAATAACACTGATTATATAGATTCTAGAACAGGGGTTCTCAACCTTTTTGCCGTTAAGTACCTCCGAGTCATAAAACAATCAACCCGAACCCCCAGGTTAGCTGCAAAGCCGTGGATTTCACATTGTTGCATCACAACAACGCAAGATCAGGCAAAATCTACACGGAGTTTTCAATCGGCACGCATTTTCCTCTAGTATAAGATATTAAAATTAGCAATAGCTTATAAGGAAACTCAACTGCCATCCAAATACCCTGGAAATCTTCCCGTGAACCTTGAGGGTTCGCGAACCCCAGGTTGAGAACCACTGATCTAGAAAAACGCTTAAAAATAAAACTGGTTACGTCATTAGCAGCTTGGCACGGTGGCCAGTGGTTTTTGGCTGAGAAGGCCACAGGCCCCTAAAATGTTTGCTTGAAGCTAGCAGCTCCGTAACTGCCGTCAGTGTTGCTTTTCAGCTTTGATGCGTTTGCTATTTTGCTTGCAGTTTTCAGGATTGAGGATGCCTAGGTTATCTGAAATTGACTTCCTGTTAAAACAACTTGCTAATTGATCTGACTGTGTCGCCTGTTGTCACACTGCAGAAAATTTGTTGAGTGTCTGCGATTTTTTTTGAGTAAACCTTTTTGTCTTATTATCCATGTTTCACTCAAACTTTAAAAGATCATGGACGTAAAAAATCACTCTGAAACATACCGCAAAACTTTTCCAGTGATCCAACATGTAGGTCATACTTGAGGGAAACAAACTGACTGAGTCAAAGTCACCACTCAGTGGCAGCAGACGCTGTCGATAATGATCAGCAAGGAAGGCGATACAACTGGCGCCAGTGAAGTCGAAGCATCATGCTGTTCGTCGTCTTACAAACTACCACCTGAAGGAGCTATTTCGAACAGCTTTGGCTTTGATGTATTTGCAATTAAACCTCCCGCATCTTACAATCCAGATCGACACTCGCAAGATCACCACGTGACATTACTGCACAGTGCTTGTTCGATATGATCTTCGACCTTTTGTTTGTAAATCATCCTAATTACTGTTCTCATGTGTTGCAGCTCCCGAAAAGCTGACTTTTATCATATGCAGGTCTGACATGCAGCAAGTGTGGCTAACCCAGCCGTGTGGCAACCTTCCTCATTAGCTGTGTGGTATTTAAAAGGGTACTTTACTGTAGTCAACTCATTCGTTTTTTCTTCTACTCGCTTGAACTTGCTATTGAACATTTCTCTTTTTCTTCATCTTTTGAGCGAGCTCTTTATACTACTGTTTGGCCGCACTAGTTCTTGGAGAAGGTGTTGGGCAGCCATTCGTTTGTCTCATCGTCCAGAACCGTCAGGCCGTGCAGTCCATGAGGAGGTCGGTGGATTGTATATTGGAGGACAACATGTTCGACGGTTTGTTCTTGTGCGCCACACTCACAGACCGCAGAGGATGCCATACCCCATTTGTACAAGAAGGAACGGAAACGTATGACACCGGTGCGGAGGCGGTTAATCCCGGACCTAGGCTGTTCTTGGGAGGGTCTTTCCGGGGAGGATGCCCGTGTCGTGGACGAAAATATGGAGTCTTGTAGGGTTGTCATTCAAACTGACAAACAAAGATTTGCTTTATTTAACGCAATTACTCCGCAGCACAGTCGTTGCAAATTGTCAACATAAAATTTCTAGTTCATTCAGTTCACGCCGTTCGTTAACAAATAAACTGCTCTGTGAAAATTGTAGAGACAAGCCAAGTATTGTTACATCACAAGCGGTTCACAAATATCATCGCTCAATCTTGTGCCGTCTTCGTATTCTTAGCTGACAATTTTTATGGAATGACCTCATTTTCTAAATATTATGTATTGCTCTTGTTATTTGATTTTCTACTTAAATACTCGGAGTTTAACACAACTTTGAAAAATATCTACGTTTCAATTTAGTGGAGCTATCGAAATTTGAAAAAACATGCTGAACTGTCTAAACATGTGGACGCGATGGGCACTTGCCCGGGTGACCATCGAGCATGAGCATAGGGAAAACATCCTAATCTGTACGTTATGCAACTTGTAATAAATATATTTTTATATACGCCTCAACACGCTAGTTTGCCCAGAGGCCTATGATGTTGTTTACGCACCTGCAAAACACTTTATCAAAATCAGGTGGGAATGTAGGCCATGGCGAAGGTACATTTGGTAAAATCAGGAGTTTCATAGTAGGTTGGGAGCCTTTGAAATGTTGGACAGCGTAAGGGCCCTGTGCGAGTTAAATCCGGTTCTGTAAGTTATCAGCGATGCGAATATGGTCGAGATTGAGGCATGCAAGCGCTCGGCAAAGACAAAATCATTTCTTCAATAATGATGCGGAAACCGGTAACATAATCTTGAACGTTCATTTCATTAAAAATTATTTTTAAGCTTCTTAATTGACAGGCCCCAAAACAAGCCTGGGTCCCGCGTATCTTGACCCCTCCTGCCCGCCTTCACTCAAGGGGCCTGTCCATGGCAATGCACTAATCATTGCATTGGCAAACCTTATT
>JGI24022J15233_10003105_pt1 | contig 16224 bp, 5 predicted proteins | sample Ectturendosymbi2_FD_15233 | JGI IMG/M metagenome (IMG submission 15233)
TGGAGGAACTTCACGTGATCTGTGTGCTTTTGAAACAACGTTCACTGAAATCATTGATTCGTTCACTCTTTGGCGTCCGGCTGCTTTCGGAGATTTTCGGAAAAAAAACGCCTAAATGCACATGGCTTTGCGCGGGAATTTCTCCGGTCGGGTATGCTCTACAGACCCGGTAAAAGTCTCAAAAGACGCGGCAAGTCTTCTAGTCTCCACTCGAAAAAATTTTTTTTGCTTGGGGGGTGCGGGTGCTTTGTGAGTGACGTCATAACTAGAGGACTTTTAGGCCACCTTGGCCCACTTTGCCTAGTCCTGGGCGCCAACCGTTAAATGGTTGTATTTCACTGAAGCTTTACTGGAAACTAGGCTACAATCCGAGTCTTTTGATACTTTGGATGACGTGCTGGGGTTTCGGGTTCAAATGTTATGATGTAAGTTAGTGAAAATGTTTGACTAATTAGCTAATTAATTAATTTGTTTATTTTAGATCATAACTTTTGAACCAGAAACGCTAGAAAGTCGATCAAAGGCTCAAAAGTCTCGGACTCGAGCCTAGTTTCCAATGAAAACTTCAGAAAAACAGTTTGGCCTAGCGTTTGGGCCCTAGGCCAGGTAACATGAGCCAAAATGACCCCAAAACTACTTCAATTATGACGTCAGTCACAAAAAATCCGCACCCCCCAACCAAAAATTTTTTTTTTCGAGTATAATCTACCAGACTGGCCTATCCGTTTGAGCCCTTGAACAGCTCTTTAGCGCAATCGGCGGAGGAGCTAGGGCGTTGGTAAGGCAACCGAAAACTGCTGTTTTTAGGCCAAAATCGAAGTTCGAATACATCGTACACGACAAACGTGTCGAAAGTATATTGTACTGTTTACCTGTGTTCACTGGTTCCTGAGCACTGTGGATAAAGGTTTTCGAATGTTTTTTTTAGATAGTCAATTTTAAGGTCGATCCCCATCACACCAGACACAGAGTCGGACGATGTGTGTCTACCTGTTCTGCAGAATACAAGTAGGAAGTCATCAATTGCACAGTATAAATCGGCTCAGCTAAAGTTCCTTACGAGTTGATTCTGAGATCAATACAAAACAAAGTTACGGCGTATATCAATCAACTTATATGCTGAAGCCCGGTCGTGAACAGAGGAAACTGCGTATTTGATCAGGCATACTATGTACGTTGTCTTGTGACAGCGACTGCCTTGGCCAAACTCATGAGTTTGGTTGAAAACTGTCATTGACAGTTCAGAAACGTCTTCCACAATTTTTAGCAGCCCCATTGCACAACATTAGCCCTTCGAGCCTTACTTTCCATCATAGAGCACAGTACTGAGCGTAACGACGAGTTCGCCGGAGCCAGCATCTTGATAGGAAGAAGAAATTGCATATTCACCTTTGTTGGCTATGGCATGAAGATACCTGAAAGTAATTGACAGTGAGCAACTGGTGGAAAGCACACGTGTTTTCTTAGTTTTGTAAGAATAAAAACGAGACGTCGATTTGCAGGCAGCAAGTCAAATTCCGAATCTACTGCAGTTTAAAAAAAAGCAAAATGACATTACATAGGCTTGATATAGCATAAGCTTGACAAAAAATGTTATCTGAAGTTTTGCTTCACAGCTCATAAATTTTCTTATCAGTGACTTTAATTTTGCGTTGCAGCTGCCCAATCAAATGAAATTTGTAGACATCAAAGCATTGTTTGCAGTTCCTAAGGTATCTTCAGCATCTGAAACCCCCAACAGTGGAAGGCCCTGCATCACACAAACATATAGCCTCCCAATAACTTGTAGCATTTTGAAAACGTTGAAAACGTTTTTGATTGTGGCAAAAACCGATGACAAACTTTTATTCTTTGGGGCACGTTCCAAAAAATAAGGACCCAGGTTTGAGGTTTAGGGAGAGAGATCATCAAATTTATGTATTGTTTATTTTCATGAAGAAGTGTCCCCGCAGGAAATGCTTGCACAAGGAAGGCCAAACATTTTGTCAATGAGCATCATCGCAGTTTATCAACTTCTTGAGCCTACGTTGCAAACACAATTATTTATTCCATTTGACCTTTTACTTTCATGGCCATCACAGTCTGTTTTAAATCAAGAAAAATTTCATGTGACTGTGGGAGGCACCTGAGATTAAATATATTCCATATAACCCAGATCTGCAACAATCTAGTTTTTGTGTGTTTATCACCGGTGTCTTTTCTTTGTCGAGTTGGTGCTCATTCGTTCGCAGAGGTACAGTACAAGCAAAGCTTACCAAGGTCGTGTTGCATGGTCAAAACCTTTTGGCAGAATACACCCGGGAAAACTTCTGAAAACACCTTCTTTTGTTCCAACATAGCGAAACAGGATGTCTTCATTAAAATTACCGGTTGATCTGGTCCACAGATTTTCTGCTTCTTTTGTTATTGTCACCGTATTTCGTACTATAACCTGAAATCAATTTGATCAAAATATTCAAAGTTGCAACTAACGAAATACATCTTGTCATAAACGTCAGAAATTTTTAGGTATATGTGGATGTATAATGTTAAAACTACAGGTTCAGTGATCCTGATTTGCAAGAAAAACATATTTTTAAGATATGTGCTTTGACCTAAGACTCAGTTATTTACAAACGTGTCAAAATACCTGAGCGCAGGCAAATGCAAGAATCAATCCAAGTATTTTGAAATAACTTGATTCAGAAAATTATGTTGCAATTTTCAAACTTTTGTCAGGGACTTTAAAGAAAAATGACAGGTCATAAAGATTTGTGATGCTTTCATCGAATATGTATTGATGCTGATTCCCCCCCAAAAATGTGTTTGCATTAGTCAGCAGTCCCCGCTATCTTTTTAAGAAATCAAAGCAAAAATGTGATAAACACTGCTGTCATCAACTTCAAGTTGAAAAACACAACGGAAATAGTTTGTGAGAAGCTGATATAAGAGCTAGATCAGTGGTTCTCAAACGGGTGCCACTTGGCTCATTAAGGGAGGATTTTTTATTCCTGAGAGGAAATTTGTTCCAGGGAGGATTTGGGGAGAAAGAGCCGTGGATGAAAAAACTTAAGTTATTATCATTTGTTTATTCAACACACAAAAAACTGGACAACGAGGTTGGTGTAGATGGGAATTCATAATCGTCTTTTCTTTCTTCATAGTAGGTAGTGTGAAATTTTGCAATTATACATTTTGTGATTTTTGTTAGGGAGGAATTGACAGTGTTTAGGTTTGTAAGGGGTAAATGTGAAAAAAACTTTAGGAACCACTGGGCCAGATATTTGTTTCCGGCACGAAAGGCTTTTTGAAGTGATCACACTCGCATCTGTTTACGAAGAAAAGTGCGCAAATATTCGTCCTTAAATTGGTGCCAATGCATTCATGATCTTACTACACAAATAAAGAAATAGTAGATCCAATAACCTTGCTTTGGTGTGATTAAAATCAGTAAAAATCTAGCTGCACAGCTGTGCGTGTGGCAGGCTACGAAGGACCCAAGGTAAAATAGGGGTCTTGTTTATATAGCGGGCTCTCAAAAAACATATGAAGCACTTGGCGTGTTCTATTCAAAATGGAGCGCATCTACGAAAACCAAACACGCTTGACTCAATATGCTCGTAAGCAACTTCAAACAAATTTTCTCATAAAGCCCTGCACATGGTCTATTAGGTGCGATTCCGATTTTTCGTAACCAAAGGCACAAAACCGGTACTGTGAATGTATCAGAGCTGCGTGGCGGCCTGGAAATGGCGCCACATGATGTTGGCACTAGTGCGATTTGCATGAATGGTCTGGCGCTACTGCTGCTTTCTTCACAATGAAGCTGCAAGAAGTTTCTGCGGCTGTGTATGTGGCACTGAGTGCAAAAAAGAGCTTTTCGCTCTGATATCAGTCTTGGTATTGGACTGCTCAACTAATACTGATGACGATTTTTCATGTAGTGACTGTACCCCTCGTAGAAACTATCATATGCGGTTTTTGAAACTGTGTAAAAGCTTGTACTTTTCATTTTCTAGCAGAAACGACGTTGACGCCAACTGACTTGCAAACAGCTAGCTCANTAATGGTTGTATTTTANGGAGTACAAACAGATTCCGTATCAGCCCAGGTTTAGAAAGAATTTGCCTTTATTTCACCTTCAAGCATTCACTGATAATTTATACAAGGAAATAGTAATTGCCACAGAAATGTTGTCAAGAAGCCATAAGAACCGAATGTTGCAGGATTACTAAAGGGCATTTTCCATCTGACAACTAGTCATATTCTGCATTTGCCAATTCAAGTTTTATTCTTAATTTCTGGCTAGCAGTGACGACATGTATTCTGGGGTTCAGGTCGTCACAACGTCAAAACAGTTCCGAACAAGAAGCACAATCTTTTGCGGTCGACAGTCTGGCGGGCAATTGCGCAGCACTGCCATAAATTTTAACAGAGTTTCTTGCGAAACACGGAATTTACATATTTGTTAAGTATGTCATATGCTAAATAAATCTAAGAAATAAAGCTCTTTTTTCAAATCGCCGACATTCAAAATTAACTTTCGCGAAGAAAAAATCATGCAGCACTGTGGACCCTTACTTTTAAATTTGTTGGTGGAAGATTCGATTTCCCTTCCATGTAAGTTTTCAACGACTCCACCCATTGTCTAGTTTCTGGCGTTAACAGGTGACTTTCAGCGTTTATAAAGCTTCTTGGACTGAATGCAACCGTTGTTTGATGCTCTGCATAAAAGCAATAAACACACCGCTCCATTTCTTAAAAAAGTCCTACAACAACAGAATCTGCTGTACAATGCAAAGCGATTGTTAAGCTAAAAAAGCAGAAAGTAATTGAGAACATGGATGTGTGCACCACAACTGTTGTGAAATCAGGCCCGAACTATCAGGATAAGAGCAAACGCTTTTTCCGGTTGTTGCAAAAACCCTAAGGCTAACATTCATTTGTTTGGGTTGCTGCTAAATTTATACCATTTACTAATACCAATATTGAAACGCGCGAAAGCTGTGAAACTATAAGAGCGTGATGACGATGAAAAAAGTTAAATTTAGCGTCTAATCTTGAACGCCAGCACCGAAGTGCTCATGGGGCAACATTACAATTTCCACTACGCGAAATTGTTGCTGCTTCGTAAACAAAACTGCTATTTTTTCTTCGAGAAAATGTCCGTATCATACGCATGCCAATGCGAATTCAAGCAAACTGCTTACATTTTTTTAATTTTAGTGAGTGCAATTCGCTATTTTAGGACCTGTATTTGGTAATCACAGAATGTTGAAAAAGAACAATTGACGAACTATACAAGAAAGAAATTTGGGAATTAATAAATTTGGCAAAATTTTCAAAGTACAAGACTAAGAATATTCACAGAGGCCCTAACTTTATCTGAAGCACAAAAATTGCTGGTGCTGAGTGTACACCAACTCGTTTTGTTTGTTGAAAACAAAATGTTACATATAAAATTTGCTGAGGTGTTTATTCCGCCTATCAAAGCTTTAGGGCTTTACATTCTGTGAGTTTGGGGAACCGTTCTTTACATAATCGTTTAAGCACATCAAGAATCTTATGGAAAAAGTTTTAAATCTTCACTTCCCATCAGTGCATAACCACTAATTCAAGAAAAATTTGATATTACGTAAGTTGAAAATTTGTCAATAACTTGTTAAAGCTTTCGCACAAAGGAAGAACAAGAGTGCAATTAACCTTAGTTAAATGAACATTGGACAAATATCACAAAGTTTGAAATTGATCTTGTAGTTCCTTCTAAGCTACCAGTTTGTTTGATTTCTTGTGAGAAATAGCGCTACCACAGTAAACATAATAAAGGGATAATTAGTTCTGCATAAATTTTTATGCGCAGAATGTATGGTAAAATGTATGCCATACCACTTGGAGAGAAATTGAAAAGATAATGAATTTACCGTAGACAATTTTGTCATTTCTGGTTTGTATATTTTTTACATTTTTATGAAAAGGCCAGCACACGCAGCTGAAAAACTCCTGTATCCACGTTGGAGAACATACATTTAAATATCCTTGGAAATATCTATTGCCAACAGACTTCATGTTTTCCTGGATTCAGAAAGCATTCTCAAAAATGCAAATATCAATTTTTAAAACATTTCGAATACAATAAGCTACAGCCAACACGTCACACAAAGTTACCCTAAATTGAAAAAATTATTTTCAATATTTTTATTTTTACTTCTTTTTAACCACCCTGATAAATGTAGTTTTATCTGAACTTTATGGAATCTGTTGTACGTTGGCATGCTTTTCATCCTTGATGTTTCTGCACCTGTTTCAAAATTTGTTTGCTTGTTTAGGCACATGGATATGTTTTTGCTGGTTGCATTGTTTGCTGAAAAAGTACATTTTCTTAGAGTAAGTTTGGAAGATTTAATGAGATTGTGCAATCTTTCTGATCTGTAACGCACGTGTTATCTAACAATAACATCCTTATGTGTACCCAAAAACCAGAAAATGATTTTTTGTGCTCTATGGTTTCCAAATATGTTTTGATATTTTCATATCTACGCCACGGTATTACTGCACTTAGAAGTATTGTCATGGCACAGAACTACAATAATAAAAACTTAAAGTACTCAATGAGCAATGAATGCATTGTACAGAAAAAAATATTCTGGAACTTAAGCTCAAGTTTAAGTGATGGGAGTTTTATCAGTCATGTTCAAAACGTGTTTGAATCAAGCTCAAAGTCGACTTGAGAAAAAACACTACATCTTTTCTGGTCAATACGATCGAAGCTGGAGGCAACTAACGTTGTCAAAGTAAATGCGGTTTTCTCTTTTGGGCGTAAATCTGATACGTAGAAAAACGGTTTCAACACCTCAAAACGTATTTGAATTTTGTTAAAACTATTTGTTGGTAAATAGTTTGGTAGCTTTGGTAAAAGTGAAATTGCAAAAAATTTGGCTAAAAAGCACCTATAATCAAGTGATTTTCATAAAAGTAAATTCATACAAGCAGATAGCCCATATTCTGGTGTAATGCAAAATCTTGAGAGACACAAAAATTTTAACAATCTTTATGTTGTTACCTGTGCAGTACTTCGTCCTAAGATATACGCAAGATGTCTGAGGGGCAACAAGATCCATCCTGTGGTATAGAAAAGGGGTTTGTGGATCCAGATTCGGTACCAAATTTCGTTGGGATCCAGTGGGAATCACAACACAAACTCGAAATGGCGTATCGGGTATCTGTAGCAACACGACCGAAAAACTTGTGGTTTATGGTCTGTAATTTACATCATCACAGTATGGCAAATCTCATTTTAACCTACATTTTTCCAGTAGTAGGTTGAAGGAACTCCAACTACTTTAATGCCATATCTGGTGGCAACACCGTCTGCTAACACACGGGTTGCATTGAAAGTTTTTGATCCTTCTGTTCCTCTAAAGTTGAAAAAGGTCTATAGAATTAGCTAAACTGTAGTTATTTAACCGACAGATTTGCATAAATTTAATAAAGATAGTTCGATTTTTGCTTGAAAGTTGTCCTTCGTACGCAAAAAAGCTGAATAAGCGAAAAAGCTTTCTAGCACAGAGACAAAAAGAGAATAATAAATAAATTAAATAAATTGCAACAGGCATTTCCGCTTTGCGTAGCTACAATTTTCAAACACTTACTTTTTAATCATTTCCAAGATTTCAGCAAATTCGGGATCTCTCTCAAATGTTGTTATTTTCACAATGAGAGAATCAGCATCGTTGATGAAAGGAAATAAGGGATGATTAATCACAAAACCTGTGTGGACCAACTTTGGGTGTTTCCAGGCACAATGTCGTAAATACACATAGCCAAACAAATATTCCAACAAAAAGACAACAGAAAAAGAGCATTTTGTGAGAAACCGATAAAACTACAATGCGTTTAAATTAGTCTAAAATGGTATTGAGTAAATCTGGACATAGCAATGTGTTGCTGAAGTTTATTGCAGAACGCGCTTAAATAGTTTTTTCCAAAAGAATGTAAAACTTTACCTTGTTCATCGACGACGAAGGAATACGAGAACTCGGATGGTCGAAAAAATGTTGATTCTTCGAGCAATTCATTCAAGGTCATGTCGACCGCAACAACTCCAGCGAATTGTGACGCTTGAATGACTGCCTTGGCAGCAGTTATAACCACTCCTGCAACCAGGGGCGTAACGAGGTTAGATGGCGCCCGGGGCAAGAAGCAAGTTTGACGCCCCCATGTGTAAACCTGAGGTCTTTCGGAAGCAGATGTACTATATTGAAGAAATTGCTTGTGATATTGTCGGGACTTTTCGGTCCCCCGCAGTCATTCGGCGCCCCGCACAGTGATTCGGCGCCCGGGAAATTGTGCCCCCCTCGTTACGCCCCTGCTTGTAACGTAACTATTAATAAACAAGTGTTTGCCAATGCACAGCAATCAATCATTGTTTAAAAATCGTGGTTCTTGTAGCGTTATTCCGTGTAAAGATCTAGAAGATCCATGAGAGTTACAGACTACTTCAGCGACGACCAGGATCACAACCAGCTGATATTTTCGGGGTTGTTGTACCTAACAAATGAACATGCATTTGAAAAATTTTGAGGGTGAATTGGCCAGTTGCCCGCCTGGGTGCGGGCATGGCGATGATATTCGAAATTTAATATCATGAATTATTTAACTTGTACGCTTGATCTAATGTAAAGCTTTGTCAGCTATTACTTCCCAACCTCTATGCGACTTTTTACATTTGTCAAAGTAGTCAAAAGTCTACAGATCGCCGACTGCGCATCGGATTTATTCATGCACTCATAGTATCATAGATTTTACATGATAACTAGGTTGTCACCAGGGCCGGAGCAAACCATTCAAGCTCCCTAGGCAAGATCGGTTTTCAGCGTTCCATGTGTTTGCTTATTAAAACCTCATCGGTTTTCCAAGGACCGCAAAAGCCGATATGTCAGCTTTTCGGCGCGTTTTTTGCGATAACTTGAGAAACATTGCAAGCAACATCGATAAATAAGCCACTGTAAGAAAGGTTTTCGAGCGATCGTTTTGATCAGCACCCAGAAACATATGTTTATATTTGAAACTTTTGAGAAAACGCGATTCTTTTATTTATTTGTCAGCAATAGTTGGGATCGCCCCCTAAAACTTACGAAAGTAACTTTATTCACCATGATTTTGAAAAATTCGGAAAACAGCATTCACGATATAAGGTCATTTTGTCGTCCATTGTTTTGTCGCAAAAGTATTGTGAAGTGCACTTCATCTCTCTTACAGTAGTGAACTCGCAATGAGACTTGACTACCAAATATTACTGAAATCCCCCCCCTAATGTTACTGGCTGGAACCGGCCCTGATTCTGTCAGTAATTTATATTGGAAATTGCCATAACTTTTCTTTTTATTTTTACTCAAAAATTAGTAGGCTGTTGTAAAACGTGAATGTCAACATGTTCTGCGAGTTTCATATTTTTTTGGTATGTGGAACTGGAGATACGGGCCTTCGACGGAAAAAAATGACAAAAACACCCCATAAAAATAGACTTCCCCCATTGACCCCCAACAAGACATACTGAGTTTTTTTGCCCACATTTTTTAATATGTTAAAATATGACTGATTTTTTTATGCAGAACAAATTTTTCTACCATCTTTTTCTCTCTGCGCAGGTCGTGGAATAAAAACACTGTTGTTTGGCTACTGCCAAATCGGGTTTATCACGGCCTAACATCACAAATAGACCTTTAGGAAATCAAAAGATGTGCCGTCAAAAAAACGTTCTTGCAATGTCTTACATGTTGACGTAGCTTCAGTGGTTCGCGAGTTATCGCAAAAATCGCGACGAAAAGCCAATATATCCGCTCCTGCGGTCCCTGAAGGGTCAATCAATAGCAACACGACTTTTCTGCAAATTTGCCTACCGACTGTATTTGGTAAACGTGTATTGCCTTTGCACATCTTAAAATTGCCAAATAAATTTCCTCTGCACATCTTGAAATTACTGGGCGTCCTGGGCAAGATCCATCAAGTGTCCTAAGTCCGCTCCAGGGCGTATAGATAAGGACGATGTTTTTGCATCACGCTAAGTTTTAAATGAATACCGAGTTCATTTGAACGCGAAGTTCATCAATATATTATCTACACAAGTTTCAGGCGTTGCAGCATTGATATAATCAAAAAATCTAGCACAGGTCTCAAAACTTTGTTACAGGCCCCTTGTTACAATCTAGTATTGTAACAACCGACAAATTTCCACATGCACAACAAACCTCTGACGTTCGCGAACGCCACCATGTTGGTTGTGGTGCGTACCGGTTGGATTCGGTTTGGTTAAAAAAGGTGATGCGTCCAATAATCGGAACTTGACTGGTTAATTAGACTACTAACGCCTGTAATGCTGACTGGCGTTTCCAAACGACTATATTGAATGGCTGAAACATGATTTAGTGAAGGTTCCGACATAAATCAACTCCATTAAAAGCGGAGCAGCCATAAAAAATCAAGAAATGAAAAGAGCAGAGATGGTTACTTTAAAAGTTCGCAGGGAATTTAATCAAGTATGTCCTGCAGGGCACGTTTTGCTATATGGCACTGACAGCACGCCTTTAATAGACTTGTCAGTACCCTAGAAAGATAAAAAACATTCCAGCACCCACCCTTCTTTCACAAAGATCCTTATTCTACATATCATCACGTTGCTCCTTACGGAAATAAGAAGGGGATTTGTTGTACATTAAGAAAGTACATTTCATGAATAAATCTTATACCAAATTGCTACATAGCTTTACCTAGCACATGTGAACTTGAAATTAATAGGAAAAACATTAACCCTTTTGCAACAAACCTNAAATAGTGTAGTACCTCTGTCTTCTCATTAATTGCGTGAACGTGTGTTCCATTCCCTTTCATCATGTTCATTTATTTTTACTTGGCANACGTTCATCACTTTCTGAACCACGCAAGTGTTATTTTTGGTCCTTTTTTGGCGCCCCCTTAGGCCCAGCCTCCTAGGCAGCCGACTAGTTCGTCTAATGGTAGCACCGGCACGGGTTGTCACATGAAATTTTCAGAAAAAAAAATTTTATACACTACTTCCGTTTTGCTTTCATAAGGTTAGGTTGAGATTAATGAGTTGGAATTGAGACTGGGTTGGGATTGGTCTATTTGCCAAATTTCAAGTCCAGATTCGAGAGATAGGAACATTATCTCTTGATCGTATTCAATAACGTAGTCAGAGGAGTGAAGAGAAGCACAAGAAAGCCTTCAATCATTTTATGGTGAGGGAAGGAGTTCTCTCACTTTTTGTTAAATCACCGTAATGTTGGTGCTGATGCTGTCGTTTTTGCGAAATATGTTCATCAAAAAAATGCTGGAACACCAAGACTGTTGCAATGCATGGGACTTTTATTATAGAGCCTGCAACATCTTTTTGGGGACTTAACTAGTGTATTTTCTCATTATCTTGTACAAAGGTGGTTACATGTCCTAATGTAATTAGCCTTTTCTGTTGTTTTTGGTTTTTCGACCATCTGCATTATTGTGTACCTGATGTTTATTTCAGACTTGCGAGATGTGGAGGTACAATCAAAGATGTTTTAAACCCTATGAAGTTTTAACTCTCGCAAGTTGACGCTCCTGAAAATCATTCAAGAAATTAATATAGTTGCTGAAGGTTGAAAGTCATTCAGAGACTGGCGATTATCCTCCTTAAAGCTGCAAAACTGTGAAAAACTGGGCAAAAAATTGAAAAATAGGTCAAAATGAACAAATGAAGTGGGAAAAATGTTTTTCTAACTGTATAGAGTGATCTAAAAAGTTAAGGAAATAAATGAAATTTTGAAAGTTTAACAAAAGTTTGATGATAACCTCTTCTTAGTCATTCGATCTCTGTCATGAAAAATACTGCAAAATGCTGAACTAGAAATGTGTTACATTTCAAAAGTAATTTTGCGCCCCCTATGGCTAAAGACATTACTCTAATAGTAATTTGACAGAGAGTCACCAAACAGAAATCCTTATCCAAAGAGGCAATTTCACCAGTCTTGAATGATTTCTTTTGAAAATCAAAGCAAAAGGTTCTTCCTGTGACTTAAAGATCATCTGGTTCCGATTAAAAAAGACAACAAAATTGCCTCTAAACCAAAGTGCACCAAGTGAACCACTTTTTACCATAAAAAGAATGTTAATAAGTCAATCTTTTCATACCCACATACAAAAACACAAACTTGAGGTTTAGCTATGCTCAAAAATTGTCAAGTCTCCAAGCTATTGGTAGGGCTTACCTAAGCCCCACAAATCGGAGTATGGCACGGTCCACAACGTTTGAGGAGTGGTAGAAATGTCAGAAAAAAAATCGTAGAATTTTGTCAATTGATTTCGCACTTTTGTGGAGTCTGGAATCTGCTGATAAACTCCCTTCTGAAAAAATATGTTTTGGTTAAACGTGTCGTGTCTTTTTAGTGTGCACAGCAATACATAAAACGATTGAACAACAACATTTCACTGCGTTTATGACTAACATATCAGCTTGATGCATTGAAGAGAACAACAGTTAAATATCAAAAAATATCAACGAACAGCCTCGTGTTGTCATTACTAACGACTTGAACAGCAAAACTAGCAGTTAACAGCGCTGTAGTTAAATTAAAGTCAGTGTGCATAGGATGGTTGAAATTAATACGTTGTATGTAATCACGAAATCATTGAATAGTGTTTACTACATGCCTTATTAAGAGATACCCATAAAATAGTTGAGGCATTGCACAGTAAATCATACTATTTGGGCAAGGATTGCTGTTCTTTATTTTGAACTGAACACACCCCACAACGAAGTATTAAAATTACTTTTTACCTTCGGAGGCAGGTTGGTTGCGTTTGCACAATCAGACTTTTGCTTGGCGATGTCGCGAAGAAGTGAATAATCTGAAGGATAAATTTCAACCGGTATATGAATGAAACCTTAACATGNATCAACTATTTTAAGATGCAAGGCCAGCGGTTACATATGTGGGAGAAGGGCTTCTGCGGTCCACTCTCACTCCTTCGTTTGTTCAAGGAGGTTGCCGGTAAATGAAAAGAGCTATTATGAAACAGTCCCGAAAAGTTTAGGAAAAAATATACCTTTCCGAAACATAACATGTTTTTTTGCAGTTTACAATCTTTTAACGCTTTCCTATTCTTTGAAGTTCGGGTATGGAATCATGTTTTTCAGAGTTTTCTTGTAAAGCACCATGCAAACAGCTGTCCAAAGTTGGTGTAATTTTATTGTTACCGCAGCAGTCCTTCGTCGCTTATTTCGAGGCTTTTGTTGGTTTGTTTCTGTGCGAGTTTTGTTTAAAGTAGGTTGCTCTCAGGTTTATTTTGGTTGATGAAGAATTTTCTATATATTAAAAGTCAACTCAGAGTTTTCAGTATGGGTGCCACAAAACTGACGAAAGGTTTCAACAAGCAAAATGCAAACACGCTTTGAACGGTTTTTCTGTATTTGTAATGAAAAACGTGCAACTTCAACAAAAGGGAAGTGCAATCTTAACAGTCTTGAAGTTGGTTCTCTGTAAGCTTTTATAACTTTGGTAATGACGTGGGCCCGTTGTCACGTCAGATTTGGTCGGTCTGGGTCTACCCAAATGCAGTTTCTAACGTGCCCATACAAAACAAAATATAATTGATCATTGTGCTTTAATGAACTTTTCTCTGATGGGGTTGAGACTCTCTGTAATCTGTAATGCACATACAGCTTTTTGAAGACGTATACGTAGGACTTGAGTTGTATGGCAATAGATTGTTCCTGCTAGGAAACTGAGCAAAGCGGTATCCTTTTTCCAGATACAGTATAACCAATTATGTGTGTTTATTTTGAGCTGCAGCTAAGACTAAATGCTATCGAAAACGAATTTAGAAAAGTTTTACGTATTTCTCAGTATAATGCTGTCCTCGCAAAAGATCCCCCAACTCACTTCAACAGCAAACTACCCAGAATGTCACAGGCACTAATTTTAAACTATGGCTTGCGTGTGTCATACCAACTGACAACCCTGGAAAGCTTCTTGTTTACACAGTTTCCTTTTTTTCATTGGTTGCCTGTAAAATCTTGTAGGCAATAGGCATCACGTGCATGCTTGAAACAGGTATGATTACGCTTCCTGGAGGTGTATCTTTGTTTTCAGATGAAAACGGTTCAATTTTAAGCAAATTAACCGTATATTCACTTTCAAGAAAACCTCCTCCACTCAATCCGCCAAGAAATGTCTTGTCATACCTCCATTTGTTCCGACACCAAATGTCATCATTACAACTGAGTTGTTCAGAGCTGCATTGCGTTCGTGAATGAGTTTGAAGATATCTGCGCAGTTGGAAACTGAGGATCCACCAGATAAAATAACGATAATATTGTCTGCAAAAAATATAAGGCATTATGTAAACTTAACATGGTAGAATGAACAAAAGAGCACNATGAGATAGAACAAGCTGAATAGCCTGATTATAAGTAGTATAGAGCATGAACGTCTATGCAAAATGGATAGTACCAATATAATAAACAAATTATTATGGCAAAATCTAGAAAATGCAATCTTAAGCACTTGGTTTGCTGCATTTGACAATCGACTTCCAGATTTACACTTACACTCCACTTTCTGGACATAGCAATGATTAAATATGTTGATGCGTCTGCAGGAAGCATTATTTACTGTCTCTGTACTGTACTTGTGAGCTGTACAGTATTCCTTCTTGGTAAAATGATACGTATATACGTTTTCGGTAAAAAAAGATATAGCCCATAATGTCCATCAGTTGCTAATTAGTACCAGGTTTTTCGCACTTACGAAATTCAGTATGAATAATGGTAGTCACATGGACGCCCACAGAATTTATGATTTAACAATTGTTCACTTTGTTTAGGAGTATTTTTAAATTAGGACCCCGCGCTGTTAATATGCTACAGGCCCCGCGCGACCTTTAATCCGGCACTGAGTGGGTCCCGGGAGGATGAAAGAAGTCACGCTAAGTTTTTCTGTAATCAAGACCAAAATTACTGGTGTATCAGCTACTGTAGTTGCCAGTATCACAATTAATATATTTCTAAATATTTGGCATGGTAGTTGTTTCATGTGTATTCAAATTGCTATAGAAACAAGCTATACAAGCTTCAACGAGAAATCCTGAAACTAGGGGTCCGGTATCGGTTTTCGTACCCACAGGTAAAGTTCCTCTCAAAGGCCCTGCCCATGTCTGTGATTTGCTGTCGGATTTACATTCACGTAACCCCGGTGAACACTAACGTCTTCACATAAAAGTGTGAAGTAATCGACAGCGCCTGTGCCGGTGGACAACTGATCCCTTACAATTTTTGCACGTTGACAAAAAAAACAGTCTTAACAACATTTTGTCTATCAGATTTCCTGTGTTCAAGGAGAAAAAGTCGGACACGATCTATCATCCGCCCATGAAATGGCATCTTCCTGTAACGGTGGATGATAGATCGCAGATAACCTGATTATGCAAAATGCTGGTGGAACACGGCTTCACTAAATGATGACACAGTGAACTTTAGGTGGAAATGTTGTTTTGAGGGTCATAAGGTAGAAGGGATCAAAACGTCCTCCGTCCATTCCCGTTGAGAAAAGAAAAATGAGAGCACAATCAATAGCTTCTCCTTTCCAGGTATAGCGATTGCTGTATTTTTACTCATGCAGTAGACTCAATGCAAGTATGCAAGGTAGAGGTGGCACGGGCCAGCACTTTTGCAGCCCAGCCCGCCCGGAGCTAGCAAGAAACTGCCCGGCCTAGCCCGTTTATTCTAGACTATAACTTATTTTCTGGCCAGACCGGCCCGTGGCCCGTAATATAAAGTAACCTCAAATGCAAGTAACAAGTTTTCAGTTCATTGTCCTTTGGACACTAAAACCATGTAGTCTTAAGGCAGAGTAGCTATAGGTCTGCCAGAGGACCTTAACGTTTGAAAACTTATTCATCCGTCGCTTGTAACGTGACACTAATTCATGACAAGTGTGAACTAGACTGCTCTACACTTGCTAGTAACGTGCTAAACCTAAACCAGGGGTCACAACATGATGCCTGCAGGAACCAGGTCACCCGTACGGACCATTTGGGTCGCCCGTGGGCCTGTTCTGACAACAGCATAAACATGATCAGTATCTTCACATTGATAAATATCTTTAATTTTTAATATGAATGATAACAAAATATGAAAACAAATTGTGCAAATTTTTATTTCAAAAGTCTGTGTATCGAACTGGTATCCCTTCG
>JGI24022J15233_10003106_pt1 | contig 16221 bp, 9 predicted proteins | sample Ectturendosymbi2_FD_15233 | JGI IMG/M metagenome (IMG submission 15233)
TAAAGCTCAGCACTACAAAAACGGTGTCGGCAGCCTTCCACCTCAACAACAAGGAAGCTAAACGTGAGCTTAAAGTCAAATACAACAACCAAACCCTGCCCTTCTGCTCCGAGCCCAAATACCTTGGAGTAACGTTGGACAGATCTCTGACGTATGGCCGACACCTTGAGTCACTTCGCAAGAAGCTAACATCACGTGTCGCGCTCCTGAGGAGGCTTGCTGGCTCCGGCCGGGGTGCTGGAGCAACAACTCTACGAATAGCCACCCTAGCCTTGGTGCACTCAACTGCAGAATTCTGCGCGCTTGTTTAGTGCCGCAGTGCTCATACCCGCCTCATCGACCCCGCCATCAAAGATGCCTTGCGAATTGTGACTGGATGCCTGCGTCCTACGCCAGCGGACAACCTTCCAACCCTCGCAGGCATCCAACCTTCTGGGCTTCGTCGCATTGGAGTCACGTTGTCTCTGGAACGCCGTGCCATGGAGCCTGGACATCTGCTCCACTTAGCGCTCATCCGCCCATCGAGTGCAAATGCACGGCGCCTAAAATCGAGACACCCATTTGTACCCGCCGCACAGCATCTCAGTTTTTCTGACAACAACGAACGTGCGGCGCAGTGGGCGGATTACCAATGGAATGCGGAGTGGACGGACAGCTGCACAAGTCTTCGCATTTTCATCACCGACACCGATACCCACCCCAACGGAATGATCCTCCCAAGAAGAGCTTGGGAGGGTGTTATTAAGAGGGGCTCATGGCCTTTCTCCTAGGTCCCTGGCGCCATTTGTTGCAGGTATCTGCATCGCCTTGAACTACTGAGGCAAGCACAAGGGAAAGATGGTAACTCGGGGCATTAACTAACAGGAAAGCAACCACCAGCAATCGAGATCCATACTAGGTTGCACTACTATTATACAGGAGTATGAATTACGATTTTTAGTTTGTGGTGACTAATACAGTGACTTATTACTCATGAGCACCATATAGCGGTGACCCTTTATTTACATGTGGCGCCATCTCCAGGCCGCCACATTTGACAGAGAAAGACAACTCATATTGCTAAACGAATGGATAGATTGGAATTTAATTAAAAAACTCAGGGTGTCAAACAGCAAGATCTTCTTAAATACTTTTGGACGCACTTTTGTTGTGAGGTACTTGGATGCAGTCAAAAATTTTACTAAACGTTGTCAAAATGAAAGATGCATTCGTGGAAAGAAATGTATTAATATATAAATATTTACTACTAGCAACAATAAAAACCAGCACCTGAAGTCCGTTGTGTTGTAGAAATCCCATGCAGACGCATGGCAGACCACGTCTCGATCGTTTGGTTTGGTCATCATGGAATACTGCCAAAACTCCTCTGTCATGTTTTGCAGTCCAAGAGATGCAAAAAACTCTTCGGAAACTTTAAACATTTTCAAAGCGTCGTAGTTCTGTGTCAAAAACACGGCAAGTAATTCCCGAAGTGTTTTTAGAACGGCATCACTTGGTGCCGGATGCGTCGCTGGGTTTGGGTTGATAGAGGTCAACAAAAAACGGATGTCAAGTATCAGCCAAAGATTAAAAAGATTATTACCAAAGACACCAGCACGATTAGAAGCTGTATGTTTGCTGCAAGCTTTCGAGGAATCAGCCGACTGGGCTCTCTACTTTCATGAGTTTGCAATGATTCAGACTTGCACATATCTGTTTTCAAGTAACAGGTCCCCACACAGGCGAGGCACTTGACTCAATCAGAAATTCTTTTAACAGTAAATCGGTTTAAAACGTAGCACTGCTCGTCTTCAGTCCTGAAACCTTATTCAAACAGAATATTAAAACAGAAATGGAATCCGTATAGCGTTATATTTTAATACGGTTCTTTTTAATAAGATTTAATCAGATATATTTTTAAAAGATTTAATAAAATTCAGTAAATGATGGGATTTGAGTTTTTCACGATTAAAACACAGTTGACATTTTTGTTGCTGTTGCGAGCAGCTATAGCAAAAACGCTTGTTTATTTATTATATAATCACATTTTTCCACTTATTGTGAGATTGGTAGGTTGACGATTTTAAATAGTTTTTTTTGCTAGTTGGTGCTATATGCTGTTTTCATTCTTTATACTAGGCAACATAGTTGGGATTATTTGTATTTTACATCAAGTGGAACTTCAAAATTTGAAAAAATCACGATTATTCGATGCTACGATTTATTAAAAAAATTCGCGACAATTCACACTTGTATACCTGTGCTACCATTTCTGGTGTTGCATCAACGCTTTTCTTGCCAGGGTAAGGTTCCACGAGCTCGTAGATGTTGCCCCAGGTCTGGGCCCACATATTTCCTGAAACAAACAGGCATGCAACGTGCAGCATGCAATGAGTTAAGCTTTTGTTTGGGTGAAGGAGGTAGTTTCGTTTCCGTTTTCAGGATGCAAGAAGGTTAAGTTAGGTTGCTGTTTCTTACCAGGTTGAAATACGGTTTGGATGCAATATTAGAAAAATGTTAGTGAAACAGTCCTTATCTTACCTAGCAAATGTGCTGGAATAGGTCCTCTCAGATTGATTCGATCAGGTCCATATACCTCGAAGAGTTTTCGACGAACGTAAGCGTGAAGTTCCTTGTATAAAGGTTCAAGCTGGAATAGTAAAAGTACCGCAGATTTTTTCAATGGCTAAATTCGATTTTGGTAATGTATCGCCTGTAATTTTGGTAATGTATTCAAGCTTTTAATTTTGGTAATGCATCCCTCATCAGCTTGTTTTTACACCAAAACGTAAATGTTTTTGCTAAAAATATAGTGGTATCGAAAATATGCCTCGACATTTCTTGAAATTTATGAAAATGTTAAATCTCACTTAAAACACCTTGTTCTTCATTGTTACCCAATGATAAATCTTATAGTGCTTAATTGGCATTTTTTGCTTCTTTAGGAGCACGTCATATCTTACTAGCGTTAACACGAACGCAAGCGAAGTTTGGAAATATATAAGGAAAAAATAGAAACGCAAACACAGTATTATACTATGGGAATGCCGGAATGGAAGAAATTGTGGATAGAGACAGACGAATGCGTCTCAATTAGTTTACTCTGAGTCTTTGAGACCGGTCGTAAGTTGAATTTGCAGATTTATCCAGTTATGATGACTGCAGTACTGTATATTACAGCTACGATTCTGACATGACCCGCAGTAAAACCTATGCGAGAAAATTTAGATTATGACAACCAATGACCATCCACACACATCTTTCCATAGTTCTTCCATTGATGCTTCCAAATCTTCCATCTCATACCACGATCTCCAGTACTCCCCAGTGTCGTGAAAACCTTTAAACAACCAAAAAGAATTGATAACAAGAAGGAGCAACGGAATGTTTTTCAAAGTTTCAAGTTCATTTTTCCCACAAAAGCTATTCTGCGAACATAAATCTTCACCAAAATGGCTTGATTGTACCAGGGGTGGCCAACAAGTCGATCGCGATCGACTGGTCGATCGCCGAAGCTCAGCTGGTCGATCGCGCCTGATTTTGCGTTGAATTGACAAGATAACTAAAAAGAACACTTTCAATCAATATCAATATTCCAGAAAGTACATAAAATTCTCCATCAATTGATTGGTCACGCATATTCTTTGGTGTCTCTTGTGGTGGCTGACCATAGGATAGCACGGCAGATGCCACGAGGTTTTGTACAATGTTTTCCTATCATTGCGTGACAATCATGATTAAGGGCAAGAGACAATTTGCTTTTATCTGTGCATCACTTACTAAAGGCGATGGTACGCTGTATTTGCACGTGCAGTACTCAAATTTGGCATTTTGTACTTGTGACTTTATTACCGACTGGTCGATCGCGAGTTAACAAGAAATTTTCTAGTCGATCCTAATCAAAGACAAGTTGGCCACCCCTAATGGACACGATAAACAGACGGTAAACCACAGATGCCTGAACAGAGGGGTATGGCAGGGCAGCGGGGACTGAAATGACTCTTTAAGCAAGACAACTGGTAATTGTTATGTCGATTTGGGACAAATTTCAGCTATTCACGCAACTCCGAAACTCATCATAATTCAACTATATTGTTTTTAGTTGGAATTTGTGAAGAACGTGCAAAAGCAACGGATATTTGTGACATATCTGTGTATCTGTTGTGAATATTTCAAGGTCAACAGTGTTAAATGGGTTTGATATCATCGAGTGGTGGAAGTCGATGTGCTTTATCAAAATCTCATCGCTTATGCTGCGTTGTACAGATGGTTGGTCGCTCATGGTTGAGTAAGCAAAACAAAATAGCCAGAAATGCTTACTTTGAAGTATTTGCAAGAGTGTTAAAAACACTACTGAAACATGAAAAATAACAACTAAGGGTTCTGAATACTTTCAAAGTATTTTCACTCCCTGCCGGTGTCGGAATGAACCCTTTTTATGCCTTATATATATTTCGCACGGTTTTAGACAGGGCAATGCAAACCAGTCATTTTTGGTCAAGAAAAACGCGTATAGCCTGTGATACTCTACTGCAATCGATCATTGCAAAAGTTTTGCCGAAAACTTCAGGCATTGTGGGACTACTTTTCCAACTAAAATAATAGAAAAATTCTGCACTGATGATTCAGATAAAATTTCACACTGTTTATCGTATCATAAGGACATTACTGTGAAGATATATGTGAACGTCAACACGTGCAAACAAAACCGTGCAAGTCATTCGAGTGGACGAGTCGTACAACACGTACGTAATTAATTTACGGGTTCTCACAGTAAGGACTAGACCTCCGACATCAAGAAATATCGCACACGGTCATATGAGTGTGCGGAGTCCATGGTTCAGTTCATTAACTTTGTTTGTGCGTTCGTTGATGAACAAACACCATGATTTAGAGACCATGGACTGATCAAGCCTTTCAGCAGGTACACGCTGTTTACAAAGCCTTTAGGCATTGCAATCCCGCAAAACCGTCTTGTTTTTGAAATTATTTAAGTGATTTTTGAATTTATTTCAGGCTATTCCATGGTATGTTTCCGTGAAGGGAGAGCATTAGTGTTAAAGGCTGTTTTAGAAAATTGAGCTGAGTTAAGCTTGCAATGAACAATTGAAAGAAAATATTAATTAGAGTCGTTTGGTGTTTCATCTCGGGACATATCTATTCCAGGAACGTCAGCGCCATTTGGTCATTGGAAAAGGCCTCTTGCAGCTACGTTATGCACCAAACATTTTCCTTTGTGTTGAAAAATGAAGCAGACGGTTGTAGGCAAAAACAGTACTAGATAAATCAGTGTCGAGATTTGAAAAATGCAAGGAGGAGTTTAATATGGGTAAAGGTTGGTGAAACTTTGCAGCATTTCGCCATAATTTAAAAAATATCGAATTCGGTCTTCGGTACTTACCGTCACCTTCACTCGCTTTGTTGGAAAGGGCGACAAACTCTTCATACTGATCTTTAATAGGTCTTCCTGCCGCTTCATACCACCCTTTCCACGCGTACTTCAGTTCATTGTAGTCGCGGGATGTTGCCATAATTGCAGTCAAATCTATGAAGCCACGGGTTAACTTTTCAGTCACACTTCGGCTATTCTATTGAAAGCACCATTCTTATAAATGACTAAAACGTGTTTTGAACAACTTATAGCTTTGGCAGTCTGCAAAAATTAGGAAAACAGGTGATCAATTTCAATACAAAATTATATTTCTTGTTCTTTGAGCAAAACATTTGCAAGAATGACAAACAAAACCATCCAAAACCCTTCATGTTGAAAATATTTAGGGAAATTGGCATCACAGAAAAACCCTAAAACATTTATCTAAGGCAGAGTTTTTGGCTATTCTACTTTTCCCTGCTAAAATAGTCCATACCACAGGACAAACTGAACGTTTAAAATTTTTTAAATCTTTATGTTGATGAAATTCGTTCTGATTGTCGTACAGTTAATCCAATGAGTTGAATTCCACATTATGTAAGTTTCAACGCTTCTTCTATTTAATTCCGATGACATCAGCAATGTGTTGATTGTTCTGTAGATTCTCTGGAGTACCTGGATCAAGTGGAAGTTGTCGCCCGTCTGGCATTTCCGCTTTAGCAGTGCTGTATGTCGCTTCCATGGAGCTGGTAACGTTGTTGTACTGAAAAACAAAGATTACTCAAGTAAGCCATAGATCAAATAGATATTCTACGTTTTATAACACATGAATACTACATATCTATGTCTGCCGTCAAGTCAAGAACAAAAACATTAACTCCGTAAGAATGGACATCTTAACGTAGAGTATTGAACACAAAAAGTTGCTTGTGTTGAGCTTTACATTGAAATAAATGCTTTGAAAGAAAGTGTTATATGCCACAAGAAATGAACATCTACTTAGAACAGCATTAAAAAATTTAGCAAAGAAACAGAAATTGGCTATTTCTTCAATGATTTCATGATGATTTTTTATAATTTCTGGATATGTGTGTACTTGCGAGAACGCTATCATGGTGTGCAGAATTACAGCCCACGAATGGATGACCAATAATAGCATCGCCTAACCAAAATTGCTACTGTTAAGTCACCAGTTATAGGAAGTCCTGACTCTGAGCGCTGGACATGACGTTAAACTACAACCAGTGATGAGGTTGCAGTTCGGTAATTATACAGTGTCCAAGAAAATGGAATACCATTTAGCGATCATTATGCTTAGGTCCACTCTAGAGTAGCGACCCATCGCATGGTCCAACTATAAGTCAAATAATATAGTTTCTTTGAAACGCCAGGTTTATCTCTGCAGCTATGCGCAGTCTTATTATGGGGACCAATAAGCAGATGGGAAATATTTCTCCACTTTGGCAACCTGTGCAACGAGGTAGCCACGGGGGCCAAAGGGGCCATGCCACCCCAATTTCTAGCATATCTTGTTGTTTTGCGCTTCGAGAGGCGGTGTCCCAAACCAAATACTGTTGCGCGTTTAAAGTCAAAATATCTGGCTTTTCCAAAAATTTTGGGCTAACTACGACTTTGTCTGCAACCGAACCTGGACCCAACGTATTGGCCACACCTTTCTTTGAGACTCTCCAGCAGAGGTGCGCAAAATTGTTTCATTGAGAGCCACATTATTCTGTCAGTACTCAGCGAAAGGCCAGATTCTACACGTTATACTTTTTTAATACTTTTTTTAGATCTATATGTTAGGGCTGTTGCGCGTACAACCGAGATTCTGTACATCTATATTTCGGTGGTAAGATCACTATGCACTCGACTATCATACTGTATGTTTTTCGAGTAGAAGAAGTTTATGATAAGTCAGTGATCCTCGATCAATACAAGAAATACTACAAGTGTGCATTATGTATGCGAGGGCTGTAGTTTGCCCATGCAACCCTGCTCTAGGGAATACAAAGTGCGCAGGAACGTAACAAGGTTAGATGGCGCCCGGGGCAAGAAGAAAGTTTGTTCCCCCCATATTCCAACCAGAGGTGTTTCATACTATATTGAAAAAAGTACTTGTGATATTTTCGGGACTTTTTGCGCCCTCTGCAGTCATTGGCGACCCCGCAGTGATTCGGTGCCCCCATAGTGATTCGGCGCTTAGGGAATTGTGCCCCCTTGCCCTCTCGTTACGCCCCTGAAAGTGCGTTTAGCGGTCAGTGGCCAACTAAGTGACTGTAAACCTTGCCAGGGTTAGCTTTGGAATGTTCTCAAAGCGGCAATTGTCTCTCGTAGCTTCGTCGCACAAACGCACATAGTAAGTGCGCAGGTAATTTTTACAAAATGAGTAAACATATCAGTTCATTATAAAATTTCGAATCATTTGACGCTTTTAAATTAAATTTCTTTTCTTTTTCAAACAAAAGTGTTTGTTTGATAAATTGCTACATGCAAGGCTTTCGCAAGCATTCGGTCAGACATATGACTACGTTATATGCTTTGCTTTTTTTCTATCTTGTTCTGATCAATACAAACCATCTGTTTTCGATTTACGCAGCAATTTCATAGCTTACAAGAACAGACATTTCCCACTGGTGGCGGAACTGCTCTTTAAAATCGCTTAATTTAAGACTGTGAGCTTTCACTTTGAAATGCTTGTGAAATGCTGCTGAAAGATATCAAATTCACCTGTTAGTCAGGAAAAAGACTAGAACTGTTTTACTAACTGCACTGGGACGGTTTATTTTGAGAAGTAGTACTGTTATCATAATCACTGCATTTCACATAAAACAAGCAGCATTTTAATGCATCAAACAGGCGTTCATGAACAACGATTTGCGTAAATAAGATACTGGTATTGCTTCTTGACAGAGAGTTTTGCTTAAAATAATCGGGTTATTCTGTTTCTTGAGATTTATTATATGAAACATGTTACTGCTCATCCATCCGCAAAACACGTTAAGCAAGGAACCAGGCTCGTAGCCAGCTTTTAAGGTTTGGGGGGGAAATGCATTTTTAGGGGGGAAATGTTTTTGTTTTTAAATATGTTGTAATAAAAAATGGTCTGGGCACAACAAAATTTGGGGGGGAAAATTTGGGGAACATTGCCCCCGAATGCCCTCCATCACTACGGGCCTGCAAAGAACTAACTCCTTTCCCATTAAATTATATCAGTGATGACTTTTGGCATACGTGCAAAGTGTTTGGCAAAATAAAAGAGTTATGAAAATGTTGCAAGCATTTTTATGCTTTACACAACACGGTTTGAAAGTAGAGTTTATAAAATAGCGATGGACATTTTGCATTGATTCACCCAGAACCATTTGCCGTGAACATCGAAAATCATGCAATATTTTTTACAAACAGATTACTATCACTGCAAAAATCTCCAACCATCTGACGTATAGACTTCGGGAAGCTTGTTTTTTGTATATATGAGATAAAAAAATGCTATTTTTGTACATCAAAATAAAAAATAATAAACTATTTCCGAACAAATTAATACATCTATTCGAAAGAAGCAAAGTGTTGAACAAATTTTAAAGATAAAATTTATCTCAGATTTTTGAAGTAACACAGTAACACGACAAATTCATACAGTTTGATAGTTGCAGAGCAGCTCCTTTTTAGTTTTTTTGTAATGCAAAGGTTTAATTATTTACCTGTTCTTGCTCCGTTTTGTCCAAATTAGCAGTGCCCAGAACTTTGATGCTTTCTATTTGTCTTCTGACAAGTATATCTTTAAAATAAGCATTCACAAAATGAATTCCGGACATACGTAAAAATTAATGAATTAGTGGCTCATAGTAAAACACAGGTACAAAGTCGTAATGAAAAATGGGTTGTGCAGACTTTCTGGCAAGGTGTGATTTTACGCGAAAATAGGCAACCCTGCTTGACTATTGCGTGGCACTTTTTAAACTATATGCAAAAGGTTCAAACCTGGTTTAATCTTGCAGCACTCATTAGAGATCTTGCAGCACTCAACAGAGATCTTGCAGCACTCAACAATCTTGCAGCACTCAACAGGGATTGTCATGTCTTACGATCCAAATACAGTCCTGAATTTTTCAAAGTCGATCCAACTACAGTCCAAAATTATTTTAAAATGTAAAGTCCAAGTTCAAATAAAGTCCAAAAAATTGAACAAAATGCAGCTTTTCAACAACCGAAATGCCGCAATTATTTGCATCCTCTCAGTCCCAATCCGCGGTTCTGATCCTAAATTTTTGAAGCTATTTGCAGTCCGGACCCAATCCAAAAAATTCGTTGTATTGCGGATCCAGTCCAATCCAAGTCCGGTCCAATGCCCATATCTGGCACTCACTATGTGCCTTGAGCTAGAGATGAGGAGCTGCACTCAGTACTACTGAATCAAGTTGTGCTTGAAGGAAACAGAGTTGCAACATGTCAGTAGATTGTATTGTTTTGAAATGGAGCTTGCATATTTGTTTTTACTCGTGAACAGCTAATTCCGTTGGTAACGAGTAATAACGGACCCGTGTGAGCTGAAACGAGTGGTCGTCTCAAAAAATATGCACAAAATTGTGAAACCTACAGCTGGAGCTAAAGGCTTGCATAAACCTTGAGACAGCAGTTTGGTGCCACAATGTTGTGAGGCCAACCTCACTCACAAGAACCGGCATTTTTGCCAGCAAGCACGCAATTTCTCTACAGAGAAACAACTATTGAACTCACTAACGCATGAAATCCACCATGACGACGAAATTAGACTAACTTCCTGTTTTACGTTAGGTTAACTATTTCAACAATATAGCAGACATTTGATGACTAGCTAGTTGTACCTATCTTTTAATATAAGCGACAGTGAGTCGCAACTGGCGAATATACAGTGAAAGCAGAGGTTGTGAACTGAAATGCAACACCAATAAAGAAAAGAGTGAAGCATTAGCTGTACTTACCTTCTACTCAATCAAACCAGAATACTCATGGGGGAAAAAGAGACTAAGCCTACTGCATGTGGTGCTTCCTCTTTAGATTATACCACGGGGGCTTTACACTGGGAAAAATCCTTTTTCGGAAATAGCCTGCTTTTTCAAAACACAACTAAAGCTCTGGGCCTGGATCCATTTAATCACATTTTCCCAAATGTTTAGTGAAATCACGTTTCGCTAAAACTTTTCCATGGTTGTGCCATGCTGTGATCTGTAAACTTGACCAAACGTTTTAGGGCACAATTACCTGAGTTAACAGTTCCTGAAAAAAAATCAGCTCAATTAATCCCGATATTTAAAAGATCATCTTTTGCCTCACATACCTTAGTTCTTTCAGTTATAACACGAGAAACCCTACCCACTGCGCTTCGGTGTATGTTCAACCTAGACAACAACTCAGACATTAGTTGCAACACTACGTTGACAAACTTCCTGCCTTAAACAGGGTTCTAGTAGAAAACATTAAAAGCAATGCAAATTTTGATGGAACTAGCAAGTTTAGCTCACGTGTGTAACAACTTTGAACAAAGCAAGTAAGCTAAAACACTGTCCAAATTTATTTTTGATAAACACTGATTTTTTGCATTTCATTACCATACAAGTACCAAACACAACATATGTATCTTTCGAGTAACACAAAGGCGACGCAATCGAATCTATCAACATTTTTTCAAGGTGCATCGCTTGTCTAAACCAAATCAGTCTTTCACCGCGAACTTGGCCTCCGTGCCTGGTTCGATAAGCAGTCAGCAAAAACTCAAATAAATGGAATTTTTTATCTGACGATCTTTATATAATTTTCCTGCCCAGCCTTCATCCACTTATTAATTTTGCCTCAGTGCAATATTAAAAAAGTCATAAACTACTTCAGGACGATGTAAAGGTATTGCGATACAAAAATACTGCTCCAAGGAAGGGCAGTTGAACGTGTTGCCAAAACTACGCCAAAGACACGCTAAATTGATCGCCATAAAAAACTCCAAATTATCTCAACTTAATATGGACAAAAAGTGCAATCTGCAATAAAAGAACGACTTTTCAAAATGTCTGTTGAAAGCCTAGCTTACACCTCCGCTGCCATTTACCGCAAAACAGACTAGATAGCCTAAAAAACATGGGACACAGAGAAACAAGGTAAACTTTGCCTGGTTGTGTGAACTGACAAAGCAGAGTGGCAAGGTCATGGCAAATTTCTGTTTTAATTTTTAAGAATGCTTGAAAACCACGCTTTGACCAAAGAAAAATTTTGGTGGAAAAAGTCGTGCAAAATATCCAAAGAGAGCATTTCACAAGCTATACTGCATACAGTTCTGGCATTTTCCTTTCCGCACTCACCGCTAATTTGTGTTGTATCGGGAAAGCTATCTTTTGCCCGCTGTCCATATTCAAGAGTGAAGTCACTTGATTTTAAACTTTCGCTGTTCTGCAAAACCAAAATTAAGCTTTTAAAGCAGACAGTCTTCCAAAGCAAACCAAGGTCGAACGCTAAACTTTTTAATACAGTACGGCATTCTGCAGTACACAATTCGCAGGTCGGCCGGCTTACTGTACGCAAACCAAATATGTTCTGCTAATGGTCAGCATTTCACAAAAATTTTGAATGCGTTTGTGTATCTGTGAATACATACTATGCTATTTACAACATTACGTCATCTATTCATTTGTGATTCTACAGTAAGCAATCGTTGTACTTTTTCGATGATCCCTTATAGCTTTGGAAATTTGTTGAAACGTTGCAATGAAAATGCAAAAACAGGACGCTTCTGTGGTCGTATTGTGGCATAAATGCAAGATGCAAAAGTATGTGAGGAAAAGCAAGTTTTTTAGACCAACGCCAAAGACCTAATTGTTGCTTCGATTTGAAACAAAAGATATGTTTTGTCTCTTTTGCGTAAAATCTGCGTTTTACAGAAATAGTTCAAACATTTATGGAATGCACGACGATCTCAAGATAGCAACAAAAATCGTGCAAGCTCGTGTTCCAAGTATTATAGCAGTGGATCTTAACCGAGGGCATACGTTCCGTTTGGGGGTACGAAGAACCAAAACAAGGGGTACGAAGCACCAACGGTTTAAGGGGTACACGCCGGGAAAATTTAAACCGGAATTTCTTTAACATTCATCGTAATTCTTTAGAGTATGACGTACCATTATCCATTGCTTATTACCTAGGGGGCTAGGCTGAGACTGGTTCGTTATGCGCTTTGATTGTTTAGCTTGCTTGTACTGGTAAGGGCTATCCCCTAACCTATTCCGTTGCCAGTTTTTAATTGAGTGAAGAGCTCGTTGTTAAATGTTAGTTGGCCATTTGTTTTAAAAGGGTGCTTAGGCAGAGTTGGTAAAGTCTGGGAGTCAAGTATATTATATGAAAATCAGTACATTTAATTTTTAGGAACCATGTCCAACAAACGCAAGTGGAATGAGGACTATGTTGGATGTGGTTTCACTTGCATGACAGAAAAAGATGGAACACAAAGACCACAGTGCATTCTCTGCAACATAGTATTAATTTATGCAAATCTGAAACCTTCAAGACTTAATGAACATTGTAATAATCGACACGGGGTGTGCAGTCGGGGAATGATTTCAATACCCTGAAAAACAGAAGGGCACAACTGATAGCCGTGGAACCTTACTAAAGGGATTTGCACCGATGGAAAACAATTATTGCTGGCATCTTACCAACTTGCATTCTTATGTGTCAAGAAGAGAAAGCCTCATACAGTTGCTGAAGAACTTGTGAAACTGTGTGCACTACGCTACTATCAATTAGTATTTCATTTGAGACAAGGGGTACGAGAGACTTTTATGAAAGCTCAGGGGATACGAATGCATAGAAAGGCTAAGAACCACTGTACTATAGACATAAATAATCAAATTGAAGTTGATCACTGTTATTTCTATAAATTGCAAAAGTTGTTCAGCTTTAACCACTGCTCGTTTATCAATCATTGGCATAAAATGATGCGTTGTATTTTCAATAAATGGCCAAAAATTTACAAGACAGCCTATTTTCAAATAATACACCAAAACAATTCTACGTCAGTTGATCCCAATACATCAGCCGCCATTTATTCCAGACTATGAATGCGAGTTCTGTTAGTTTGAGACCGTTCATGTTCTAACAGTTTGTTGAAACTGTTCAAAGCAGACATTCGCTTGTGAACATTTGTAAAACCTACTGACGCAAAATTTAGAACCTAATCTTTAGTCAAAGTTTTAGCATTAAAATGTCTAGAAACTAATTAACTCCATGTGATACATGTTCAAAAGCTTTACAAAAATGTAGAGACGTTAAGCAACATTAAACGCAGCTTCAGAGGATAAAAGAAAGCGTCAATGTTAAGCAATAGTCTCTTCAAAGTTTTGGAGATGTGGGTGTTTTTCAACCCTGTACGAACTCCGAGTTAGACAAGATCACATAACCTTCTTTGACTAAAGAAATGCATAACACTCAAAATGAGCCTGAATTCGCCCAAGTTTGAACGACCGCTTGTCGTAGAATGTGTCCAAATTCTATAAAATAAATAGGTCTTGATGGTGTCAACACACACAAACAACGATTGCTTCCGTCACGAATACTTCATGAATAATCTGTAATAAGAACTAACAACGGGCGAACATTTTTGCTGTACCTGTTAAGAGCTGTTACTTTAAACCTTTTGGCAAAACAAATTGGAGCCCAGCTTGTTACAAAAAAACTTGTGTAACAACATAGCCACACATTTCAGATGGGAAGAAATGTTGGCCTAACTGGCCTATAAACGATTTGAAAATTTCAGTTTTTGAATACATCAACAAAAGTTTCTCTCGCCCTTTCAACGTCACTTAATGAAAAAAAGGTTCTACTCTAGATAAATAAGCAAAACACCTCACTGTTCCTGATTTGGTTGCTTACCATTAGTTGTTGGTTGTAATCAGTTATATTGGTATTATAATTCCATGAAGCTACTGTTGCATCGTAGAAAACTTTTTCAGCTTCTTCAGTGTAATTTTGTGTGAAGCTAAAGGCTTTTTCTTGTAGATCTAGTGCACTCGCATGCCTGCAAAAGTAGCACAGTTGACGCGGTAAAAGGGCGGAGCTTAGTGAATAGCAGAAACGTCGTTAATATTATCCTTGCAATTGCACACAAAAGTTTCAACAAAACTGTAAAACATTGTTCCAGTTGCACAGAAACTTTGATAACTACTAAAACTAATTTGTGTACAAAAAACTATGGCATGTTTTAAGCAAACTTCAAAAGAATTTATAGAAGTCAAGTCAGTAGGCCAATTGTTGATGATCATGTATTACACCAGCTGGTATTTAACGCTTGAGAGTGTCAAAGACGCATGAAATTGCAGACGAAATTTTAAGAACTGAGTTGGAAGATAACATGGCGAGAGATTGACTACAGCCCTAAATGGTCTATTGGCAAGAAATGGCCAGTGTAAAAGTGTGGTTCACGGCGGTGCGACGTTTGCCGTACAGAGAAAAAACGACAGGCTATAGCAATCGAACCACCCAAAATCAGGAGATGAAATAGGTATTTTCATTTGGGTCGGCCACTGGAGAGCAAATCAGTTTACTGAGGGCAATTATATTTCTAAAACAAAGTAAAGTAAAAGTTTCCCCAACATCAAACAAAAATTTTGTGGAACAGTCGTAAGCCAAGCTAAATTTTTGGGGGACACGAAGAGCAGAACACCTAGCTTTGACAGCCAGCAAAAGTATTTGCGACAGAATCGAGACAAGTTAACATGTTGCACAAAGCTTAGTTCAAAGCTAGCTAGCATTTAGCAGTCCGGAGAAGCGACGCAATGTAACATAACACTATCCAAAAGACGTCATTGAGAAAAAATGAACAAAAACAGATTGAAGCAGTGAGTAACGATTGTATACATCCAGGAATTGATCTACGCCAGAGGCACATCTGGCCCTCGTTATTAGCAACCGACATTTGTGAACAAAGGACACACAGAGCGAGGGTCCAGAAAGCAATGCTTGCGGTCACAGAATCTATGAACTTTTATCGTTACAGTATAGCACTCTCAAGTCAATTATACAGGCAATAGCAGCAACAGAAGTCACCATTCAGACAGTGCATCAACGGGTGGAATGTGGTTGCGAGTGAAAAACTTTGTGATGCCAGAAATGTTTGCTTCTGCTGGAAAGACAATATATGCCCCAAAGTGGAGCTTTGTTTGAAAATATGACAGAAAGGCTGAGAGATTTCAAACATTCATTAACAGTCTGTGGTACTGTAAAGTTGAGCACAAGGTACTGGTAGACGCACATGCAAGTGCTCTGCAGGACCGCAATCAGTTTGGTTTTAGGTTAGAAAATGACACGTGTGTGTTTTTACTCAAGTAGAATGCATCATCAGTGCATCATATTATGTAGACAAAAGCACCCCAGTATTTGCAGTTATTTACATGCATCTATCCATCTAAAACATTTGAAAGAGCCAATCATAATCTATTGTTAACAAACCTGATGTACCTATCATGGGCGTCAGAAGGATTTTTCCATGCTGGACAATAGTGGATTTTTTCAGGGGGTGGCCCACGGATTTCTTAAAGGGGGGAATACAGTGGTAAAATTTCCTTTTACCAACTCGAAACTAAGAGAAAAATTTTTTTTCTACTAAAAACGTTAATAGGAACTTATCAAATTTCAAAATCAACGACGACGAAGACCACCCCTTGTCCTCCCCTTCCGACGTACACGGTACCTGTGTACATAGTAAGAAAATTTTTGAGTTAGTTTAGGAATCAGGCCCATGCAGGTGAGGTGGGGTACCGTATTTACTCGTTTTGTAGCCCGGGCCCTTATTTTTTTCAACCAAACTCACTACCGGGCCCTTATTCAAACGGGCCCTTATTCAAGCACGG
>JGI24022J15233_10003107_pt1 | contig 16220 bp, 14 predicted proteins | sample Ectturendosymbi2_FD_15233 | JGI IMG/M metagenome (IMG submission 15233)
CACATGCTTCAAGGGGATACCCACTCGCTTCAGTCCTGCCACTGACCGTCGAGCTGAATGGACGTGTTTTTCAGGTCAACTCTACGGTTTTGCTACTCTGCTGACGTGACTGCCCAAGGGGCAATCATGGATTACAAGGTAATCAATGAACCGCGCTGTGAACGAAGCAGCTCGCAAAGGTGACAACGAACCTAACTTGGAAGATCTGTATGGTCTGTTGCAATCTGTGGTAATGCGCTTGGATTCTATTGAAAATGATATGAAAATGCGCTTGTCAGCTACAGAAGAAAGTCTAGAGAATGCTCATAATAGAATTTCGAACAGTGAGTGTCTAGCGTCAAGACTAACCAGCAGCAAAAGGTTATTGATGAATATCGATCTAAAGAATACAACGTTCTCATTCATGGACTACACCAAGTAAGCCAAAAGGAGACTTCAGCAGAAACTGAAAGCGTTTTTGATAAACCACCTGCGGGTCCCACCAACTCAAGTCAATGCTTTGGCATTCAGCAACGTGGACCGTATTCCTCCACGAATTTCAGCAGTAAACTCGGAAGATTCAACTTCAAGGTATAGTCCTATTGTACAAGTATATGTTTTTGAAACTTGCACCTGACGCCAAAAAACTGGAATTCAATATCACGAGACACCTCCCCATCTCTATGCAAGATCAAAGAAGAGTGCTCATGACACAGGCTTAAGACTATATAAATCTGGCAAAAAAATTCAGTGGAGATGGCAGTGACTGCTGTTTATTTGCTGATGGCGAACAATTAAAGCTATAATGCAAATTTCCGCATGTCTGCCAATTGCGACTGGCTGACTCTACATACTTGTAAGCTTTATTTTCAAATACGCAACTTATCTACGTATTGCCATACTTTATGTTCTGTTTTGATGAGGAATTGCTCCACCTCCTAACGTGAAAAATGTAAGTTACATAGCTGTGATCAACTGAATAGCTTGTTGCAAAACTTAAATGGTTTGTGTTTTCTTCATTGCAACACTAGAAGCTTGGTAAAGAATTTGCCTAAGCTCACTGATATGTTTAGAACTTTTTTTGAAACTACCCGATGTTATTTGTATTAGTGAAACTAAACTAAAAGAAAATAAACACGACTTAATTAATATTAGTGGATACAACTTTCTATTCAATAACTCTACAACTAATGCAGGAGGAGTTGGTTTATACATAAAAGCTGAACTTTCAAAACTAAAAGCTGAACTTTCAAAAAGAGAATCTGCAGTAAATGACAGAAAGCCTGCATCAAAGGACTCGATGCAATGGGTTTAGGTAAGTTCAATTTCAGCATAAGTAAACAGTAGTAAAAAATTTAAGGAAAGAATGTTCTGGAATTGATGGAATAACTGTTAAAGAGCTCAAGCAAATTCCCTCATTACATCTGGCACAGCGGTTTCACACATGGATGTGAGCCGGTCTGATTCCTCAAAGATTACATCTAGGAATAACCAACCTTATTCCTAAAACTCCTGGTGCGTCAACACCTGAAAAATTTAGACCTATAACAATGGCTTCGACAGTCGTCCGTCTCTCATAGAATTTTCGCAAACCGTATGATAGCTAGCTCTATTTCCAATAGACGAACTTAAGGAAAAACGATGGAATTGGTCATAATTAATTTCTGTTAAGTATATCGTTAAAAATCATAAAACCTACCTAAAATCATTGTGTATGGCATTCCTGTATATTCGAAAAGCGTTTGACTCGGTCTATCATCCATCTATTCAATTGGCTTGTAAATGAATGAGTTTCAGAAATGCTCAAACGATATATAAAAAATTTGCATGCTAACTCAATTGCAGTATTAAGATATGACGGACATACTTCCCCCACAATTAATGTTAAAAGGTGCACCAGACAGGGGGACCCTCTGTCGATGCCTCCTTTTTATCTGTTTGACTTGGTGCTGAGCGGCATGAGTGAAAAATTTGCTATCAGGATACATAACAAACTAGTGAAACACATGGCATTTGCAAATGATTTCATAATGTCATCTACAGCAAGTTGACTCCCATAGCAATGTAATAGTTTGGGTGAAAGGCTAAAGGCTTCTGGACGCATTTTTACCCAGGGTAATGCGCTACCTTTGGACTGAGAGAAGAGCCTAGGAACAAGAAACAGACAATTAACCCAGATTGTTTTTTGAGATGTAAACACGAGTTGATATCAAGGTTAGAACCTTCTATCAACATCTCGGAGTTAAAAATGGAAACAATGTCGAATTCGGGTTTATAAAAGACAACTTGGAGAGGAAACTGGGCTTATTAACAAAGGCACTACTAAAACCGTAACAAAGATTATGTGCGTCAAATACACACCAAATTCCAGGATTATCACCCTTCAACCTTCATGTCCACAACATAAAAATATCTTAGATCATTGGATATCCGAATTCGAGCAGCTTACCAGGGTTGGCTAAAACTTCCAAAAGATACCCCAAAACCTTTTTTTCACTCGGCTGGTCAAGATGGAGGACTTGGTATATCCCAGTTGAAATTCAGAATCCCTATTTTGAAAATCAAAAGGGTTGAAAAATTCTGCAACAGCAACGATAGTCTGTCATGTTATTGTGACCAACGCATTATCAAAAATGACGAATAAATGGGAGATACCCAAAACTGCATAATGGCAAAACGGTAATGTCAAAGTATGAGCTGGATGATGCGACTTTTGATGCTTTACACAAAACAATAGATAGTAAAGGCCAACTCACAAAAGAGGTCATGTCAAGTAACTATTGGATTTTGAGTGGAACCTCTCTGCAAAGTGGCAGGGACAATGTGGGTGCCACTGGTTGAAAAGGCAATCTCTTACTCACTGGTCTGCGTGCTTCTAGACCAGTGGTTCTCAAGACAATTTTCTGGGGACCGCGAAGCACCTTCCAAAAAAATCAACACACAAGTGCACCTGTCACATTGATACAATAAAAAAACAACATGTTGTTTCGTGTTTATTTGTGTTGATTATTTAAGGGGATCGTGAGCCATTAAAAAATTGCTAGGTGACCGTTGCGTAATTTTTTAGAAAAATATTGAGAACCACTGTTCTAGAGGATTCCCACTAGCCTCGGTTACCTGCGACTGTTGTGGGCGCATCGAAAGTTTAAATCACATACATCAATCTTGTAGCGGAACACACCAACAAAGACGAAGCAGGCACAATGGAGTACGTGATATATTGGCAGTTCAGTTGAGGAAAAAGGGTGAAGATTTATGAAAGAAACAGCTACAACAACACTGGAGTGAGTGATCGGATACCCAATTTGTTTTGATTTGATTTGATTTGTATACAGGAAGGGACTGCGGTGGCTGTTGATGCAACAGTAGTCGGAGACAACTGTGATTTAACTGACGCACACAGAAGAAAGTAATACCAATCAACAAACGATATTAAAATTTGGACTGAAGACCGAACTAACTGTAAGAATATTTAATTTGGAGCGCTGGCATATCTTGGAGAGGTTGTGTCTCCCAGGCATTGAAGAAATTTCTAACAAAACTCTTTGACTTGCTAATATCCTTTTGCAGCGAACGGGAATTGCAGTGCAAACCACACTTAATGGAATGCACCTCGTACGCGGTAGCGCGATGCACTCTTTAAGACTTACGAACTTTGACTCGCGCTTCATGGTACTGACGATGAAGAGAGATGATGAATATGTATCATTTTTATTTGAGACGCCTCAAGTTCTTCTGTTTCAACGTTCTGTTTGCATTTTTGTTCGAGTTCATGCAAGTCGATGAAAAATGAAGACAGCCATTCACGCGACGTCTGGTCTCAGTGTGATCCAGGATTATAAACACCAGACACCTTGAGCGAAGCCATCGTCGCCTACAAATACTTCCTTGAGCCTTTCGACAGCCACATATGGTTCCCCGTCAAGACCACTGTCCCTACACTTCAAATCTGAACATCATTTCTACTAATTTCACGAAACGTGCAGGGCAAACTTGCATCTTGTGCCTGGTGTAGAGGATCATGACGCTCATTGGGCTGAGTAGCCACCTTCGACCTTATTTAAATTGTTATGTAGAACAAAGACGTCTGCAGCGTACTCCCTATTTCAAATGAAAATTCGGCACAATAAACACTTGAGTGCAAATGGTGGTGGGGGAAGAAAATAGCCAAATGCCTCGCCAGCATACCAGCTTTGCCCCAGTGCTGCGATCGGGGGTGCCAAACATGTCAGGTGTGCACAGCCTTCGCCAGTCGAAAAAATTGAACCTTGTCAACGGCGAAAGCAGATGTCACCGACTTGATAGTGGTCAATCTCCCTGTCGCACTGACATTGAAGTTGTACAGGGGCTCAAACCCCAGCTTGTTGGGGTCGCTAACAGGTGTCAGTCGTCCCTGGTTTCCTCGCTGGAGAGAACAGAGGTGGTGTGGCTTCTGGCACTGCAATCAGATGTCCCTATCTTCGATGCTCCGCGGAGACTGGAGTGAGGGTTGTAGTCACAGCGTCAAATGGTTTGAGCCCTGACTGAATAGATGTTGGTGTTAACATATGTTTATTTCTAATGTATGTCAACCTCGCATTTATCGTTTTTAGTCACGTGTACAGTGTTTGGGCACTCCTCTGTTGAGGTGTTGATCGATTCTATTGTCATGTTGCCGCACTTTTCAGGGGGATGACAAGATCAGTGCTATTGGTTGATTTTTGCTTGGTAACAGCACTATTATCTAACTGACAGACTAAGGCCAAGCGGCCTGCAACACAAGAGCAGATGTTGTCTTTTCGGCCTGCCTTATGGGTAGATAACACGAGGATTATGACGGCTTCAGCTAGACCGACCGAAGCCCAAAATGGGTTACAGACCCCTGTAGGGTACTGCAATTGGTACAAGTAAAATGAAGAAAAGGGTTGTAAAACAACTGGCACAAGCACCAAGCAAAAAATATGCACAAGGGCAGCTGCCCAGTGCCCGATTGTCCCTCAGGTGAAGAGCCCTCTGAATTGTGCCCGATTTGTTCACGAACGTTTAATACTTCTGCTGGGTTGAATCAGCACGTGAGAAAGGGCAATAAACAGTAAGAGTATTATCATGCGCATCAAGTGGAGCAGTCTAAGCCACATTGGGATGAAGAGATAGTTATGGTAGTGAAAGCAGAACTGGAATTATTAAATAAATAAAGTAGTTAAATTTATAAATAAATCTCTTCATGAAATGTTCCCGCATAGAACTCTTGAATCAATTAAAGGACTAAGAAACAAAAAAGGATCATACAAGGAAATTTTCGAAAAGTTGAAATCTAATACAAGGATTGACGTATAAAATTCACTTCAATTATGTCTGGTCTCAAGTGTACAAGGACTACAAGTACTAGATTCCTCTACCATTGTCTCTTCCCCCCTTGGACCCACGAATGCTACACTGTTTTGAGGCTTTTTCATCAGATCCTCACATTCGAATGATGAACATCCTACCATGCAGTGATAAGCCCTTTAGGAAAGGTGATGGAATAACTCAGAACTTGATCACAATCAAATAAATAATTGAAAATAATGAGAAAAATGTAAAAGCGTTATCTTGGCTTTTCTGGGTGTCAAAAAAGCCTTTGATTCCATGAACCACTCTACTATTCTATTAGCCTGCAGAAGGATAGGAGTACCAACAATGTTATTATCATACATAGAGAATCTGTATAAGGACTCAACTACTCAGCTTAGAATAGAGAACAAGCTATTACCACAGATGAAGATCAACAAGGGCATCTGATAGGGATACCCACTTTATCGGTCCCGCTATTTTTAACAGTGATGGACTGGGCTACAAGCGACCTAGACCCTGAGATAGGAGTCGTGGCAAGCAAAGTTAAACCACCTCGCTTTTTTTCAACACAAAAGGATAGCAACAAAAGTTGGATAAACTGAAAATCTTGTTTGAAATTTAATCCCAACAAATGTGCAACTTTTTGATTACAAATCGATGGAGCCAAAAAGAGATGGACAATGCATCCTGAACCTTTTTTGATCTGTCAGGGAGTAAGTATACCGTCAATTATGGTAAGCTCATTTTATAAATATTTGGGAAATAAAATTGGCATAATGTCAAATACAAGCTTAATTACTGATAATTTCGAATCAAAGTTGGAAAATTTGACCAAAGCTTTAAAAGCCCCAACAACAACTATATTCCCTGATCGTACATCTGATCCCAAGTTTACTATACCCCCTGACCTTCATGTCTACAACCAAAAAATTTCTGAAATCAATTGATTTGAGAATTTGTGCCACAGTCAAAGGAGGTTAAAAATTCCAAATAGTAAGGAGTTAAACTTCAAGGAAATACAAAAAGAGTTTGCACAAACACAGCAACTATGTAGCGGACCGGGATTTGGCCCACAGCCAGATTGATGTGTCGCGCGTATTCATTGAACGCACTTCGCTTGTGGTGGAATGCCTTCAAGTCACATGTCGCATTTGTACAAAAAGCATTCATGGATGCCTAATGGGCGATGCCAGAGAGTCAGTTAGTATATGTGTGTGTGAGCGTCTTGCTTCTTCGATTTCGAGATGCCTGTTTTCGGTTCTGTACTTCGTTTGAGCTTATGAAGAATAAACGTCGTCAAGTGAGTGTCGGCTCATCATGGCTTTCGGACCCAGGAATCCTTTAGCCACTACAACTATATAAGAATCAAACAAGAGCAATAAATAAAAACTTGAATAATAACTGGACAGAAGAACTCTTCTAGAGAGGCCATCTGAAATGGACCTGTGAAGCCCTAAGCTCAAAACGTCTACATGTTGGGTAATGGCAAGTCTCAAAACAATAGAAGTCAATAGAACAGTAGAATCGATGACATAACAGTAAAAGATATGGTCCGAGTACCTTCCATGTTGTTACCACAGAGATTTAACGTTTGGTTATGGACTGAATGTATTCTGAAACTGTGCAAAAAAAGATATTACAACTTCAATACCCAAAGGTGAAGCTATTGAGCCATCGAATTTCAGGCCCATTACGATGGCACCAACTGTCATAAGATTTTTTCACTGAATTTTAGCAAAACGTATGATGGCCATGTTTCCTCTTTAACTGAGAGACAAAAGTCCTTCAGAAAGGAGGATGGCACAGCAAACAATTTGATAACAATACAAGCAATAGCAGAAAAGAATATCAAGAACCTGAAACCATTAAATCTGGCCTTAGATATTAAGAAGGCATTCGACTCGGTTAATATTGGCCTGCAAAAGATGGGAGCTCCGGATCTACTTCTATGATATATAGGCAATTCAGCTCAAACCTCATCGTCATCGGAGGATGAGACCAGCCTGTCAGATTCTGCAAGTGATTCCGATGATGATGCGCCGATCAGGCTTGCAGGAGTTTGAGGACCGGCTGGAAGACAGCCAGAGTTGAATGCTTTCCTTGGTCGACAAGGGCCTTCTTCTGCTTGCAGTCCTATGGACGTTAAAAGTCCCCTTGAGTACTTCCTCCTGATTTTCGATCGCGAGGTTTTTGGGAAGGTAGTGATTGAAACCAACCACTATGCTGACCAAGACCTTAAGGGCTAATCCTCCGGCTTCTGCCTCAACATCGAAGATGCTCCCATGGAAGGAAGTGGATGAAGACGACCTCCGGAAGTTCATGGGCCTTATCATGCTCATGGGCTTCACGGAGAGACATGGGTCATTACAGTTGTACTGGACTACAGACTCACTGCTGACTATACCAATTTTTCACCAGGTAAAACTGTTAGCAGTCATGCGGTTTTGCGATTTCATCTTAACTTTGGTTTTATTTGAATACTTAGACGTTGGTTGCTTTGGGGCATGTTTATTGTAATTAGCGTATTTTTCAAGTTATTTCGCCTATTTTGGGAATAAAATTTCAGATTGATTTGCTTATTTGTGTAAAGTAACGTGGCATCAATTACAGGTGATGAGTCGATGTCGGTTCCTTCAGATCAAGTGGTACCTCCACTTCAATAACAAAGATCTGCCGGCGAACCGTGATGAAGACAGACTGTAAAGACCTGGGTACGACTTGCTCACGGAACATTGGCGATCGCTCTACCACCTCGGCGAGCATGTCACCATCGACGAAGGTACGGTAAAGTGGAGAGGTAGGTTGTCTTTCAGGGTGTACAACAAAGACAAGTCGATCAAGTATGGAATCAAGTCCTGCATCCTGGCGCATTCCCAATCGAAGTACTGCTGGAACATCGACGTGTACCACGGCGTGTCGAAGAGTCTCAAAGAGACGATAACATCTTTGCTTACTCCACAGAATATGTCTCAATGGCATACTTTGTACATGGACAATTTCTATAACAGCGTGTCCACAGGTCAGCATCTTCTCAACAACCAGGTGCACACTGTCGGCACCCTCTGCAGCCACCGCGGCAAATCTCATGAGATTCGTGAACCAGGTAATGACAATTGAAATGGTATTTTCATGCATTTACAGTGAGGTAATGGTAATGTTTTGTTTATGCAGGTAGAATGAGGGCTGGTGACATCGTCGTCCGTCACAACGGCAAGGTTCTTCTTGTTCTGGCCTGGAACGACAAGCGGGTGGTCAAGGCTATTTCCACCAAGCACGATGCCTCCACAACCACGGTCACCAGGAGGAAAAAGCGTGGTGGAGGGGCTATGGAGGGGGTCAGCAAACCCACATGCATTGTTGATTACAACAAGCATATGTAAGGTGTGATGGGCTGGACCAGATGATTTCATACTACCCCTTCACAAGGAAGTCGCTGAAGTGGACCACTAAGGTCTGCAGGTCTTCTTTTATCTCATGGAGATCAGTGTGCACAATGCTTACGTTCTGTACTTGGTGCAGAGCAGAATGAAGAGGTACAAACACTTGTCCCAATTCGTGCTGCAACTCATGAGGCAGTTGTTGCACTTTAAGGAGGCTGATGTAGCAGAGACCGGTGGGGTGGGGAAGGTGCGTGCACTGCTCAAATATATATTTCGTACTGTGTCCACTTTGCAACTAATGATTTCTTCCGTTCTTGTTTGTTTGCAGCTGAAATGAATGAATCACGGAGGCCATTCAACCAGCGAAGAGAAGACGATCTAAAGCGACTGACCGGGGGAATACTTCGGCATCAACAATGCATATTGAACCAACTCACAGGATGTTTCCATCTGTTGCAGTCTTTAGACATCTCTAAATCAAGTGTAAGCGAATCCACAAACAGGCAAGCATGTGTTGTCAGTAACTACTCCCTTGTGCAAGCCTATGCACTGTATTTTACAGGCCATAAGGTGCGGTGGATAAGGCACACTTAAAATTTTTGAATGCTAGCTGTTCTTTTTTCATACACAAGGCACGAAATAATGGATTACATAGGAGAGACCTTAATCTGTCACACATGCCTGATCTGTTAGACATGAATAGAACAAACCAAAAGCTTTGCGCATGTTTGATTCGGTGTGCACCAATGTAGTCAGGAGCCTCTTGAAGTTATACATATAGCTCTGTGCACAGCAGCCTCCCTGAGTAATATGATCTGTTCTTCAACATCAAGGTATGTGTTAGCAACTCACAGAACCACATCTGCTTATTGTAATTGTTGGTTTATTATATAACACAATGGTGTTTACAAAAAATTGCAACTAGCAATTAAACAAATAACACCGTTTTCCACATAAAATTGGCCCTAGGTTAGAAAGCACAACCAGATTCATACTTTAGAAAATTAAGGAATTGTAAGTGTGCCGGTCCAAAAAAAACCTTATGAGTAGGTGAACAATGCACAATGCATTGAAGAAACTACTTCACTGCGATGAAGAACCGTACAACATTGAATTCTGCGAAAACCTGCACTGTCAATGCTTTCTATACTATATTTACATGTCAAGTGACTGCCTAGAAGAACGAGACAGTCACTTCTGTGCCATTGTGCAGTTTGGTTCACATGTCTCAAAGTCATTCACATGTGACAGATGCTTCGATAAAGATCTGTTGTGCAGGCGTGTGAGCAAAGGGCCATATGGAGTTGGAAAGCCAGTATACTGATGCACAGATTAAACAACTTTGTGGCTATAGCTGTTCATGGCTCTCATGAAGTTGGCCATGCTCTGTGAAAAATGGATCGTGTTGCATAATGTGAAATCCATCCATAGTGCACTGACATTTACAGCATGCATTGCAGTCACATGTGCCAAGTTACTGGCATAAGAAGTTTCACACAGGCTTCCTAAGCGCAATGCTAAATAACATTTGAGAGTATTATTTCACATGTATCTACTAGAGCCTAGGTGGAATTTTTGGTAACACATCAGACAAAACATCTTTAAGTTACAATAATATTTAAACATGTAGCCTGAGGTCACATTTTGAATTCAAAACATTCAATATGTTGTTATGGTTGTATCTCCTACGACAAATTTAAGGAACTATTCAAATTGTCACCACTGATGTCAGAGGGTTTACCTATTTTTCCTGATGACACATAAAATGCAAAACAAATTTTGCAATATTGGTTTTATGAAGATTTGTGCAACACACAAGCGGCTAATTCCTATCTACAAAAAACTATTCCTAACCATGCCAACCCACTCCCAGCTGATTAGTATTTATAACATGTATTTATATTTAAACAGAGCCTACTAGCATATGCTGTGCACAACGTTTAGCATTTGTTATAAATGAGCATCTGCAATGTTTCATTTGTCGATAAAGGAAATCTGAAACGGGCAGATATTTCAAGATGTATTATATTTAGTGCATGACATATTCTACTTCTATCACCACTGATGACAGAAAATGATCGTACTCAATTTTATTTAATGACATGTAAAATGCAGAAGCAAACAGTTCTTCACAGGGTTAGTTTCTGAACGTTTGGTCAAATCTTTACCTTCAAAATGACAAATCTTAACACTGCCAACCCAACGCCTGAACTCCTTTGTACTGCAAAACTACCCATCCTCGCCGACGTCCCATGTCGACTGCATGCTAATTATGTTGGTATTATATTTCTAACTCTAAATCCAAAGCACTAACCTGACGGTGCTCTCGTACCTTGTCGGTGACTGGTACTGACTGCTAACGCTGCTTAGCAGTAGCACCGCGAGAACGAAACTACGCGAACTTCATATCGAGACGTCTTCCTGTTAATGTTTGCCAACGCATTGGCTCGTTGAGGGCGCTGATTCAGCAAATCACCTTCACAACCAGACCACTTGTTATCCATATGTGGTAACGAGACAACGAAAAACTGACCATGTACATTGAGAACCTCTCTCCTCTGTGAGTTGGACTGGGTCACTTCTCGCTGGAACGTAGCATGTTTTTTGCCGCACGCTTCTTCATCGTTTGAGCGAATTCTTTCAATGCACTTCTTGGCTGCTTTAGATACACACCTTGTCTCTCCAGACGCCCTTACTGCAGCAGAGAGACGCGGTGTCCTCGCTAAAACAGTCAGCTGCCACAGAACGTAGCCTGATCTATTCGCAGGCAGCCATCGCAGTCATCTGCTTCCCGCCCTAAAACCTGCGTGCGAATGTTGCGTCACAGAGTGTTTTTTTCGGGACGATTGCGCAGCGGTCTGATTGCGCACCGTAAGGAACAAGACAAATAATTTGTATTAATCAGCCAGGGACAATGAAGTTGAACGGGTTGCCGAATAGTTCGTGCGGAACAAAAAGTGCAGCAAGTTCTACGAGTAAATCTTGCCGGCGTAGATCGGTGGAATTTTGCCAATGCATCGGTCGAGCTTTAATTTTGATTAGCGGTTGTGTCAGCGCGCAATGCAAAGTTGTAATGTGGAATGCTGACAGCAGCCACGAAACGGATGCTCCCTGAAACGTTAAGCCAGAAGGTTTCATGATCCTGTGTCGAAAAGGTAATTTATTTTTCATCGATGTGTTCGACTGGAAAGGGATAGTTGGGGTTATGTTACCAGAAACTTTTGGTCTTGTTCGTTTCCTGATGCTGGCGGCGCTTTTGTGTTACGCGTTGTTTGATTACTATGGTTGACTGCCGCTCTGTTCAAGCGCTCGAGTGGCTTCTGTTCATAAAGCAAAAAATCAAGGAACACTCAGAAGTTGGCTGGTTGCTCATCAGTGCCGTTTTTCACTGATACTAATTGTGCTGCCGCTTCCACACTGTAAATACATCGCAAACATGTAAAAATTAGCAATATTGACAAAGGCGACCCGTTTTTTTGACCTAAAAACTTCAAATTTTTGTAATGTGGAACGCAAAGCACATATCAGAAATCAAACTGACAAGTTAAAAATCTCTTTTCTGTTAAAATGAAACAAAAATTGTTGCGATCGGAAAGCCCGAGCGACATGTGCACAAAGCTTCAAAAAAGTATGAACGAACCAACGAAACCCTAGGTAGCAAGCAGTAGACGAAAATCAATCCAAACGCACATGAGAAATATCCAGCGTCAATAAATATCCTAAGCCTGTAGCGACAATCCAAAGGGTGCCCTGTCTCATCTGTGCGGTACAGGGCAACCCCGTTCATAACTTTTCGCTTGATGCTATGCTTGCTAAGACGCGCTTTGTCCGCAATGATCGTAGTGTTGATGACATACCCCCCACATCCTGGTGGCAAAGGACAAGGTGAGGAGAAGGCTACAAAGGATTTCTAGTCATTTATACTGTCCTCTTCACCAACAGGTGTCAGGTAGTCTTGGCAAATGATGCAAGGGTGATGTGTCGCTGGCATGACTAAGATGTGCCACATTCCTGCACATTCACATGAGTTTGACCATCACATTCACATGAGGGTGACCATCACATTCACATGAGGTTGACCATAACATTCACATGAGGTTGGCCATCACATTCACAGCGCCCATAGCTGCTACCATAAAAATCTACCCACCCACTACACAACATGTAAGCCAGTGGCTTTGACCTGTGGTGATCACCCCCGAACGGGTAATTTCACTCTTTCCAGGGGATACTTCTGATTGTTTCGAGTGAAATCCACCAAGTTCTCTTCAAGGGTGAAGATAATGCGAGGCTAAAAAACACTGACGTTAAGCTAAAAACCCCATTAACAAGAAGTTTGCTCATCATCATCATCATTCCATCGCACCAACCTTCAACATCGCTGACATGCTGTGACTGGACGATGGTGTTGACGGCCAATGACGACACATCCAATTCTACGCATACGCTTTGGAAAAATCCGGAGTTGTTTATTTCTATGGAATGAAGTTCTGATCCAGCCACACCTGCATACAACTGACAGCATGGGTTGCTGGGTATAAAATGGAAAACTTGCTCCAAAGCAATGAACTTTCACAATGCGGAAAAGAAAAAATTAATATTTTCATACATTTTACCTTTTAATTGGCCTGCGCAATATTTAACACAAAAAATATACTGGGGGACCTTTCAAGTGGACCCCTTGCACATGAAGGCGTGAATTTGGGTGGAAAATAATACAATCTCGGCTATAATTGTGCAATGCGTTTTTGCCACAAATCGTTTCTATCATTAAAACGTTAAACTCGATCAAGTTCAAACGGTTTCATTTAAAAATCTGCTGATCACGAACCCGTTCTATTCTCCTCCGCTTCCCTCCCCCCCAGATCAGGTCTGTCGGACGACGAACAGAACAATAGGTGATTGTGTTTCTGTAAATGCCTGGAAACAAGCAGTGGGGGTTATGTTGGAATCCAGTGTTACGTAATAAGCAACGCACCGGCAGAAGTTGGGGAGACGGGCCAGGACAGCCCCCTAAACGAACTTTTGACAAAATAGAAATCGAATATTTTCCAACTTACCTTCACATAGCAAGATCAACGACCTTTTAAATACTGAAGAAAAGTTCATTTTATATTCAAAAGAAACGGCAACATCCGGTTTGGGTTTTTTTCGGTCAGAATGTTAGAAAACATGGCTAAAAAACACTTTTATGGCGAGTTTTAATACAACTGTGAGACAAATGACCGAAATGTTTCGGTGACAAAAACGTTTCAGCAAAAATGACCGAAATGTTTCAGCGAAAAGAAACAGGTTACAGTACACACAAGCAAATACAAGCAACCACACACATGCTACAGTACACACAAACAAATACAACTACACACATGCTACAGTACACACAAACAAATACAAGTAACTACACACATGCTACAGTACACACAAACAAATACAAGTAACTACACACATGCAAACGCTACCTGGCAAAAAATAGGTCGGTGCCAAAGCTGACGGGGTCTTTTGGCAAATTTCCAAGCGGCACATGAAAGTGCCGACTGTACCCAAGTAGCTGTTCTGTGATGAGATTTATGTTGAGGAAGTGCTGGATCATTTCCACGGCTGCGCCCTGAAGGTGAGAAAGAAGTTTGATTCGACAGAAGCGCTACCGATAAATATTAGTCGCGCCAAGTTTCATGGAACGGCACTTACCGTATTTATTCGAGTATAACGCGCAAAATTTTATACCAAAACGCCAACGCAAAGTTCGGTGCGCGTTATAAACGAGGTCTTAGATTTTTATGCCTTTACGCCAGAGGGCACATGAGTTCAGGTGCGCATATTAAACAAGTCATACGCAAGAGAACGCGCAAGTGCGGTATATTTGGTATACCCCTATTTCAGCATAACGCAGGGGTGCAAAAACCCGGTCGCGCACTCGCACCGCGCGTCTAAACAATTTGGTCAAAAAAAAGAACTTAAGTCTTTGTTACAAAATGGCAGCGCGCCTAATTTTCACTGCCGCTGTAAATGTGTTGCACGACGTTGGATAGCTTCGGCAAGCGGTTCTAGAATTCGATGAGTCGTTCCATGCTGCATGACCCGGATGTAGAATGCGGCCCTAGTTCTTTTCGTATACCAGAGCTTCTGTCAAATGCGACAGCGCTTCTTAAAACCGGCGTGTTAGCGTTTTACCACGTGGTATCTGCGGATACAATTCGCTGCAGATAAACTTCCCTGTTTGCAGTTTCAACGCTGCTTAGGCTCTATGATGTAATAATACAAAATGTTGCAACATAACGGACGACATCGACGTTGCAACATAAATGTTGTGTTCAGTTTGAGTCTGAGCTGAGAAAAAGTGAAAAAAAAAAATTTATACCAATTTGCAATCAAAAAATTAAGGGTCCGCGTTATACTTGAACAAATACGGTTTCTCTACATGGAAGCTTTTTTTTGAACAATTTGAAATGAATGTGCATGATGAGAAATATCTTGATATTAATCGAATTTCGAAAATGTTAAACTCAAACTTCCAACTACCCTGTTACCTGCAGAACACAAACAAGAATGTCACGAACATCAAACATCCGCGGGGAGTAACAACTTGTCCGGCATGCAGGGCCGGCCATGGGCCGATGCAGCTGCACTGGGCCCCGCGCCATGGTGTTTGGGAAGGTTGTTCATTTTTTTCTATATACAGTGCATCCTCAATTTTCCGGCCGGGTGCAACAGAGAGGCATTCAATTATTTCGTCTAAAATCTACACGTTTTACAGTGGAAAAAAACTGTTTCGCTTAGCATTTAAATTGTTTTGTGGCTAAGCTTCTTCTCATGCTATTTTCGTTTTTTCGTTCTTTTTTTCTTTAGGTTCTTTTAAGTGTAGTGTAGGTGGTGGACGGTGGGCACCCTACGATATATACTTTTCTTATCCGGCCAAGATTTTGGAAAAAGGTTGCCCAACATGGCCGGATAATCGAGGATGCACTGTACTCCCTGGGCTGGAGAACTCAGTAGAAACTGCTTATAAATCTCATTGCTAGCAAACAATTGTCTCGCTTGAACGAGTGATGGATTTCCTGTACCGAATATTATCAAACGTGCTCAATTCTCATGATATAGCAGTTTTGCCCAACCCAAATGTCTTACTGAGCCAAAAGGTATGTCACTATCTTAACCAGGGCCGCACATTGAATGACTTACTTTGATTTTAGCAAACAAAATTTGGCTTAAGCGAATATAGTGAAAATGTTCGAATCGTAACTGCAATGGTAACAGACGTGATAAACTGGAACTGAGGACCACCTGCATTAAAAATGTCAAACTGAAGATTATCAGAACAAGGACTGGTTATCAGTATGTAGGATACTTTTGCTACAGCAAAAACCTAAACTGGGCCGCGGGTTGGACATAGCTATGCTATAGGCTATAAGCCGTTATATCTGTGCTCCACCATGTCCCACTCTATTGATGGAGCTTGATTGTTACAAGTGCCAGTTAAGACTGCAGTTGCTCTACAGCTATAGCAAACAAAGTGTGTAGTGATTCATTCATACGTATATCTCAAAAGCT
>JGI24022J15233_10003110_pt1 | contig 16214 bp, 10 predicted proteins | sample Ectturendosymbi2_FD_15233 | JGI IMG/M metagenome (IMG submission 15233)
CCCCATTTGGGGTGCTATGTGCCTGGTGGAACACACACACAATGACGGTACTCCATCATGGTCTGTATAATTTTACTGTTTTTTTTCTTCCTTGATATTTTTAAACAGAAAAAAAAAACAATTACTGGTATGTTCAGCTGAAGGAAAAATTGCTCCAGCAGTGCTTTTGCCTTTATTGAAGCAAACTAGAGACTGCCTATGTTTTTTTCTGCAGCTAGACAAGCTTGGGTAATTTGCGGAATAGGTAAAGTTGCAAAGTCTTGTGCTAAAAGGAAGAGGGGAAGAAATGAAGCAGCAATTAGTAATGAATTTGAAAGCTCAATACATGAAAGAGCATAAGTACTTTAAAGCAAAACACTTGAGATTTTGAGGAAAAAAAGATTAATTCAAATTAGCAGCCATGATTTACTAGCAACAAAAGAACTAAAAGGAAAGAGCAAAAATAGGCATTTGAAAAAAACTTGGAAACAGGCATACTTTGTGAAAAGTTTACATTTTCCTGAAGCATCAACATCATACAAATCCAGGGTTTTTTTTCACTGAGACATTTCAGTCATTTTTTTGCTGAGACAGTTTGACCACAGACATTTTGGTCATTTGTCTCACAGCTGTATCAAAACTTGCCATAACCGTGTTCTTTAGCGTATATTTTCAGACATTCTTACTGAAATTACTTGATTTTTTCAGTCATTTCGAAAACATTTTGGTCTATGACTGAAACAAAACCCAGATCCAGGCAGATAATTTGGAAAAACTATTTAGAAAACAAAGGAATCCCTACCCTAAGAAAACAAAGCAGTAATTATTTTACTGTGAAACCCTTAAAGAAAACTATAAAAGTTCATTATTAAATCCAAACTGAGCAAATCTGCAAATTTCATGTTACTGTTAAATCTTCTTGTCAGTTTGCGCCTGACATCAATTTTATTGCTGACTAGTGAATGTGTAATTGTGTTGTTGCTAGTATGTAATTGTGTTGTTGCATTGTTGCTTGCTTTATTATTTATTTTGCATTTGGTTTAAAAGTTGCATTTCAGGGAACTAAAATGTGCAGTGGAAATAGATAAGTGTTTTTCAACCGGGATTTTGTGTGTGGCTACCAAGGGTTATACCAAAACAGACTATATTTGTGTGGGATGAAATTCGTAACCATAGTTTTATGCGGTTGTACCAATACTACTGTTTCACAGGCTTATTACTTAAAGCAGGATAGATACTTGGATCATGGCATTGGGTTCCATAAGCAATGCAAACATTTGCAGAAGACTCCGCTGTAGCAAAAAGGTTGAAAAACACTGGCTTAGATGGTAAGCCACCATAATGCAGTTGTTTCTCTGTTATTTGGTTAGATTTTGTCAGCTAAGTGTCTTATCAATAATAATCAATCCTATGCTAATAAATGCAAAGACAAGTTAGTTATAGACAGGAATGTAACAAGAAAGCAATGTAAACTGTTTTCTAAAGACCGCATGTACTTCACACACAAAACTAAATTAATTCCTTACAAATTGTGCCCTTATACACAAAACTAAGATGGCGTCACACATGGCAGATCAGAGAATGTGACGTGTGTGACCAATTTACTTTATTGTTTCTATGCTAAATCTAAATAGTAAAAAACTTAATAATGGGATAAATGTGTTCAGTAGAGATAAATTAAAGATTATTTAAAATACAATTGAAAAGTACTTAATGCAAAAAGTGTGATGTGTGTGACATAAATATTTGCCGAAAAAAAGCTGTAATATTTGAGAGGTAACATGCAAAATGGAAATTTCAAGCATTGAACAGCACAACATTATCTCTTGTACTCAATGATGCACCAAAAAGTAATTGTGAAAAAGTTTTACCAACATCAAAAAAATTTAGAAACAAATTGTGTATATTTAACACATTCAAATTCATTCACCATCCACTATTCTCCACATGTCACCACTAGATGATGCCGCGCATAACAAGTGTTCCACATATAAAAATAAAATTCAGAGTTTCCAGTTTTATATTTACCAAAAAATATGTCTTAACTTAGTTTGAAAAAATAGTCTGTGGTTGATGTTTGCATGGAATCACCCTTTTGTAATCTTACCAAAACAGGGTGTTGTAAAAAACATAATTTGTAAGTTGTAATTGTAAATCATTAGGACTTTTTTGAAGTTTTATATGTCAGAGAGTCATGAAATTTCTGCACACCAATTAGCTGATTATATATTATCATTTCAAAATATGTTACCTCATAAACACTTGGTTAGTGCTGCAGCTTTAAGCAAAAAATATAGTAATACTTAAGACATGAGCTGGTGAAAATGACAAGTGACTGACTTGACTGAAGGACAAGATTCTTATCTTCATTTGCATCAGTATTTAGCACACAAATATTCATCAGTGTTTAACAGTGGTTTTCCTAAGATGCAATTGATTCTATAAGTTATCAGGATTTCTAATCTTTAGTAAAAGCTAAATTTTTTGGTTGACTGATATTTACACTCAGGTTGCTGTTTTTTCTGTTTCTCAGGTCACACTAAGTGTCGTGTAATTTGTTACTGATTTCTGAAGCGATTGTGATCTTGCTGGTACGTTTATTGGCTGGGTGACATTCGTGTTCACCTCAAGCATGTGTCCATTGAGAGTGCTTGAGAGGCATCTTTTCACCAGTTGTTACCTAACATGACCCTAAGTTTATCTTGAACTTTAATATTTATATATAATGATTTTTCATTGCTTGTATAGGTTAGGTTAGGGAGAATGAGGAATAGTTGTTGTGAAAAGGTTGTACGTAGTCTATTTAGGGCTTTTAGCAAAAGATTTTCATGGTGGTTATTGTGTTGTTTTGAGAGTGGCACATCACAATTTCTTAATTAAGTTCTAAAATGAGCATTTCTCAAGAGGATGGAGATGTTTCCATACCTGTGCCTCGACCACCTGATATCAGTGATTTTATCATTATCAAGCCCATTAGTGAAGGAGCATTTGGCAAAGTGTTTCTGGGAAGGAGGAAGACAAATAATAAGCTATATGCTATAAAGGTACTTCCAATGATTTTTCATACCTGCTCATTGTTACTTGAGTTGATTTTTGATAGTTAGCAAAGAATAGTGTTGCTGTTTTGTTTTTGCAGTGTCTAGTGAAGCTTTGCATATATCAAGCTAATTGTATTTTTGGGTTATGTTTTACTGATTAAGTTTTTGCATGATGAGTATATGCAAGAAATGCTTTGATACATACTAGTACATTCTAAAGTTGTTTTTGCTGTATGAAACATTTTAGTTTGAAAATGCATTGCATTGTAAGATTTGGAGGCTATTGTGCTTTAACTCTTTACGGACCTCAAAGCCACTATAGTGACTCNGACTTTGTCCAGTTGACATATAGAACTAGAAAGCTGTTCAAACCTTCAAAAAAAACGTAAAGTTTCCTTGGTTCAATTAAAACCCAGGCACTTTTGGGAAGGATTTTTATAGGAGATATTTTGATGATGTCATCAAGGCTTGAGAAAAAATTCAAGTACAACTTACTTGTTTTTCATGGAATAAACTATGTGAAAATATGTGTCTTTAGAGCCTTTGATCAGCCATCTAGCGTTAGTGGTTGGCAAGTTATGGTCACAAAAAGATAATTAAATATTTAATTAGGATATTCAAGTCGATTGGTCTCAGCTTTTATGACTTTGTACTAATCTAAGCTTGCACATATTGTATTCCAGCAACTAGTCTCCACAAAGGCAATGAAGTTGAATCAATCAGCAAATTTCCTTTATAGGAAATCGGTTTCATGTAACGCTATGCATCCTCACTCTTAATCTCATTTATTAGCCAGCATTGCTCAATTTCCATCTGCAGTTTTAGCATATTACATCTTCATATGACTCACTGAGCATTGCTTTTATATGTATTATCTTAACATCCAATGTGTGATTGGATCTGACCCATTGCTTTTTGCCACAGAGCTTTGAATTCATTTCTTGGTAATTACATCTGGGAACACCTGATATTGCTCATGGTGCAAGCATTTGTAGAATATGGCATGTGTGCTGACGAATGTTGAGAGAACTCTTTTACCTTAGCAATTGAGTAGACAGTCTTGTTTCTGAAAGCCTTAGTTTGCTTTTCTAATTTGGCAAAGTGTAAACAAGGAAAGGCTGTTTTTACCCTTGGCCTATTAGCAAGTTAGCAGATGCAACTAACTGAATTTTCCCTTGATTATGTTCAAGTATGCAATAAACACAAAGTGTGAGACAGGTGGTTATGGATCTGTAGTGACGGAGTCAACTCGCAAGGTTTCTGTTTTACTATCAGGTCTGGAGCTGAGTCAAAACTTTTTGAAAAACCAGACCCGGATGCACAGTCACTTCTTGTTTTCAGCAGTAGCAAGAGTGTGCATAGTATCAATAATGGAAAAAAGGTTTTAGACAAGAAGTGTTTTTTGGTTGAAAAGATGGTTTTTAGAGTTTGAACAAGAGTCGAATTCCCAAGTTTAAAAAAACTTTGGAGCTGGGTCAGGATTGGAAAATTTTAGAATAAGAATGGAGTTGGAGTTTCAAAATGTGACTCTGGCCACCTCTGGTGTGAGATATGTGTGTTTTAAGTAGGAATGATCATCATATAGTGGAATTACATTTACGGTAATGAAGCCCTTGCACAAGTGACAAAGCAAAGGAAAATCTGACCACAAGTCAGTGATGATGCCATGCAAAGAGTTAGCTTGAAACCCCTTCTGAGTATGTGGCATCGCATTTTAATTGTTGCACAGCTGAAATGCTGTGTTTGGGTTTGAGAATGCAAAAATCTACAGGTTTGGCACTGCAGTGATTTGTGTTAAAAAGTGCTTACAGAAGTGCAGACTTTTTATTCAGACAGGACACAATGGTGCTTTAATGTCATAATCACAGTTCTCAGTGTTTTATGAAAGTTCAATGGGTTAAGAACTCCTTCCTTAAATATAGGATTATAAGGTGAAATATGTTGTGGATGTCGACCTTAGCATGAATTGTGGTCTTTAAGCTCGGACAGAAACTTCTTCTAGAAACACACCACAAATGCAGCTACACTAGGTGGGCTGCTGTTGTGACCATTGTGCCAATATTGATTATTATCCAACTACAACTGCACAATTAACTTATCCCTTTTCTGGGTATAATTGTGATAAGGTATAATGAGTTAGCTATTTGAAAAAATGGTGTTAACTCCATTTTTATATTCTATAGATTTTGTACTTGTTTTCAGAAATACTCAACTAATAAAGTTTAACAGTAAACATTTAAAGCGATAACATTTGTTATGTGGAGCATGGCTGAATAATATAATTTACACAATGAAGGCATGATGACATTGTTCCAGTTTGATTACTAGTTAATTTGACATGCCATTGGTTCATTTTATCAATTATGCTACTCTAATCGTCAAGAAAAAGTAAACTTTCTTTGAAACTACAGTTTTTTAAGGTAGGTACTTTCTTCAGTGTTTTGTGCGTTTGTGCAGCAATATAATGGAAAATGTAGTGCATTGTAATAAAATGAAGCAACATAACATATGGATTAAGTTGGCCTAGCTCAATGTTTTGAAATATTCTCTACTGGACAGCCTGTTTGACCAAACAGTGTCAATAAAATTGGTGCTGATTTTAGGAAGAATATCTTGTAACAATTTATCTTATTCTGGTAGTAGATGTCGTGTTTTTAACAATCCTATATTTGCATGAGAAGACTTCAAAAGGGAAATAAGATCTCTTAACACAGTGATGCCCAACCAGTTGTTCACAATCTGCTGGTAGACTGCAGACTGTCACGAAAGTCGACTGCAAGTGCTATTGGAAAAAATTATTTGCAGTGGCTTATCAATATTTGCCTTATAATGATTGCAACGATTTCTTCTCTGAGGCAACGTGGCTCTGTAACTAGCATTGTGACGTTTCAATAAACCCTAGCAATGGAGGTCTCCTGAAGTTGCCACCTGCCAGCAACATGTTGTGATGGTGGGATAAAGTGATGTGCTTACTGCTGAGACTAAGAAATGCTGTTAGTTTAGTAGTAGTGATATGCTACATGAAAGTCAGTGAACACTAAGAACATCACATTTTAGAACTGCATGTGTAAGTGACATGTTAGTGTGTGTGTTTTCAATTTAGTGTGTTGATTGGACGGTTAGGCCCACAACCAGGGGGCGTCAACTGGTCACTTGACGCCCCAATATTTTCAAAAACTTTGTGAAAGCGACACAAACTTTCAGCTGGTTGCAGCTCTGACAGTGGCACTTGCTTCAGTCAGGAAATTGTCAATACAATTTGTTCAAAATACTTTACTGTACGGCTGTTTCGCAGGAAGTTGACTCACATGGTTACAGATGTTAGGCCTGAGGAGTTGTGTAGCAGCCTCAGCATGCTCAGGAAGCCAACAATGATTTTATCTGTATTTGCACAAGTTTGGGTATGTTGCTAACTAATGAATAAGTGGTATTTTCATAAGAATTTTTTCTGGCTAATTGTGGATTAGGGGCCACAGTGCACTACTACCTTGAAACAACTGAGTGCTTTTGGGCTTCCTCAAAAATTTTTATTACATCCTCACTAGTAGTTAGCGATCATAGCAGTTGTGCACTCTTAAACATTAACATGACAGGTGAAACAAGCCAGGATCTAACATTTTCAGCTCAAATAGGATGATTAGTTTTGTTTATTTTTATTCAAAGCTTGTTTGTTTGATCTGCAACACAACGGTAGCGCTCACAAAGAAAGGAAATTTGGAGCAGCATTTTAAAATAGTTCAGGAAAGCTACAAGAGGGGGTTTCCCTGCCAAGAAGTCTTTATGTGCCAGAAAAGTGCAGGATTTCAAACTACAGGTTGTAGCACGGCAGTCAGTTTTCACCAAACCAAGAACCCAGGGTAAGGTAGCAACTGCTGCTTCCCATTGGCCTTGCTAAACATAAGAAGCCATTCAAAGATGGCAATATTATGAAGGATGCCTTTGTGGAGGCAGCAGATAGCCTTGAGATCATGAAGGGAATTTAAATAAGTGCAACTCTGCCACAATACTACTACAAGGTGATGTGAGGGAATGGCTGTGGATGTGGAGGAACAAATGGAAAAGGACATTGGCGTGTGGAAGTGCTTCTCCCTTAGTTTGATGAGTCGACTGATACGGTGGGTGTGGCGTAATGGTGTGTTTTCATCAGGGTGGTTTTTAAAGACATGAGCACCAAGGAAGAGTTACTCACCATTTTTCCATTAAAGGGACATGCCAGAGATGAGGATATTTTTAATGCTTTCATGGGATATGTTAGCGAGACAAAACTTCCGCTCTTCTGGCTGATCTCCATCAGAGCTGATTGGGCGCCTGCTATGGTCGGCTGCACCAGTCAGTTCATAAGACTATGCAAGGAAAGTGAAACTTCCCTAGTATTCTGAAGTAACCTTGCATAATTCACTAGCAAGTATTGTGTGGACACATTTCATATAGGAAAGAAGCGGATATTGTGACAAAGATTGTGTGTTCAGTTCAAGTGAGGAGTCTGCAGTGAAGGCTTCTCCTTGCTCACTTGGAGGAGAATGATGCCGAGCAAACAGACCTGCTGCAGATGCTAAGTGGTGAACTTTTGGCCAGATTTATAGAGCTGTTGCCTGAAATCAAAGACTTTCTGAGGCTTTCAGATTAAGTGGATTACCATACAAAGCTATCAGTCTAGGACAGCTATGTCCAACCCAAATGGCTTACTGAGCCAAAAATTGCGTCACTGTCTTAATAAGGGCCACACATTGAATGGCTTACTCTGATCTTAGCAAACTAGAGCTAATGTACAAAAAGCGTTCAAATCCTAGTTGCAGTGGTAACAGATGTGATAAAGTAGCACTGAAGACCACATGCATCAAAAATGTGAAATTCAAGATTATCAAAATAGGACAGGTTACATAGGATACTTTCACTACAGTGAAAATCTAAACTGGGCCGCACGAAACCTTTGTGACTGGTGACTGGTCCACATGCAGCCAGCGCCAGCGGGTGGGATGTAGCTGGTCTAGGACCATAATTTTAAGCTGTTTCCAAGCGAAAAACATTAGAAACAGTGCCCAAAAACATGATTTTCAGTATTACCATACATTTACACTTGCTGAGAACAGGGCAAAGGTTTTCAGAACGTAGATTTACCTGTGGTAAGCACAAAAGTGTAAACCATGTGGCTTGTTATCTGTGATTCTTGTCCTAATTTGCTTTGAAACAAGCATCGAGGTAAAACCAAACTTCATGTTTTTTTGGCCACTGAGCTGCTTTTAACATTGTATGTGTGGTTCCTTGTAATTTTGCTTTAAAACCTTTGTTCTCAGGTCATGCGGAAGAGTAAGATGATACGGAAAAACATGACCAAAAATGTTCTTTGTGAAAGGAATGCAATGGCACTGAGTCAGAGCCCATTTGTTGTTCACCTATTTTATTCTCTTGAAACATCACGTGACATCTATTTGGTTGGTGAACAAATTATAGACTCCACTGATTAATAACATACCATTTTCTTTTCTTCAAAGTTTGTAGCTTATTCTGTTTATTTTTTTAAGGATGTAAAAGACACATTTTTATAAAAGTATAAAATTATGAAAAAGCACCTATTTGTGTTTATGTAGACTTCATATAATAATCTTTCTCCCTAATTTAGGATGTGTTTTAAATTGACTTCACTTTTTTCANTGCCTGCTGTGTGATTGTACTCCGTTTTTCTGTTTGTTTTTTCTAAATGCAACTAAATGCAAGAGGTGTGTTGCTTTTTTTACAAAAAGTTACCACTGTCCACATAAAATGACCTTACCATTACGCTTTCGAGGATTCAGCTAACTTGTCTCTGTTTTCATCTTTTTGTGATGATTCAAATTTGCACATATATATATTCAAGACACTAGTCTCCAGAAAATTAGAGTCTGAGTCAATCAGCAAATTTTTTAAAATAGGAAATCGATTTCGTGTAACAATATGCATACTTAGTCCTACAATCTTATTCAATTTGGCTATTTGATCTATTTGAATAAGATTGTAAGACTGAAGATGTGTACTAGATGTGAAATTGATTCCCTATTTAAAAATTCTATTGACTGATTGAACTCCTTCACACTTGTGGAGAGTGCTTTTAAAATAACCCTAAATATTTTCACTATTTTCAGAAACGAAGCGTTCATACTGTTTGTGCAAACAGTGGCACAGGTAGTTCTTCATAGAGGAGACACAATTCAAAGTAACATTGCTTGTGAAATTACATTTTGTAAAATTTCGGTTTAGCAAGCATGAGCAATATATGTAAAAAGTGTATTGTAACTGCAAGGTGCCATTTGCCTGCTCTAAGACAACTTGTGCTACAAAAGCTGCATTTTGTGAATGTGTGTTGGTGTAATAAATGTTTGCATTCCTGTCAGCCAGAGCTCCAGTTACATGGGTGTAGCATGTTGAGAACATGAAGTCTAAATTGTGTTTGAAGAAGTCTAACATTGTTTCATTTAAAATAATTGTTTTTGGGCTATTTCCTATGTGCATAGAGTTTTGCAGATTATCACTGTGAAACAAAGTGTTGCAGGCCATTACCTAGTGAAAGAGTGTTGTCATGCAAGCTTGGTAATGTCCCTTGGCTATGCTGGCTAGCCTTATGTTCAAGACCTGTTGATGTGAACAATCACACAAATGCTTGCTAGGCTTTAACAAGAAAGCTTAGAAAATATCCTGAAAATGCATAAAAGCACACGATTACTCAAAAGAGCATCAAGGTCAGGTCACGGAACGAACAGTACAGCTTCGTACCATTAATGCAGATGTCCTCACGCTGAGAAAGGACTGACAGAAAACAGGTTGCAATAAATGAACAGACAATATAACACGTGAGACATTAATTGGGTAACCAGCACATTGAAGGGAGACACAACAGCTAAGGGCAAAGAAAAGCCAGGGGCAGTATCAGTTTATTTGGGAGCAACTATAAACAAACATCAAATCATGCCACAGAAAACAAGCCGCATTTATTTTGTTCCTAGGACATCTGAAATAACCTTACAGTTTTCTAGTCAGATGCCCTGATGAATAACAGAGAAGAAAAAAAAGAAACCAGACCAGGCTAAATCGTGCATTTCAATAAAGAAGGTCACACTTTTATGGGGACAGCACTATGGGCTATGCTGTAGGCTATAAGCCTGTACAGGCTGTATTGAAATAAAAGTGGTTTTAATGTCGGGACACTACTTGCAGTTGAAGGACGTTTTTGATTTTGAGTAATTTGAACTATGGCATGTGTACTTAAGCGATTGTTATCTTAGTCAAACAATGAACAGTCGTGTATCAGCGATGTTTTATCAATAGGCTGTTTTACATGATGCTGCAGCGCAGTTCTCAACATGCTTATCAACTCACTTGATGTCAAATTTTACCGATTTACCACACGGTTGATTGATCAAGTTTTGGGTCGTTGTTAATGTTTGATCGTAGTCCTTTTATGATGTCATAGAGCTTAGGAGTATGATGGATGACTNTAGGCCAGGGGCGGGCAATTAGTTTTGCTCGGGGGCCACTTTTGGAAGGCCGCGTTTAGCGGGGAGTCGTNCCTTCTAATGGAAATAGAAGCAAGTTTCTGACAAGTTAGCCTCAGCACTAAGTTGGAGGAAATCTTAGATTTGAAGATTGTTTCTGAATGCTTCCGCGGGCCACTGAAAACGCTGCGGCGGGCCACATGTGGCCCACGGGCCGCTAATTGCCCACCCCTGCTGTAGGGAAACATGTGGCTGTGGTAAGCTCTAAGCTTTTGTAAGTGCTCTAAAGTTTTTCACCTGCGAGTAAAAGCGCTTTGTTCGGTCTGAAAAACGTTTCTGTGTAAATCTAATAAATGTGTAGTTGGATTTGTGCTCGTCAAAATGGATTTCCATGTGTGTGGAGAACTATAAATTAGCTCAGTATCCTTCAACAGGGGTTCCGCGGAACCTTGGTGTTCCGCAAAACATGTAGTGGAGTTACGTGAGATTTAAGTGTTCCGTGAGGGATCCTTGCTTTTTTAGGGGAAATGATTTCTTGCATCAGTGTGCGTCATTATGAACATTCTTAGATCACCGTGCTGCATTCAGATTCCAAGTAGGCCAGTTAGTTATACAGGAGGTTGAGTAGCCGAAAAAGAAATATTGACAGTTGTTGCGTCGATTGTTTTTCACTGTTGTACAGTTGAGAAGAACGTTATTGTTGCATCACAGTTATACGATGTTGCCGATGTACAGTTCACAGTAGAGAAAGAAGGCCCCCTTGAACTTTTGCAGTTTATTCAAATGTATAACCTTGGCAACTCGGTTCCAAATACTGTAATATTGCTGCGGATTTTCCTCACAATTGCTGTTAGTGCTGCTACCTGTGAGAGGAGTTTTGCGAAACTAAAACTGATCAAGAATTGTCTTAGTTTGAGCACCTTGTGGTTGAGAAATCTTGCTATACTGTCCATCGAGCAACAATTGACAGATGAAATAAATTTTGACATTGTCCTGTCATTGAAGACTTTGCCAACAAAAAGGCAAGAAAAGTTGCTGTGTAGAAAACTGTAGTTTTCATTTCAGAAATAAAGATGGTCGTAATTTTTTGCACTTTTTGCTATTTTTCCCTATATGTCATTTTTGCTTTTTGTTTAACTCTTACTTACAATGTTTGAGTTTTTTGGTGTGTATTTAAAGCATACCATATTTTAGCATGTAAGAGTGCTGTAATATTATATTGGTGCACAAACTAGAATACAAAGCTTTAAGAGCCAGTCACTGCACAATACCTATTTTATGGGCTTCGCGGGTGCCGATCTCAAGGGCCCACACTCTAGCTATGCCACTGCCTTCTACCCTTGATTGTAAGCCGGCCTTGGTTATAAGCTGCATGAAATGATGAAAGAAAAACTTTATAAGTCGTGGCTTACAACCGAATAAATACGGTATATATATGCTTTCCAGAATTTTTATTTTTCTTATTTATGGAGTTTGAGGTCATTTGCAGTGTTACACATATTGTTTGCCTGAGTGTATAATTGGTAAGCATAATACAGTCTTGAATTTCTGTAATTCAGATAATGGAGTACATCATAGGAGGAGATGTAAAATCTCTGATTGCAGTCCTTGGTTACATGGACACAGACATGGCTGTTTTCTATGCTGCTGAAGTCACTTTAGCGCTTGAGTATCTTCACAAGCATGGCATTGTTCACAGGTAAATGCATTATATTTTCTAAAAAAGTCTAAAATTCTGATTCTTGTAGCTTTGTGGTTTGTTTAAGCCCTAACTGCAATTAATCCATGATGTCATGGCCGTTGGGTTATTTGACCAAACAGTTTTTCACAGAAACTTGGGTGATGTCAGCAATTTGCATCTGCTGTGGTAGTTGATATTTGCAATATTTACTACAGAGATTTGAAGCCTGACAATATGTTGATCACTGCTAAGGGGCACATTAAACTGACAGATTTTGGGCTTTCATCTGTTTCTTTGGAAAGAGGTATCAGTGCTCTGTTGCTCACCTTGGTTTTGTGTCGTAATAACTTGATTTCTTGTTGCATGTTGTACAAATTTGGTGTTTTGCATGACTTGAAAATAGCCAATGTTTTGTGCATGTCCACACATGGGTTTGTACTGGAAATGGAGCAGCTCACTGCAAAGTTGCTTTGACCTGACAAACATTTTGGGTTTGCATTTGATGTCAAAAGATTGAGAATATCCTTTTCGGAAAACAAAACACAAGCTAAAATTTTATGATCTGTAACAATAAGTTGCAGATACAAATTAATGATGAAGTCATGGCATATATAAAAAAAGTGTTAATTAAATATTTACTGTAGTTGCTTTGTGAGCATCTGACTCATGAATTCCATGTGTTCTTGAAAAGTTTTTCACAAGTATCACCAAAACGTTTTTGCAGGATTAAAAATTTTGTTAGTAAATAAGCTACAGCAGCATTGAATTTGCCAACCAGTAGTTTGCAGTGTATTGAAGAGTGCTGTGTGGTTTTGGATTAAAATTAGGGATTTATGTAATTATACAAACACCACTTTCAAATGAAAACTTGCCTGTGAGATTTTTTGGGATGTTCGCATTTCATCAAAATTTATCTGATTTGGTAGTTTTTTTTTTCTAAAAGCTCCTGTTACTTTCTTGAAAGTATGATTATTGCAATTCTTAAGTTTGGTTATCATGCAGTTAAGTTGAAAGTCCTTGATCTTGTGTGGCAGAGTTAAACTAAGTGTAGGACAATTGTGAAGCCAGGGTTTGTAGAAACTGCTGATATAATTATTGTTTGTTTTTCAAACGGAATAAGCTAAATGAACCAGAAGATGCGTGCTGATTTGTCAGGTAAGTTTTTCATGGCATCAATTCGCTGAAATTTTTTTGTTGTAGTTTTCAGGCCTGTTTGATTAATCAAAATTATGTCAAGCTCAAATGTGCTGTTTTGTCAAGTTGTACTCATGAACGTTTGAATTAATTTTCGTGCAGATTTAAATATGTCAGATGTCATTCGAACTCCATCCTGTTCTCCGAAACCCTTTAACAATGAGTACTTCAGGACGCCAGGTCAAGTACTGTCACTTATCACAAATTTTGATTTTGTAAGTTTGTTTGTTTTGTTGTAATAGTGAAGGATGAAGTCGTATATGTTTTAACATTTTTTCATCATTAGCATGTGGATCAGGAATCCAGAATTACGTGGTTTAGAACTTATTATCAAAAGAATAACACACATATATATAAAGAATGCCAGTAACTCGGCATGTTTTTGCAAACGGTTAGTTATGCGTGCAAGTTGGCTGAACACGTACGTTCGTGATGTGCTCTGACAAAGGTACTTGGTTGAATCTGTTTATTTGTAACAATGGCACCTAGTTAATTGTACACGGCGGTGCGTTTACAGCTTTACATCATTTTAGGCTTTTGTGCTCCAGAGTGAAGTGGGACAATTGAAATACACTTTGGATAATTAGTAAATCACTCTCCAATTGAGAAAGTGCTGAAGCAACGCCCTCCCTGTCTTGCTTGCAGAGTGGTATATCATAGGCACTCGTGCCTGTTATGCGTTCCATGCGACATTTTAAAAGGTGGCAAGCTTTGTTGTATGTGATCACTCGTTAACCTGGACTACTCCCAAATCTTTTGTATTGCTCCAGCGTGAAAATATAACTGGAATGGGTGCAGTTACTATTGTCCCTTAATAGTCTTAATGTGTAGACTCGTTTAAAGGTTTGAGACGATATTCCTGTCTCGTGATTTCGAACATGCGTTCGTCTGAGTGCCCCCTGTGTGGTTTTGTGGTTTGCTGGAGGTTTCGGATCACCTTGTTGCGGTCTGTGCGAACTAAATCTTTGTTACCATCAGCTATGTTGCAAGTTAATGATTAGGAGTCGACCGATACCGATATATCGGCCATTCATAGACCGATAGCCGATAGCGACATTTCTAAATTTTTAAACCTTCTTTTTTTGCTTCATTGTCAAAAGTATCATGTATTCCTATGCCATATCTTTTTCAAAAACTTCAAAAATCAGGATTTATGAGGTAAAATTTTTTAAATTGCAGCAATTTCAATATTTTGCAATGATTTTTAATTTATCTGAGTAATCATGATGCTTTTGTTTCGGCTGCGACGGACGCGTGCTCCATGGTTCACCTAGTCTCCTTGTTTGTGAAAACGCACCTGCTGGCATTGTTGCAAGATAACTGTCTTGACTTGGTTTGTTGTGCTTTCTTTCGCAAGTTGTGTGGATGGGTGAGGTATATAACAGCGTTTTGTCAACACCTACTGAGGCCATAATCGGCCGTTTTGGCCGATACCGATATATCTCTATTATGATATTTCAAGCAAAAGATTGATTTGCACAGTCGTCACGTCTTGTGTCGTTTAAACTACGTAATTCAGGGGTGGGCAGTTAGGGGCCCGCGGGACACATGTGGCCCGCCGCAGCGTTTTCAGTGGCCTGCGAAAGCATTCAGAAAAAATAATCAAATCTAAGATTTTCCCCAACTTAGTTCTGAGGCTAACTTGTCAGAAACTTGTTTCTATTTCCATTAGAAGGTGCGACCTTCTAAAAGTGGCCCCCGAGCAAAATTAATTGCCCGTCCCTAACGTAATGCATTAGAAAATAATTGAAAAACTGGGCTGCACTTTGTCATAAAAGACCCTTGTCAGTCTTTAAGATTCAAAAAAGTTATTTTCTTCCTTACAAAATTAAGCAGCAATCACTTCTATTTAGCGATGGATGTTGTTAATCCATTTGTTCAGTGTATGCGATTGTGTTTCGCGTCGAGTTCTTCTAAGCCGTGGTTTTGCAAGTAGGTAGGATTGCATTATTTAGTGCAGTAACATCGATTTAAACGTTTGGTGATGCACCAAAGGTGAATACGCAGCTTTATGCAGTGGCGTATCTAGGGTATGGCAAGCATGGCACGTGTCATGGGCGCCAATTTGACGGGGTCGCAAAATTGCTTGGGAAAAATTAAAATGTTTATCTATAGTTTCTTGAACCTCTACTTGTGACATTGTTGTTTTTTTCGGCGCCCCACGCAGTGATTTCGCGCCCCCACGTTGATTCGGCGACCGGGGAATTGTTCTCCCTTTCCCCCTCATTACGCCCATGCATTCATGAACTGCAAAGCTGCATCAACACCGCGCCCTTACCTAAAGCATTAAGTCGGGTGTGTTACGCCAGCATCACGGAGCAATATGACAAAACTGTGGCATTGTGACACGCCATAACACGAGGGTCAGACATTGTGACAGAACAAGAATGCTCGCTTGCCATGTCTACGAGCCCTCGCCCTTCTCACGCTATAAGAAAGGATAAGTCAGTCCGTACTGCTGCATTTCAGGCAAGAAAATATTAGTCAGAATCTGGCTGAGACGAGTTTAAGTCCATGGCTGTGAGAATTTGACTGTTATGCAAGGAACTGCTGTTGAGGTCGTACAGATTTACAAATTACTTAAACTACTGCAGCCCATTTCCACTTTATGAAACTTCTTCGATGACCACTAGTGTCCAATAAATAGACTGAATACAATACTTGAGTCCAGAGACTAAGGTAGAGAACATTAGTTAGTCCTCGAAAAATTAGCAGTTAGTATCGTTGTTGTACTAGTAACTCATGCAAAACATTTGTTATTCTTGTTTAGAGCTAGCTTTTTCTGTCCAAATTTGGCTTTCTTTTCATGTCCAATGCCTTGTGAAAAGGTCCTGACTGTGAGAAACTAAAATCTAC
>JGI24022J15233_10003112_pt1 | contig 16211 bp, 13 predicted proteins | sample Ectturendosymbi2_FD_15233 | JGI IMG/M metagenome (IMG submission 15233)
CAGGACTTACAATCAGCGACTTGTAATCGAATCGGCAAATCTCGCTGGGGCGGCTCGTTGTGGGGGGCGCACGTTTCTGATCATTTCGCATCGTTCCTCATTGAAAAGTAGCTTTTGCAATAAACAACATGAAGAGTCTCTTCTGCATAGGAACAAAGGCCCTTTTCTTCGCCAATGCAAAGAGCTGCATTGAGTAAATACGCCGGGCGCGATAAGGAAGAGAGAGCTGTAAACATTCACTGCTTTAACTAAGAAGTATGTTGCTAAAATCTATCAAACTCTTTAATTAAAATGTATAACACTTCGCGAAAATTTGTGACGCTGTTGAGTTGGACATTTAAGAATCTGATGCTTCGAAAATCACTAACAAAGGAATTGTTATTTGTAATTCAAACCTAGTGCCATGTTAGAATGCACTCCAGACCAGGATAAGTGAATTCCGAAAGTGCTACAAAACTGAGAGGCGTGCAACGAGCTTCATTATCGCATTCGCGAAGGACACTTGCAAAAATATCCTCATTCTCAATGATATCACGCAAAAGGATTTACGAACGTTCGGTAATAAGACAGCATGCATGTGTGGTAGAATCCCGCATTTGACCAGAGGCAGTCTGACACGCAAAGCAGCCGTATGATGTGCAGCCGAAGAACACCAAAACGTCGCTAAACTCGTGTGCGTTCAAAAGCTGCTCCAAAGCTACTCTGCTCGTGCCGATCGCCAGGTCAGGAGCCCATTTACAACCCTCTCAGGTCGCACCACTGTGGATAAATAGGTGCTAATCGAATTGCCGTGGAAAGGCGTGTGGCGTCGTACTGCTTAATGCCGATTTCAAAGCTGTTCCACGCTTCACTGCCCGCGGATGCTGCGAGGAAGAAGCGCGTCACGCTGCTTTTTGACTTACTCCCCGCGGTGAGGACCTCCGCTGATTTTCCACTTTCACTCAGTGTCTTCAATTGTTTCACAGCAGTAATTGCTCCTATCGAACCTTGAGAAATTTATTGGATTAACTCTTCGTTTCAAGAAAAAATCCTTTCAAACTTTAAGCTTGACCTGTGGAATCCACTCGTGGAAGACTGGAACACCCGCTTGTTTTGTAACAATGAGTGTAACGGCCAGTCGAATGTATGCGTTATTGTGCTTCTGTGTGTTTCTGTAGGGCAGCGGAGGTAAGCGTTCTTCCCAGTTTTAACAGGTGGGGCCCTTTGACTATTCATATCCCGATGATGCGGCCTCTTTCAACAGTTTATCCATCACTGGGTTAGGCCAATATCTTCAAACTTTTTTGTCAGAGGGCTACATTACTGTAGCTATTACACAACAGTTCGAGGGCCGGACATCTTACATAATGAGATCGTTTCAGGATATCTTACATACAGTACTCCCAAATCAATAAATGTTTCGAAAATATATTGTTTTTCATTATTGACAAAATGTATTCGCGGGCCGGAGTTGACCCGCGGGATGCAGTTTGGAGACCCTGGTTGAGGGGATGTGCGAATGCATGTACCAGTGTGTTAATCTGGACCATCAACAACATCATTAGTTCAACATGCTTTGGAATGGCGGCTTGGTTGTTCAACTTAAACACGTGCACCACGCAACAACTTTGTCACGATTCCGAATGACTGATTTCTCAATTGGGGATGTTTGTCTGATATCTCCGAAAGAATCGCTGCGCGCTACAGTTACACGAGTTTATTGTATCTAACAGCAGGGTTCTTTTAAAGGCGTTTTAGGGACCCGAATCGGGTCCCTAGAATTGAGAATAGGGTCCCTAGATTCAGAGAAAATTATCATTGGGCCCCTAGAATCAGAGAAAATCGGGTCCCTAGAATCAGAGAAATCGGGTCCCTACAGGTGCATACTGGGTACCTAAGATTTTCCTTAAAAAAAACTGCTAACAGAATCTGTTTACAGCAAATTGAGTGATTTAAAATTGAACACAACGAAAGGTCCAAGTAGTTATATCAGATCAGAGAATGGGTCGCGTCAACAATCGACAAGAGCGACGTAAATGAGGCATCAGAAATTCTTATACTTCAGTTTATAGTTGAAAGCGGTCAAGATTCTTAAACATTCTGAAGTATAACGGGAACTGTTCAGTGATCACGTTTCTGTCTCCCACAAGAAAAAGGTTGAAATGTCACAGGTCTGATGAGACTGCAAAGGCAGGCAAACAATCGCCTTGATATTAACTGAGAACAGCAGCATGGTGGTTCATACGTTATTATCCAGAGTTTCTCGAAGCTTCTTCTCAACCGGGAGAAGTCTCGTTTAAACATCGAATAGAATAAAGGTAGCAATGCTGTGGATATTCGTCAGCGTCAACAAGAGCGGAGTAATAATGCGACTATTAAAAATAATTCATGGGCACAAGCGTGAAGACAAAGGCAGTCTTCGTTCTGACCTCGATGAAGTTTAGCCGGGTTCATACTGTTTTGATTAAACTTGATCCCAGCGCTCACTCAAAACAACAAAAGATGCAAAAACAAATACTCTTCTGTGAATATCTAACTTCTCAAGTGACAGCAGGTCTTTTATCGAAGAAACATAACGCTTCAGAAACTGCAACAGCGCCAGGTGTCCGTCTTAGCAGAGTAACATTAACTTCTGCTGAACTTTTCTCAAGCACGTCGTCTTCGCTAATGTTGATCTTTGTTGATTGCTATACACTTGGCACGCTCACGACCGGCACAGTGTGTCATAACAACCTCGTCCTCATCTGCTGGTCATCATCGTCATCTGTCGCACTGACAACAGAAACGGATAATGAATCTTTGCTACCTATAACTTGATTAAGACTTCACAGTCGCGTTGAGACAATGCATTTGAAATGTTTGAAGCGGTGTTGCATTGCAATCACTGAGCGACCGAAATGCGTCGGTCAAAAGTTCAACGCCGGATGTGAGGGCAGTGATGCGTCTAGGATGGTCTCGTCGTTCGATCCAACGATACAATGCAATTATATTTTAATATCTTTGTGTTGCACGCGTGCCTTGCGCGCTCATTTATTCACGAGTAAACGGACCCGCTGATTATTTCAATTGCAAAGCTTTGCACTTGCAGGCTCGCGCACATTCGTGAGCTAACAATTAAATGCGTCCTAAGCGGCGACCGGGAGAAACAATATGCATTTAATCGTCACAACATGCATTTAATCGTCACAAAAACGAGTTAAAAATTTGGTTCAGATTGAAAATCAAACCCTACAGCTTCTTAGCCCCTTTGGATCAGTTGAGAATCAATGGATTTAATACGAATTAGGTAGAATGCTCAATATTAATTGATCCATTGGCAGAAAAACATCGGTTGGGCGGCGGATTTGAAATATATCCTCTTTTTTTACCAAGGCCTGGGCTTCTACCTGTTCGACAATACAGCCAGACATTCTTGTCGAAAGCAGCTGTTGCTTTTTTGCAGGAACTTAAAAAATGTTTTTTTAAATTCATCAATCGAAATTCAACGCTATGCTGTAGTCAGCTCCGAAACTCTTTTAAAATCAGCTATGAAACCCTATTGGTTACTTACCAAGGTAGACAAGTGTTTTTCTGCTAAGCTGGGAGCAAAGAATATTGCCGGGCTTTTAAAGATTTTCTGATGTTTGCAGAGTGAAGGAACTTTTTTCGAAGCAGCTTTTTTGAAAGAAAAAATTGTTTTGAAATTTCCACGAAGAAGGACTTGCCAAGTTACCACGAACTGTTGATCAAAAATTACGTAACTCAAAGTTAATCAGTGGTAGAGTGAAGACAAAGGACCCTTTGTGATGGAATGGGCAAATAAAGCAGCAGTTGCAGGTTCATGGCATGTTTTGCAATACAAAACTGGAAACAAGTTTCACTAAAAGTCTGGCATACGTTCAGGGTCAAAGATGGTTTTATTGCTTGCATGCAATGGATCGAATTCAGCCAACTTGATACCACCAACCTCTTCATCTAAACTGTATTATTTTTCAGAAAAAGAGTGTTTCAACGAGAAGCGGGGGTTCCCCGCTTAGGATCACGACTTTTGCACCATCGAAAATTAAAGCAAAATGGATGAAACGAAAAAAGGAAATAGATGACTGCTCTAGTCAGACGACAGCACGCAGGTTTGTATAACAAAAACCTGGGTTGAAAGCTTAATATGGGGTTGAACGCTGATTAAAATGAATTGTAAAGAGATAAGTTTTTAATTAATCGCATTAATGCAAAATTATCGACTTTGCCGATCCCTGTAAATACAGCTGGTGTCGATTATGAGAAGGCAGCCCCGAACGATGGAAATGCGTTTCCACAAAACTTTCTTAAAACCTGCTCCATTTCGACACACGTAAGCCTTCGTCACCTAATTGGGGTCAGTGATTTGGCTTTACAATAACATAACACATGATGATGCCCCATTCGAATATGCTTCTGGAATGCAGCGATAGGGCGCAGCAATTTCGGTTTCCCGGGCTGGATTTGTGACGTATTAAGTTGACGGTAAACTCCACCATGTAAAATCCTAGAGCGCTAATGTGATGACGCAACAATCACCACCCAGGTGAGCTAACCACCTCGCTCTTACGCGATGGCAAAGACGCAACAAACCAAAATGCAGTAAGCGGTTTAAGGTTTATTTACCTAGATTGGGTAACACCAGCAACGAGTAATCGTAGCTGTACCGGGATTAGCGCTAAAAGCTTGCCCAAGCTGGAAACGTCAACTTCATCTTTTTAGTTCAAGTAACAAGCTGTAGGTCTTTGTCCTCCCAAAGTGTACTTAGCATTATCAGCCAAGATTACAGGCATTGCCAGAATGGGTTTACCACGCAGGAAGTGAGTCTGTTGCCCTGTACACGAAGTTACGAACACGCACTGCAGTCCTTTAGCGTTGTGTTCTTCTCGCACCTGCCACGCGTTATTGCAAGATTAGCATTGATAAAGGAGGTCATTCATATTTTAAACTGAGACCAACATCATGCTTACATCACCAACTGTACGAATGTTTTACTAGTTTCATGACCGCTGATCCTTTTCACGGAGTTACTCTGCAGGGCAGGAATTTGCGAGATCAGATAGCCTGCCTCTCGCAAGACGCTCGGACTAAGAGCGTAACCTGGCCTCTCAAGATGATTATGACGAAGCGTCGGATCGTTACAAAACAGTCGCAGACCGTCTTCAAATCTTTTCTAAATAAACAGATCGAGATGAACTTCGTGGGCGTGGAACGCGAAACAAGGTCGTTTATGTTACAGCTCTGGCCAAATGCTCACACCTGTGGCGGACTGCTGATGGGTTGCCGCTTAATTATTCCGGTTCTTTCAAAGCACAAGATTTGACACAAGATAGCAAGCAAAACCTCTTATTGCTTGTCAATGACGTTGTTGCATGAACACGTTGGTGATGGTTATCAGTGGTTAGAACGGAGAAGGCAAGTTGGAACACTCTACTGGCAGCGACGGACCGTAACGGGCCTTCTGAGAACAGTTGCGGAAAGTGGCGTGGTAGTACACACGAAATAACAAGCTGTTAACAACTTTTGACCAATCACGACCTCAGGGCTTTGGAAAGGTGCGCCGAAAGGTTATTTGTTGGTCTTTATGTGCGAATCTACTGGCAACAGAGGATGTCGATAGAGGTTTTGCGATGAAATCCTTGGTCACAATTCTTTGTGGAGTGAGCACATTTTGCTATCATACCAGTGGTAGCAGCAAAGCTTTGGAGTGAACTAACCAACTGTTTTATAAGATTTAAGGACTGGAAAATTAGTCGAATCGCAGATGCTCACAAGTTAACATCTTGTCGCTGGGGAAACAAACATTCTGCGCAATTGGATATTCTTCAAAGCATTCCTTAAGCACCAAAGATTAGAGCCATTTATTCAAACATGAGATTACATGTCAATTTAAGTAGAGAAACAAGACAGGGTATGCGCCGGAGTGCCGTATACCTTCTTGTAGTTCGGCCAAATGGGCTTGCTTCTCCTACAGTTGTGTAAAGCATGAAATGTTTATGGTAATTAAACAAAACTGCTCGCTAAAATTCCGTTCTTTAGCCATAATTCGTTAACTTGGTACTTTTAAAGAATTGAGAAATGTTTTTAAAAATAAATTAGGATTATCTCTCACGAAGCGGGTGGCCTGCTCAGTGCTGGAGCCCAGAAAACACACGTTAGCAGTTCGGCCTTTGCGGCAGAAGATCACTGTACGCGACACGCAAACATCACGAAGACGTAGATTGAAACATATTGTGCATACCCACAAAGGACATTGCATTTCCATAAAGTCAAACCGCCATAAAGCAATCACAGCCATTTTCTGAGGGTGGAATTCGTCAAGCACAGTGCTTTTGACAAGAAAGTACGTGCGTGCCCGTGCAAAAAGCAAAACCGGGTGAAGCTAGTTTGATATCCACATTCCTGTCAATCACACTCAGACCGCGGTTCCCACAGATCTCCACATTTTTGCAATCGCGTCACAGTGTCACTCTTCCACTATCATACATTCAAATTTTTATGTTTAACATGCGATATTTCTGGGTGATCACTGCGTGATAGCAATAACTGCGGCTTCCCAAAACAAACTTTCGATTCACTTTGCCGGGTTCCATGTCTTGCGGTTGCTATGGCTGACGACAAACAGCAACTGCTCTAAGTTCCATTAAACCTCCTCTAAAGCGGAATTCGCTGACGTCACACGATTTAAAGATTAATGACGTCAAAAGCTTGTTTGGAATAGCTAAGCTGTTTTGGAAAGTTCTGCACATTTGTGAAAAACTGGTTAATATTTTACGTAAGAGAATGCAACAAAATGAAACAAAGACGCTCAGGACTTCTTTACCAAAAAGCTTCTTGCAATGTTGTGAAAATACGAAACTTCAGTTGTCTAAGAAATTGTTTTCTGGCAGGTTTAGAAGCGAGTTCAAAGTTCACTTCCTACAACTTCACTTTAACTGGGAACAAAAAAGTTTTCCGACTTTTCTCGCATTTGTCAAAAAAAGTTGTCCGACTTTTCTAGTCTTTTTTCTTCTCAAACACACCACTTTGATATTTGTTCCCGACGGTTAAAGAAAAATATTGGTTCTGTAAACACAGTAATGTAATTTTTTTCGTCTTATGCTAAATGCAATGCAAGGGCACGTAGCAACACGGAGAAAATGTACTCTTTCATGGAAAGAACTTAAAACATTAATCGAGGCATTGGCAAATATCTGGCGAGTTGCTGAAGTGAGGAGCAGTGTGGATGTACGCAGGGGTCGAAACGTGAGGGGCAAGTGTCGCAATCCCCCGGGCGCCGAGTCAACATGGAACGCCGAATCTCTGCGGGGTGCCGAAGAGTCCCAAAAATGTCACAAGTACTTTCTTCAATACGTGAATTTGCTTCCGCAAGAGCTCAGGTTCGAACATGGGGGCTCCAAACTTGCTTCTCGCCCCCCCAGCGCCATCTAACCTCGTTGCCCCCCTGGGTATACCGTAAATTTATTTCCAACAACTTACGCAATATCCAAATGAGGGTATACTATGTTCCTACAGCTCTCTATTTTTAATTAGGTAATATGAAATACATCTTTTCTAATGAAATTAAGTAACGATTTTGATAAAAAACATTTACTGAAACAGTTAATTGTAATTATCTGAAAAAACGATTTTATTGCTATTTTTTCAGCTCGCTGATGTGATGAAAAAAGTTACCAAATTTACAAAATCGTGATGGCATAACAAGAAGATCAGCCCTACATGATTTACAAGTTGATATTTTAATGAAAATGACTTTTAACAAAGGCGGAGCAAGTCAACTATATAGTTCTAAACATAGCTCTCTTCCTAAACCTTTACCTCTTCGTAAGTGCTCAGCACAGTGACATATTGTTGGTTGTAACGCACTGAAGAAACGCTTGCNCTGGTCTCCTCAACTTGTATGCGATGAAAAAATTCGCGTCGAAGCTGAAGTGCACCTTTTTCGAAGCAGTGAACATGGGAAAATCCTAAATAATTTATCAATCCACTACGCAACTGCATTGCAAGAAGATACGAAAGCATATTTTGGTCAAACCTACTGCATGCGCACAAATTACGGCGGAGGGGAGGGGTATGCGCGCGAACCTGGGAGGAACGTTGTTGGTTGATGCTGACCAACCAAATTAATTTCGACCCTTGATCGATGACTGTTTTAGCGTCTGACAGGGTTTTGGAGAACTGACGGGTATTCTGCAACTTTATTTGTATGCGTTTTGGGGTAGATATGTCTACGGACCACGGTTTACACTGGTACACTTGTAGAGATACAATTCTCTGTTTGAACTTGACAAGAATGAAATCGTCGTGAAAAACTAGTCATGCTGACGAAAAAAATGAATATCACGAAACAATTTAGACGAGCGCATCTCCATAAAACCCTTCCAATCTTTTGAAGAAGTTGATGGCAAAACGAATGAACTTGCGCGTTCTATTTCCAGACAAACACCCAGGTCTATGCAAGCAATGATAAAGTGGGAGTGCAAAGTGGGACCTCTGGGAAAATCACGCGCATTCGAAACTTCAAAACTTTTGGCCAACTCTGTTCAGACACAACAGACTCATGCATCCGATATTTACATTTTCACACGAGAATCTAGACTTGGCTATGCTTCCTAGTCCAGAGCTTTTACGCCGTCTCGGAAGCTCCAGTTTGCTTGTAACTCTTTGCGAACTCTCGCCTTCATGTGTGCATCAATGAATTTAGTGTTTATCCCAGAGGGACAAGTGAAAATGATTGAAAACCTTACGGCGCCGACGCATCACTTCTAGCATCAGGTACTATGCGGAGGCGTGCGAAGTAACTGAACTGTACTGAGCACTCCTGTTAGCTTCCAGCACTCAGGGTGGGTATCAGCAAATTAGGACAAAGGGTGAATTACCTGATGATCGATATGCCGCTATTTTATGTGTTGGTCATTTTTAGACACAAACGAGGCGGTTTCACAGTTTTCTTGTATTATCTTGGTATCTCTTAACAAAGAAGATTGGCCAACCAAAAAAACAGCAGTCATTGAGGCAACCAAAAGCCAATAAAGTCAAAATTTTTCTGTCTTTCTCAACTTTATGAAACGCCCATCCCAAATTTCATGATCATACCGCGAGGAAATCCAAGCTTTTAGGTCAAAAAAGTCAAAATTTATCATCAGGTCAAAATTTATCGTTAGGTCAACTTTTATTGCAGCACAGTTTTTTTTCTCTTCATCGATATTTTATTGAAACTACAACAACAGAAATTAATATGCTTTTGCAAGTTTAGTTGCAATTCTGTAATAATAATGGGCTTGTTGCGATTTCTGACGTAATAATGTTGTTTTGCCCGCTACCGGACGATTGAATATTATGAAGGATAGGCGTGGTAAGGCAAGAAACGTGGTCTTTCAGTACTTGCTTTGGTAAATGCTCAATTAATTACACATAAGCACTGCACATATAGTGCTTCAACTTTATGATGCTGTCAGATTTGACTTTACTGTAATTATTAATGTGTTTATCAACATAGCATAGCCATAGTTAAACAACTATTTTTTTTATTTTCAAGCTTAGAGCGCATGAACGTGCTTCTGGGTTAACCTCGACACCTAAGGCTAAATTATTCTGCAGTTGCCAACGCAGAAAATTTATAGGTGAAAATAAAGTGAAAATTTGAAAATTATAAAGTCAAAATTTTAAGTTTCTAGGCAAAAACTTTGTTGTCCTAGTAATCATTATTTCCCATCATCTTTGAAAGTCACAATGCTCATTCACGGTCACAAGCGGTTAATTGAAGCGTCTTAAACAAAACGAAGAATCGAAACTTTCTAGAGATGTATCGGATATGCTTGACTGTCCGAAGGAATGCTGGATCACCGGTGAGGATCAATTCAGCTCCCTGTAAAGCGTCAACCGCCACCATGTGTCATGATGAGCCTTTGCTTTTTCATAATGACTGAAGTTTTAGTGCAGACGTTAAAGTTACATGTCAATCTTCACTTGGTTCTACGGCAGTGCTTATCATTCGTTTTGTATCTCAACCGTACATAACAGTTTTGGATCGAATCGTTCTTTTTCCTTTTTGATCAAAGCCATCACAGTTCAAACTTTGCCAAATGGCGTTTTTATATAAAATCTATTCATTTTAACTTGCATTGCAAGACTTACTAAGAATGTCACGAACCGAATGTAGTGTTTTTTTGCAGTTGTCCATTGCAGTGCTTTCAGATAAATGTTACAGATTCACCAAAAAACAACGGAAGGCCCCACTCCTTCACTCCTTCTTATTTGCACTCCATGTGTGGGTAAATTCTAAACAGGAATTACCTCAACAATAAAACCCAACTTCGACTTCATCAATAAACTTTCGTTAATGACTGGTGACTTGGAATGGTGCGCTTTGTTCTCGCAAGAACTTTTCTTGCAAGAAAATCATTAAAAATAACACAAGCAGAAGCAATAGTGAGGAAAACCACAGCGGGCACGAACAAGAACGGATTTGTTTAGACGGAAAAAGACAAAATAAAATCTTTACTGACGTACCTGCGCGTCAAAGATTACATGATGGAGTTTTGTCGCTCAGCGCTTGACAACATATATTTTGAAATTGAAAGTTGCGTTGTGGATAAAAAATTAAAGTTCAGAAGGTTCATAACATAGTTATGCTTTGGTAGGTGTTCAGAGTTGCATCGACACGAACGGATGTGAGGATTGCTCCAAACAAGATCGTTGTTCAAAGATTAACTCATAAAAAAACATATTCTTTTCATACATAGTGTTGCTCAGTTCATTTATCGTCTTTATAGTTTAAACACCCTCAAACACATCTTCCATCTCATCGTTTGTCGAACACCATAATTGTGCAACAGTGAAGCAAATCTGAAACGTTGCGATTGGGAAAATCATATTTAAGCAGTCAGTGTCCCCAGTACAAACAACTCGTATATGTTCACCTGAAATTACACGAGTAGCAAACGTTGCACAGTAAAAGATAATACATCATCACCGCAGTGCTGACTACAAAGCGACGTGCAAGCGGCGAAATTATGGCGCGTTACGAAGTCGTAAACTGAATCGTCGCTCCGAGGTGTCTTGACACAGCAGCCATACTTCAATAACTGCTTCTGAAAACGTAAGGGCCATAAACCTGTCCTTGCTACACCCCTTACACGGCGCTAATTGAGCGCCGAGAAGACTTTTGTTGTCAGTTAAGTTATTGCAGGACATTAAAAGGATCTTGTTAGCAGAAATTAGACTTCCTGCTTGGCGGGGTGTCTGCAAGTGGATGACGTTTAACATTTGAAATCTTCTTCTGTCCGGACAGTGTGAGCAAACAATGGCGACTGTTGTCACCATAACAACTGCAACCAATTGGCAAGTTGATCTTGAAGTGCAGAAATATAATTTGAAGTGCTGTGTGGTCCCGATAAACAATTCAACTTCTCAGTTTATTTAACTTATAGCACAGATATATTTTAAGATGCCTTTGTTCCTGTTAACTTTTGTCTCACGCGATTTCATAATAATCATCGACATGACGTCGACAGACGCCTCCTTTTGTTCGGCGCACACACGTGTCTTGCGTGTAATTGCAGCAAAACACTATCTGTTCTAAAAACACAGCCGTAAATCACTTGCGGTACAACAACCGCTTCACTTGCTGGTCGGACAAATGTTGGTCAAAGCGCGTGGTTTTTAGCAGCGGCGGGTAATAACAACAACCATAATCATCCAGCACTTCGTAAACTGGTAAGATTTTCAAAACCACCCGTGACGAATCGGTTCAAAGCCGGAATATAAACGACCGCGCATGATCGTCGCGCTAACCTGACCGTAGCGTCGCGGTCACGTGACGAAAGAAGAACACTGGCGAAGTGACGGACGTTTTGAGGCGGCCAAGAAGGCTGCTAAAAACAAGAAGAAAGCGTTCCTTGAGCTGCTTTATTTTGAAAAACGCTTGGCCATGAAAGTCTTAAGTTTTTTATAAAATTTGTTTAGAGCGTTTTTTCGCGTCAGTTGACTTGTTTGAAATAACAAATGTAAACGTCAAGCTGTGACGTAAACCCGTGACGCGTAAAGCCTAGTTTGTTCTGAAGATGTGGTTACTTGTTTTTGTCTTTGTATTTTCAAATCCAGTGAATTCAAAAATACGTTTAAGAAGATGACAGGTTTTACCAATTCAACTCTTATATATGCGAATTGTATGTCTCTTGTGATTGCAAGATGAAAAAATGATTTTGTCGTGTGTACATTCTATATATCTTTGCCCATTTGCAAAGTTTGGATAAGTGGCCAACGTGAAAACTGCAGATTGCATGGCAACGACCAAAAACTTATAAACTTCCTGAAAATTAAAATCACCAGTTGCTGTGAATCGCCGCAGTAACAACTTAAAAAAAAACTGTGCCAAGTTTTTTACCTTACCTGCGTCTGTCTGTTGCCAAAAAATATAGTTGATTCCATTTGAAGGCGACCAATCCCGCCCAGTCCTATTTGCAATAACAATATCTCATTCACAGAAGTAACAGCACAGGTAAAACGTGCGAACATTGCAGTATCAACCAATAGACAGTCAAATGCAGCGACATAAAGATCCATAAACGAAAAGGTGTAACTGATTCTGTTAAAGTAATTTAAATCTGGAATGAATCGGTCTAGCTCGTGGCGCGTCTGTGATGATGAAAGAAAGGTCAAACGCAGGTCAAACGACATATTGCAGACGTGACGCCATGGGGTCCTAAGAAGAATCTATCGAGGTTAATCTTGTTTAATCACAAGCTTTTTTCACATGTTTATCAGATTTCAGTGAGGTATATTACAAATCTGCACCTCGAATAAACACCACTGTTTTTGTTTGGGCCCCTGATCCAACAATAAAATAAATGCAAATAACTGGGATATGAGTTGTGTGGTGCCCGGTGTTCAACCAGTGCGCCGCTTAGAGAGAATCGGACGAGAATGGTTATTGCAATTTTCTGGAAGCTTCAGTGGAAGGAAGAAAAGGCTACAGAATATTTTATATGCATTTCCAAACATGCAACGCCCTTTCATTAGCCCCTGTACATTCGGACCTGACTGACCAACAGTAGCAAAAACAGTTGCTTGGCGGTTCCCCCTCAAGTAATGATCAATTGGTTGCAATTAACTAGTACTGTATTTCAGATTTCAACAAAATTATTGCTTCCAAAGTATTTGCAAATGCTTGCCTTGCAAATCACATTCAAACTACACGGTTCGTTTTTCGATAGCTTTTTAGTTTCAGTTGAATTCTGATTTCGCGCTCGATGTGTTCAAAGTTCATTCTTCACTTAGCACCGAACCTGCCACTGCTTTGCTCTGATGAACGCGCTGCAGTCGGGTTAATAAATTCTAATTTATTACATCCTGTTCGTTTTCCAACAAGAGCTAAACGGAGATGTGCTTTGTGTTTCGACTTTCGAGTCCATAAATTAAACTGAGCGGACTCGATTTACAATTTACGACAAATAATAAAAAATAAATGTTGATAAATTATATCTTAGAGTTTATCATGAGGTGTCGATTTGACCCTGCGTGGAGTTTGTGTGAAAAGAAGTCTTTAAGACATATCCTTATTATTTCCATGTTATATTGCTAAACTCATGGAGTGAATTGCAATGGTTTGAGGGCAGACGATTTCTTTAATAAACTTGTCTGCGATTCATCTCGTGTGGACCCCATGAAAGGATGGAAGAGAAGTGGATTCGTAACCCTGAAAGTTTTGCTTGACTCGATTGTAAGAACCCGTGGCAGGCACCGAATGCCGGGGATCACTTTACCATGTTGGTCTTGACTTTGAAGGCGTTGAAAGGCACTGCACTGGTTGCGGCACTTATAGCTTTTCAACCTTGCTCGGTGCGCCGCATAAACTTTGCCGGTTGTCCAAACTATTTTCGAGCACTTCTTTTTCCGTTCCGTCATGAACCAGTTGCACAGGCTTCGATGCGAAACCAACGTTCGTATCGAACCTTGGGTCTCCATCAAATGTGCTGGAAGTGAAATGGCGCTTGCAAGTTTATGCTCTTATGAAATGTACACGCACTATCAGTCTATCTACGCCGCTAAATATGTGATCTTTCAAAATAGTTCAAAGAAGAGCGAAGTTAAGATTGGAAAATAATTTAGCCCATTATACCGTCCTTTTGTACCGGAGCCAAACGACATTTGCGAAACATACACTACTGCGATGCTCTTGCGTTGCACAAGCCTGTCGTGGCCATCTGTGGAAGATTCTGTGTCGCGCTTGCCTTTGATCACAAGGACCTGATTTGCAATCCGTCTGGCTGGAACAACAGGAATAAAAACAACGACTATTTCATTTCTCTCACGTTTGTCTTATAGCAGGATGCCGCTGTTTGGTGTTAATTGTCGCCTGTACTCATCCGTTTCGCAACACATTACGTCGGCTGCGATGACGGGCAGTTCGTTTGTTCGGCGGATATCTCAACCTCATTCCAGCGCGACGTTCGATTTGCTGCCCTCGAAATAAATGGAATGATCCAACAGTTGAAATGTCGCATAATCTTGTTAACAGCTTTAGCAAGCAATTGATCTTTCCGCACCGCTTGTTGGCGAGGCAGAGGCCGGCAACAAAACTAAAAATCATTAGCCTGTTTAGTTCACTTACAACGTTGTAAACCGTGGGAAACACGGGAAAACCGAGAACCATCGGCGTGCTACTTCGTCAAAGGTAGATCCAATATTGCTTCCAATTGTACTTATGGCTTATGCCATTTGCGTGTATTCGCACTGCATACTCTGGTTTTTGAAACATACACTCGTTGCTAAAGGCACAAATTATTTCTATGATCTCAGTGAATGTCATAACCACAGTGTTATCAGTGAAAGGTTGTAGCGGAACAAATCAGCAACAATTTCCCTCAGTACTGTGTGTGCCCGAAATAAGCCTCTATCTTTTGCAGGTGGCCGCCAATTGATTTCCACGCTGGTACGGAGCCGCAATCTTTTGCAAAGTGTTTCATTCTCCAGCCTATTCAATGTTGGGAGTGATTTCAATTGCCTCACAAACTAGCATTTTAAGGATCTTAATGGTAATCGTACGCCGAAATGTATCCTGCGTAATTCAATATTCGTAACGTGAAAGTGTTATTAACATGCTTTGAAAACCCCGTTCCACTTGGTTTAATTCCAGTAAAAGGTGGTGCGTCGTCTCACTGTCGACCGAAGTTTGTTATGTTGCAACATTGCTGTTTTCCTCCTCGCGCTTTTTGCGAAACCACCAATGCGTACCTTAAGGGTCGAACCGTCGACAAGTAGTGATTTAAAAATCCAAACCGTGGGAATGCCAAGCATACGGCTCAACCCGAGCTATGGCACACATGTTGCACATGATAAGCATCTGTAGAAAGCATCGCTGCATCATAGGTTTCTTTGGCAGCGACGCCTGTACGAAGTTGTGTTCACGTGGTATGGAGATTAAAACGACACGAATATTTTCAGCCGTAGAAGCTCGAAAGCCAAAGGTAACAGGTTGATATTTCCCACGCGCAAAATCTAAGAATATTTGTACGCACAAGTTCTGTGTTGCTGCGGTTAATCATGTATCTAACTTGACCCCACAGTGAAGGTCAATCAAACAACATTACTAAGTCCTACTCGACTGCTCGTCGAGTACCAGCAAACTCTATGAAAGTTACGCTTGGATTTTTTGAAGAACGTTTTCCAAATGCGTTAATCCAAGTCTTGGGAGTGTGACCAAGTCCAGGCCACATTGTTTTGCACTGTGGTGATGATCGGCTGTTGGGGTGGAACAGCTCGCGCAGGGCAAAATGAGGAAAACTTAATTTTTGCTTTTCGATTTTAGGTATAGTCTTGTGAAGCGTTTCATAAAATTATAAAATTTTTATCACAGTGTTCTCAAGTTTGTGAACCGATTTTTTATTTAATTCATTTGTAGTAACTTGGTTAAACAGCACAATTGCTTATCGTCATTATCCACGACATAATAGACTTTTTTGTAGACATCCGTTAATCATATATCACTGGAGAGCACGAGCGTCGGAAAGGGGGGGTGAAAGGGCCTTTCACCCTGGATTTTCAAATTTTATATTTTGCTATTAACTTTTTTTGTCGAAAAATGTTTTTCTCTTAGTTTCGGTGCAGGTAAAATGAAGTTTCACCACCGTTGGCCCTCCCTAGAAAAAATCCTTTTGGTCACCCCTACAAAAAAAAAAATCCACTGTTGCCACCCCTCTGGAAATACATCTTATCGACGCCCATGCCAACCA
>JGI24022J15233_10003114_pt1 | contig 16206 bp, 8 predicted proteins | sample Ectturendosymbi2_FD_15233 | JGI IMG/M metagenome (IMG submission 15233)
AAAAATTCCCACCTATTTTCGGCCATGCCCCTTCCCTCTTTAAGAGGGGACGGTGCGCTGGAGAGGGTAGGCGGACCAAAACACCTACTTCATGCCATCTTCAAGTTCTGTACCACCAAACGACTCATTGTTGTTTTTCCAAAGTATTACACAGTAGCGTATAGTCAGCACAAAAATTAAGGGGAGGGAAAAATGCTTGATTTTAGGCGAATAACAGTATTTCGTTTGGGATGCCGCTTCTCAAAGCACAAAATGACTATACGTTCTCAAAATTTGGGGGACATGGCCCCCTAGGCCCACCTGGCTACGCCTATGTATTTACAAACAAGCTGCTCAATTTTTAATACAATATTGCAGAGAAAAGAAAACGCTCATTGCCGAAGACTTACACATCTGTTATTCTTCGAGTGTTTCAAAAACGTGTAAGACTGCAGCGTTGCTGGGCGCTAAGGCGTCCCCTCTTACAGTGACGTCATCACAAGCGTTGAAGCTTTTTACTGGCAACAACGCCCTTGTTCATAGGAAATGCAATGCGTGTAAACAAAGTCGGCGAAAGCTAGAGCCTATCACGATCGCTACTTCATGAAAAATGAAAACAGTGGCAACCTTCGATCAAGCACTTCCGCGGCTTTTCCAGGAGAGTTATCCACTGTGTCAAATGCCTTTTCCAAGTACTCTGCTCCAGTCCCGTCTATCGAACAATATATAACTTTGTGTTGATCAGAAACGAAAAGGCGAGTTTCTTTTCTAAACCTTCCGGACTTAAGCGCAGCTTCAAAGTCCCAAGGGAGCTTTGCCTTGATGAGGCCGTGCTTAAAGCACTGTTTGCTTAAATTTCCTGAACGAAATTTTGCCAGGCGGTCTATGGTTTGCTGGGAAGCATCATGTTTATGGCTGATTTCTTCTCGTAGCAAATCATCGGTGTTCGTTTTCCTCTCAAAAGCGACTGGAAAGAAGTCTTGCAAAGAATTGGTTTCTTTCTTTGTCTGGTGAAACACATGGGGAAGCTGCTTAGCAACAGTGTTGGGAATGAACTTCAATGGTTTTAGGAAAACTTGGTTGTTTTTTCAAATGAACTTTTATAAGAAATGGAGCTACTCCTGATTTTTCTTTTTAGCCCATCTACTTCTGCAGAGAATTGAACGCGACAAAAACATCAGCTTTATTTTTCCAAACAACTTTCTTGTTTGCTTTGACGGAACCAGCATTTTGCAAGAAGACCGGTAACGTTCAGAAATACGTTGCGAAACTCATGAAAACAACAGCAGAGAAGAGCTCACATGCCCTTCACGCAGAACTGTCGCCAGAAAGTTTTCAATAGGGGGCTTTACGTTTGTGTAGGGGGACCTTGACAATGAAATTTTCCTACAAACGTCCCAACGTCACTAATTTATGGTGATTCATATTTTAATTTGGGGTGACGTGGTGCTCTGTTTGGGGGACTAAGCCAGAGGTGCACAACCTGCAGCCGTATGGCCTCATGCGGTCTTCGATAAAAGAATATGCGTCCGTGCATATGTAATTTAAAAACTAGGCTGTGGTAGTCGTGCCTTAACAAAACCACTTTGTCTTCTGTATTAGGAACAGGAACTCTTTGTCTACTATATTAGGATAGTTAGTAGAAAGACGGCCAATCAGACGAGTGGAAGCAGGCTAGTCTCAACGCTGGGAAACAGAAGCAATGGAAACAAAATAAAAACAACGTGAAGTAAACTGGCGGCCGTAATTCATAAAAATAAACGTAATGCGACCGGCAATAGCAAAAAGGTTGTGCATCCCTGGGCTAAGCCCACCAAAGCTCCCCCGTGGCGACGGAACTGCCTTCACGGTTCTGGTGAAAACCGTGGTGCCTGAGTTTGCACTTACCTCGAAATGAACCAGATCGCCTTTATACTGAAGGCACATGTAAGTTAGGCTTAACAGCCATAAAACATTACAAAGTAGACACAACCGCTTGCAAAACCGTGCCATAGGCTCAAGTAAAACCAAAAGTTTAAATACAATCTGTGGATACAAGAAAGAAACGTCGAATTTCAAATATCCTGCGTTGGTTTTTTCACATGTTGAATGTAAAGTACTGTTGTTAATCAAATGCCTTTTAAGCACGTCCCGCGCCTTAAGTGCGGTGTATCTTCTTGGCTTTGCATACTGGCACAAATACTACGTTTATGTGGACAGATTTTCGTTGTCTCGTTACCATATACGGATATATATCATTGCTGCCACAGGCTTCTCTGCGAAAATCATTAGACTAAAAACAAAAATTAACTAGATCAGACAAAAATCACTTGATTTAAAATGTTTGCGTCGAAATTCGCAGTTTTGCTTGAAATGATTTAGTTATTTACTTTATTACCCAAAACCTGTACATCATTTTCAGGTTTTATAAAATAGATCATACTGAAGTCTGGAAAATCTCATAACAACAGTCTTCAGGCATTTCTCAAGAGCCTAAAACGACACCACTCACGGAGTGTTTTCGAGCAATCAACTTAACATTTAATTTATTATTTCCACTGCAGTGTTACTGCAAAGAAATGAAAATACCGTCATGGCCAATAATGCAGCAACAAATAGCATGGAAGTGAAAACAATGAGAAATTCAAAAACGTTCTGTTCGAGCAAATCTCCAAACAATATGAACAATTCACATAATCAATTGTTTACGATTTAAAAAAGGCTAGAAATCTTTGAAAAAGGACTGAAAAGTTGAAAAGTTAGAAAAAAGACAACCGATTTTCTTAAAGTACATGCTTTGCAATAAATCACTAGATTGAAGTGAAAAATCACTAGATCACTAGGCCAGTCTAAAAATCACTAGATCTAGCGAATAATCACTAGCCATAGCACCAGTGATATATATAGTCAGGTCCCGTTCTGATCGTGAAATACTAAGTCAGCGCACAGAACGAGCCAATGCGTTGACCACCTCGACAAAGAGCCGTCGACTCGTTCGATTCGACCGCAGTGCTCGCAGTCGGTGTCACTAACCAGACGAAACTAGAGTTTGCCATTGTTCTAACTGTTATTACATTGAGCTCACTGCCTGAAGTGCAATACCTACACAGTTAGCATGAGGTCGACATGGCTCGTCGGTGAGGATGGGTGGTTTTGTTGTAGAAAGTAGTGCAGGCGTAGGGCAGGCAATGTTAAGATTTCTTATTTTTAAGGTGAGGTTTTTGCCCGAATGTTCAGAAATCACTTACTGCTGAAAACTATTTGTTTCTGAATTTTACATGACATCAGAGAAAGTTGAGGACAACCATTTTCTGGCATCAGTGGTGATGGCAGTAAAATATATTTAAGTGAAATAGTTTCTTAAAAAATATCATAGGAGATGCTAACATAACAAATATTGAATGGTATGTATTCATCACGTGAGATTAGGCTATATATTTAAAAATCAGTGTAAATTAAAGACATTTGGACCGATGTGCCACCAAAAGTACCACCTGGACAGTTGCGGATACATGCAGCATTACTTGATACTCTCCAAAATGGCATTCAGCATTGCACTGTCGGAAAGCTGGGTGAAATTGTGTATGTCAGTTATTTAGCACTGCGCTAAACCCAAAGCTGTGGGGTCGGAGCCACAAACTTTCGGATGGGGGAGCCGGAGCTTGAAAATTGGGTTCCCGTACAACAGACATAGTTTGCTGGGCAAGTGATTTGTACAAATAAATCGCATGTGATTTTTAATTTGTAATTGATCGAATCCGGAGCCGGAGACCAAAACTTTTAGGTGCCTGGAGCTGGAGCCGGAGGCCGAAATTTAGTTCCGATCCACAGCCCTGGCTAACATTTGATACTGTACCAGAATCTGTACAACACAGTCACGCTACTTCCTTGGTTTTGAAGTTTTGTACCAAGTTTCAAGTTAAGTCTTTTTAATTTAAATACTTTGTCACTGTTACTAACAGACAAAAGGTAGCATTTGATAACTTCGCTCTGTTTTGAATGATGGCTGACCGCAGGACCTGGACACATGAAGAGAATACTGATTTTAGCAACCGTTTGCTCACTAGCCTGCAGAGCTGGTGATCACCCCAAGGATTGGATATCCCTGATTTACCCGAACGTCTGTCACACGTGGATGACTTTCAGTCATGCAAACCGAACCGCACAGTGACATCTGCACCGAGCCCGTTATTGTCTTGGTTGATGGAAAAAATGCCAAAAGTGTGAATGATCAGCATTCAACGAAAATGAACTGTGCAACGCCTTTTCAATCAGCAGAAGCATAATCCATAATTTAAGGAAATCCAGCGTTCGGGTGCCATTTTATTGCAGCAACGTTTAAGTGCTTTGCTGAAAATTACATGGACAGGTTGATGGTGAAAACTGTAAATGACAAGCACGACCGGTTTTAACTGATGCGAGGCCCTAGGCTAATTCACTTGTGAGGCCCCCTCTCCCATTGCAACGAGGAAAAAATGAAAAAGCGTTAATCAATTTTCGAAAAACCGAAAATGACGATTTTGACGCTCTGAAAGCACGGTCAATGAAAAAGTTGAAATCATTACTATGAATGCCTCATGATCACTGCGCTTGTTCCTGCCTTCGACGCAAAAGCGATCAATGACACGGAATAGTTGAAATCGTAGGACTACTTGGCTGGCGGGAACAGAGTTACTCATTTCCACAGGCAAACCAACCCAAAACGCTACGGTTAAAATATTTGACAAAGCGCATGGCCTACTTTTTTTATAAGCTTCACATCTGTTTTTTTTATCTGTGGACCAAACAACAAACACACTGCATATATGTGTTGCGGCATACGGACGTAAAGCACAACGTGAGACCACGTGCGACTTGCCTTTACCACTGCTGTAAATATCTCACACACACGAACAAAACACGTCAAGTAAAAATCACCCACGTGGTTGCAAGTTGCAACTGCCAGGTTCACGATTCGCGTGTTTGTTACTTTTTCAGACCGCTACGAATCGAAAGCAACGAAACCATCGCGCAAAAAGATGTGAGGTTTAAACCAGAATCGGCGTCAGAAAGTCTTCAATAGGGGGCTTTATATTTGCGCAGGGGCATTTGAAATTCTGAAAATTTGACAAAATCTCCACTGATTTATCGTGTTTTACATTTCAATGTGGAGGGGCTGAGCCCAACAATGTCCCCCCGTGACGACGGGTCTAGTTTAAACTTCCCTTATGCTGTTATTATTGAAATACGTATAAGAAATAAAAAGCTGCAATCATCGAATCAAGTAAGGCTGAACCGACTCAACAGTTAAAAGGCTTTTGTCCTGGCTTTCTTCATAACAAATTCATCAAGGAATTCATTACAGTTTGTTTGCCAAAGTTTGTCACTTTTAATGCACCGAGTGCTTATTGTGGACAACCTCACTTGGACACACTGCGACTGTTTAATTCATTTTTAATTATTTTGAATCTTGAAAAAGACGTTTTATCTTGAGCAGTTAGTGACCATTAAGCTAAGAAATAAAGGTCCGTGTGGTTGGATAAACCAAGAACCACTGATTTAAGGCATCAGATGCAAAGGCGCTTTTGGCATTTTCTTGCCATTTCCCTTCATCTCTTTGGGGAAGAGTTCTGTGGTTGCCAGTTGGCAAAGCGGCTTTTACTTGCTATTCAAACTCATCAAGATCTCTGATTTGTTTAGCATAGGAAGAACGGCGTAACGAGGTTAGATAGCGCCCGGGGCAAGACGTTTGGCGCCACCATGTGAGAACCTGAGATCTTTCGGAAGCAAATGTGCTGTATTGAAGACAGTACTTTGACAATGTTCGGACTTTTCGTCCCCCCAGTTATTCCACCCTCCCGCAGTGATCTGGCGCCCGAGGAATTCTGCTCTCCTTGACCCCCCGTTAAGCCCCTGCATGGGAGCACTGCAGACTTGTGCAAGTACTCAATAGCAATCTGATTTCTGAATGACTGTTAAAGAAAATTAAAATGGTGAAAATCACACCTGAAAACACCAAACGAGCTTTACGTAATAGTCGCGTCTACAAAACAACTGTATTGGTCAGCATAAGCAACCGTGTTTTTATTGTAGGATACTGCTGCTAGCCCCACACATAGCTCGTTGATGCAGTACAACATTAAACTTTGATCAGGCGCAGTGGCGTAGCCTAACTAAAGGTTTGAGCTAGGCGAAAACTAAGCTGAATGGAGCCCACTGGCCAACACTCTGAAAAAAGTTGAGAAATAATAGTGGATTCGGATTTAATAATATAATAGTGGATTATTTCGGAATAATGTAATATAATAGTAGAAATAATAGTGGATTCGGCCTCCTTGAAATTCCCATAAAAGGAAAACTAAAACCGTTTCACTATTATCTGTGGTTGGTATATTACTACCTAGAGGCAAGTTTATGATCCATGAGAAACTGAAGGTTTTGGAGTGACAACAAGTTGGTAAAATTTTAACAATAAATAAGTAGGTTTTAAAAAATGAAAAGGGGTTGGCTCTGACTAGTGAGGTTTCATACCCAGAACACATCTTTAATGCATGATTTGGCCTTTGGTCATGTTTGCTAGCATAATAAACATCCTCCTACTACGCGAAGTTTTCATCTAACTGTTCATATTTTGAATTGGGAAACACTGATTACCCAGTGTATGAAATATCATACGTTGGGCAGTAACGAGTGTCTCGTGAGACAATTAGAGGTTGGAGTAGGGTTTCCAGAAATTTGTTTTTTCAAAACAAATTTTGAGAGTGATAATCAAACGTGTTGAGTTAAAGATGTAGTGAGTCAGAACCATTGAGTCTGGTCAAGAATAGTCTGCATGATAGTACCTTGCCTTGCAAAATAAGTAGTGTTGAAAGGGCTATGGACACAGTTATATTATCCAACGTTACTCTCCCCTGTCTTTCACCTTACTTTTGACAATGATGTGCAAGATAAAAGTGCTGGATGGAATATTCTAGACGAGACACCCAATTGATTCGAAGTTTCATTATCATTTTTCATTACACCACGGTTTCCATACAACGGGACTCGGGCCAAATCTGGCCCAAGAAACCATTTCGTCGCCAGCGAAAAAATTTTGTCACGAATGAAAAATAATATATTTACGAAAAGCTTGTTGATTTGGTGGAATGTAACATATACCGAAATAATCAGTCACATTAGGTAAGATGTCCGCCCTCAGGTTGCTGTGTAATAGGTGAAAGAGGTCTTTGCTGTTCATTTGAAAATGCGAAAAATGAGTTTGGTGAGGTTGAGTAACAATAACCAAGTCACAATGATAACCATTCCCACAAACTTAAGAGTTGTTTGAATTCAGGAAGTGCAATCACTGGAAAAGAAAAGAGAAAAAATGTGTTGGTGGTGTTACTCAACCAAACCTCATCAGATGGGAAATGTTGGTCTTTTTGATAAGTTGACAGGATTGTACTTTGTTTGAACACAATCATGGAAGTGGTTTTGGTCATTGTTTAGGTACGCAAATCTGTGGGCATTGTGCAAATGTGTTGACAGAATGATTTCACTGTTGGTTTTCGGAAGTCAGACTGTGTTTCTTTGCCAGAAGGAGGTAATTTTAGAGCAAAATGAGGTGTTGGTCACCAAACAAACAAAGGATTTGTTTACGTTGTAAGATGAAATGAAAAACGTATAGTGGACAAAAAATGCACAGATACTCAAAGATTGTTTGGTGCATGGGGCAAATGCACCAAATTTGTTTGCTAAAATTCACTGTGGGCCGTGACCGGTCGATCGCGCCTGATTTTGCGTTGAATCAACAAGATACCTAACAAGAACATTTTTCAATCGATATTCCCTTCATTGCATTTTATGACATTTTCTACTTGTGAGTTTATTACCGACCGGTGGATCGCTAGTTATCAAGAAATTTTCTAGTCGATCCCATTGGAGGACAAGTTGGCCACCCCTGGCGTAGGGGATTAATTAATCAATTACTGATGTTTTGACCATAACTTGCCAACCACTAATGCCAGATGGCCATTCAGGGGCTCTAAAATGTGCATGTTCACTTAGTATATTTTAAAGGAAAACATTTAAATTGCCACTTGATCTTTTTCTCAGAGTCCAATAACGTCATCCAAAAATTTCCAAGCCTCCCTGGCTGTGACGTCACACCGAAAAATGTTCAAACACAAAAGTGCCTGATTTTTTAAGAACCGATTCTAGATGTTTTGCTTCTCCACAGGGTTTGAACAGCTCTCTAGCTCTATCGGTTGGCACGTTGTGACTGGAAAAAGTCAAAGTCAATATAGTGGTTTTGCGGTCCTTACAGGGTAGACTTTTCGTTTTTCAATAAAATGTGTTAAAACTGAAATGACGATTCAACATATAGGCCACATTAGCAGCTGACACGCTCTTAAATGCCTAGCGTATGATATATCATATGTGAGTCTGGTTGGAGCGGTTCTGCCTGGAAAGGTTATCTGGAATCATCGTTGAGTTCGGAAAACTGATTTCGTCGCGAAACAGGCCTTTACAATCTTGATCTTCCCCTGCAAGGAATATCTTGCTGTTTGACTTGATTCATTGAAGCTGAGATATAAAACGTTGGAGCTCAAACTATGAGCTACAGACACCTGGGTTGATATGATACGAAACGATAGCGATAACAAAATGGGTACATCTTTTTGGAACACCCTGTATTATACGCAGGTATCAAATGTGTGGTCAGTTTGCAAGGTGAAAAATGGCTGAAAAGTCGAATTTCCGTTTGCAGCGCGAGCAACGTGCAGAGTCGAGGAAACGGTATTACTACAATGGGACTGATGTAGAAGCTACCTTATAATGGAAGTAGAAGCAAGTCACGGTTGAAGTTAGCATCAGTACTAACATTTACTGTGATAAGTTGACCACCCAAGACCTAGTTGATAATATGAAAACTCTTTCACAACGTATATTGAAAAGCGCAAGGAATTCCAAACAAACGTGTTTCTTTAGCGATTATGCCGTTGTTCGCCTCAATTAATAAAGCAAGATTAAAGGAAAAAAACTCTGCTAGTAAGCCATATACGACTATGTGAAGCACTTTCACCACCAGGTCGAAAGGGTGTCGACACACTAAACACCAGGAGAGTTGTGAATGCCGCAAACCTCAAATACATTCCAGAGGACGACATCGATCAAAACTGTATGAGCATGACGCATGCGAGCACATAACCAAATGAGAGGGAGGACTTTCTTTTTAGGTGTGTCTCTCAACTTCTTTTTAGCCATGCCTGACATAATAATCATCTCCACAGTAGTGATGACCAAGGAGGGACGTATAAGTTGTATTATTTAAACGTTTTTCCTATTTACGTGGAGGAAGCCTACATCAGCCATTAAGTCCTATTTTCAAATTGCACCCCTTAAACATAAAGATATCCCAGTGTGAGGCCTGCACCCCACTTAGGGAATCACTGTTTTAAGGGAAGCAGAAAGGTTTTGCCCCACAAAAGTTTTTATTTCCCCGATGTATGACTCAGCCCTTTTGGTGCAAAGTGCATCTACGTCCTAGAAATAAAAAGTCCCGAAAAACCCATGTCTTTGCCCTGAACATTCACAAACACTACCAGCTGCTCGGTCCGATTTGGCCACATCTTGCAGAAGTGGCTGCCCTTCATGACCCCCCGAATCACGCGTTTATGTGGGTATAGGCCTATAGGGACTATAATCCTCTTGTCGGAAAGCGGGTGTTTAGAATGCTTTGTTTTGCACAAGCTCTTGTAACTTGACTTGCGCGTCTCATGTACAACACTAAAATGACCTCAGTTTATTCGCTGTGTGCAGTGGCAAGAAAGTCACGCTTGAATCCACTATTTGTTCCAGTGTAAAGCGCGAGGACAGCATAACGCCTTCAAGTGCATGAAGGCACAGCACAAAATCATTTTCAGGTTTGAAATAAAGTGCTTCATTAGGTGAAGGTGTACGAATCAACAGGTCAACAGATCTTTATCCTCACGAAAGCCGCTAAACCAGTGGTTCTTGATATTTTTTCATAGCACGCCTCCCTTTAAGTAATTGTCCTTTGTTTCACGCCCCCTTGACTTTTAAATAAGCTTCAAAACCAAATGCATTCATTGGTACATTGATGAAACTTTCCATGTTGTAGGGCGAATAAGGGCTCGCGCCCCCTTGAAATTTCTTGACGCCCCCCTGGTTAAGAACCACTGCGCTAAACGGCTAAACCATATAAGTAGGAAATTTGCAGCGAGCTTGGGGTTGTAAACGGGACTCATTTGGAACCCCGAACCCGGGCCCGAGCACGGCATATATTTTTGAAACCCGATTCAGACCAAACCTAAATATTATTTTCTGCAAGGTCTCATGAAAATGGCAAATGCTACGAACTTTATTAAACACCAAGGCCGTAAGCATGACGTGGTATAAGCGTAATTTTTGTGAGGATACAATATGATGAGGTAATCCAGAATGCAACCAATACGACTTCAGCAAACACGAAACACGTCAGCGGAAGAGTCCACAACGGAAAGTCAATCATATCAGTGTCTGCAGCGAAAAAGTGAAGAACAATTTTTGCTGAAAAAAGCATACAACTCGTCAAGACACATACTTGAACTTTGCTTTTTCACAGCGCTATTCTTTCAGGATGTGGTGTGATTCTATAAACTATCGCATGTAAAGCGTTCGTTTGAAGTTCGAAACTTGAGTGCTTACCGTGTGTTTTCTTGCGCCATGAGTAAAAAACAAGTCATTGGTTCCAAATCCTTTTCCACTTGCGAACTCAAGAGAGCAGTGATTGCTTTTTTCACGATTCGCCAAGCCACTGATTGTTTGGTTTTTAAAAACGCACCGTCTTTAAAAAATACCTAATTCTGCTTTCAGATGGTTAATTCGAGGACTTAAACCGTCCTAGTAGAGCAATTGTTATACTTTACCCAATGCCAAAACTTCTGTTGAGGATTACTACCACGTTTGAGGAGGCTGGAGTTCGCTGACTGCCTGACTTGCATTTGTAGTCCTCATGTCTGGTGTTCCAGGTTGCAGCATTTGGTTACTAGCACGTAACGCAAGATAAGATGGAGTGAACTACAGAGAAAATATTTACTTTTGAAAAAGGTGCAAATATTCATCTTTACTGCCAATCGCATGCAAGTTTGTACATGTGGTTAAAGCAAAATTTCCAACAGTATAATCCAGTGTTTCTCAAAGCATTTCCCCTTGGGGACGATGTTGAGGGTCAAGGGGGCGAACAATACAAAGGGGTCGATAGGGGATGCAAAACAACAATAAAGAGGCGAAAACGCTCAACCATGTGGGTTCTATCGTTTCCCACATCATATCTGGTTGAAAAGGGATTTATGGCTCTGACCTTAATGCTTTCAAAGCAAAGAAACCGCTTGCTGATTCATAAGCGATGTGATCTACGACTGTAAATCAGTAAAATGTCTCCTAATATTTCGAAACTGTGTGAACGGCGCCAAGCACATCTATCACACTGAACTGAGGACCATGGATGATACGTATCGATTTCTTTAAATACAATTCTTTAAAAATACTACCTTTTGTTTGGTTTATCAGGCTTGGGGGACGACAACGATGTGTCGAGAGTGAAACGGGGGCGATGGAACAAAAACGTTTGAGAAACACTGGTATTGTTGCAACCACTCCGCTGGCGTTGCGCTGATGTGCGTGGTTCACCACGAACGGAATGTAGGCGAAGAAAAACACGGTGAATGTGGTGCGAACAAGCAGTAATAGAGTGATCGTGGCGTGGAAGCTCTACCGATATTAACGTGTGAACGATTGAACTTGATGACTAGCGTACGCGGAGAGTGATCGCGTCGGGTGATCTCTATTGTTGCTTGCTACCACAGTGCGAAGCTTTGCGCACATGCCGCTCGGGCTTTCCGATCGCAACAGTATAATCCGTTGTAGGTGGAGGTCTAAAATCATTTTCTTTATCCTGAATCAGCATTTTATCACAAGAGAAACAGCCCTTTCAAGCGTAGACCACATTGTTCATCACTCTTCTCTCATTTACAAAGTGTTTTGTGTTATACTATCTCTACTCGTGTTAAATTTAGTCACATTGTTCACAGAAAAAATCAAGGTGGACGGAAAGTCCGGCAGCAACTCATCTTAAGCCAAGATTCTCTCCATCCCCCATAAGAAAAAATATATATCGAAACACCGCACATTGCATCTGAATAATATCCAGCACCAGCGGCGTAGCAGCATAGCTTGCCGCCCCTGGATTTCGACAATTTCTCCGCCCCCCCCTCTTATTCCAGTGCAGCTTAACTACGCTGGTCAGCATCACTGCTGAAAAATTTTTGTGGACGTTGTTCGCAGTGCAAAAATCCAAATGCATGCTAGGTATGCTGATGAGAGAAGAATGTCATTGCAATAAGCACATTTCAACCGATTTTATAACTTTTTGCAATGCACGACATGCAATAGAAGCGTAACGAAAGAACAACACCATATTTCGTGACATTGGAGTGAAAAGATGTTAGCTATATGTCTCCCAGCCACCTCAACCGTAACACTAAACATGTGTCGAGGTTTAAAAAATCTATGCAGGTAATTTTTTAATCACCGACATTTAAAAAATCAACTAGTCGAATCTTCGTTGAAGCAAAATCCGAAATTATATCATCAAAATTCAGTTTCCCGACATAATAATTTTCAATCGAAAAAATAGATAAAGCAGACAATCTACCCTCCCCCATTGTAGACCTTAAGTACGATCTTATAAACCTAAGCTTTGAAAAGCTTCTCTCACAACTTGCAATAGGAACTGCGACAGTGAGATAAAGCTTAAGGCACAAGCAGGCGCGCAACCAGGGTGAGTATTTGCCGCCCCGAAATTTCAAAACATTGCATAAAAGTTTTGACATTTGCAGAAACTTTAAAAGAATAAAGATTAAAATTTTATATTCTAATCATTTCTAAGAAAAGTCTTGTTTGAATTTTTCTTTGTCCTACTGTTAAATTATCTCCTTACAAGATTTACTTTGAGGCAGGCCATCTGATCGAATATTTCTTGAATGATTGGTATTTAACCACGAATATGCTGGAATTGTCCAAATGTGGGAGATAGTTTAAAATCAAAGCACGAACAGCATCTATTTCTAAGGCATTTTTTAATCCTTTTGTTCCTGTACCCTTTTTTCTGAGACGGGCCTTAATTTGGTCTCATGAAACTTCACAACATTAACGTACTGTTGAAACGTACAAACTGCTGAAACTTTCAAAGTGATAAGAGATATCTGACATGCTGGTTGTTATTAAAAACGTTTATGGCCACGTCAAACCGCTTGTTCTTCTGCGACCATTCAATTATTTTTGTTAGGGCAAAACGGATCACCATTATTAACGTAGTACATTTCTTAAAAAACGTTTGCAACCAGTGCAAGTCCTGAAAGCTCATAGCTTTAAACTTACTTCAAAAAACTTTCACACAACTTGTGGATGCAAGTAAAAGCTATTTTGTCCCAAACACACCTGATCCGTTTTGCCCGAAATGGTAGCATTCAAAGATCCTCTCACCGTTGACATAGGCTTTCCCTCAAATTTGGGATCTTCATTTGTGATAGAAATTCAAACACATGACAGGGGTTCCCAACCTGTGGTACGCGAAGTTCTTCAAGATGGTACGCGAGTAACCCCCATTTTTTCACAAAAACCTCGATTACCAGATTTCTAGTTTACGTAGAAAATGCGAAAAAATTCTACCACTGTTGAATAAGAACGATGACCACCCCCGCAATGAAGAGCTGTTTGCGCCACTGGGCACAAGAACTACGCAGTAAAGTCGCGTAATCGAACTTCTGTCAGCCACTGCAACACATTCAATGCTGTGGCATTGCTTTGAAACGTGGAATCACTGCTTTGTACAAGTCGCTTGAACCTTTCAATCTCTGCTGGCAGTTCAGAAAAATAAACTTCATTCGCGTACATGGTCTTAAATTTAGTCATAGCAACCTCATTGTTATCGCTTTGCAACAATGCATGGAGATTCAAAAAGCTAAACGTGTCGTTCAGCTCATTTCAGCCACTGAAAAATCTTTCTGCATCGCTAAGAAATCGGTCCACAGCTTGTAACATGCATATTTCAATTTCGTCAAGAACAGATAGACCTACTTCTTGAGTTTGTTCGCCTGGCATTCGTTTCTTCCTTTTGACACGTCACTCCTCAATTGGAATTTCTAGCTTTTCACAAATCGTGAGAGCGTTATCAATTGACTGCGTAAAAAGCGCATTATATTCGTCACTCAAGAAGGCTACAAATGCTTTCATCTTCTGGAAACAGTTCTCCAATGACAAACCGTTTCGCTGCAAATGTTTTTCGGCATCATGAGACTCTTACAACCTCCTTCCAAACGTGTACAAACGACAGCAAAGAAACACGTTGAATCGCGTCTTAAACGTCATGAGCTTGACCTCGTGTATCAACATTTTCGTTTTGATAACAAAGTCCTTCTAATGCCCTCACTATTCCATCAATGCCTAAATGTAGCGCTTTCACAGACTCGTAACGTACACTCCGTCGTGTGTCAACCACGGTAAGTACATGCGTGTACATGCGTTCTGAAAAGAAGCTAAAATCCTGTTTGCTGAAAAGAAACTAAAATCCTGTTTGCTGAAAAGAAGCTAAAATCCTGTTTGCTGAAAAGAAGCTAACATCCTGCTTGCTGAAAAGCAGTTATTTCTCGTTCAAACAGACCTTACAGTTGCCGATGAACAGGTTGCTCGTGTCCCCATCACTGTTATTTGCCGGTTAGGTCAGTGTTATGGACCATTCCTTGCCGGTTCAGAAACCAAGAGCGAAAACTGCAAATGTTAAAACCACCGCGCTTCTGAGAACAATCGACATTTTTCATTGTGTTTACGACCACGGGCAGGGCAGATAAAACAGTAAGGACCTAATTCGATTGCAATACTCCGATCCACTGCTCGCGTTTGCATGGGAGTATTGACAATAACATACTTTGGCATACACGCTTTTGCTTGTAAAATGTTTTATTCTGGATCGTGCTTCGGCACGAGCGCATGGATTGGACACAGTTAAGAGCATTTTGAAACTACGACATGGTGAAACTCGCCAAACAGAAGACCTTCAAGACCGTTTTATGCTCTGCGTGGAAGTGATCCATCATAATTCGTATTTCTTACTTCACTCGGGTTGTAATGGCGAATTCTCTGGTTAGCTTGTGGTCGAAATGTGGTGAAGTGCCACAAGTTTAAGAAAACCAACAACCACTTAGCTCACACGACAAAACCTGCCGGGAAAGCAGGAGCTTTTTTCGCGGTTTTCAATAAAGCAAAGAACATAAGGTTTATTAAAGTTTTGCCTATGGGTAAAAATTATATGCCAATATCATCTTTATTCGATGGTATAATAAATTTTGCAAAAAATAGCTTTTTCGTGTGTTCCAAGAGTATTATGACGTACAAGGATCGTAGATTTATTGCCCATTTTATTTACCCCCGAGGATCATTGACACCCCTCCCCTCAGAACCCGCAACGGCGACAAATATCGAAATAACAACGACAAAGCCCAGGTACGCCGCTTTTCAAGCGATCTCTATTCACAGGAACATTTCCCAGAAATATTCTTTTAAAATACAGTGCAGTTTTGTCCAGGGCCGTGGAGCCGAAACTTGAATGTCAGGCTCCATCTCTGGCTCCAGCTCCAGGCATCTAAACTTTTTTGGCTCTGGGTCGGAAATAATTTGCTCCATTGAAAACTCAAAACCGAATTATTATTTGTACAACGCGCTTCCCACACAAACTATGGCTATGGAACCGGAATCCAAATTTCAGGCTCCGGCTCCACCGTAAGAGGTTCCGACTCCGGTTCCCAATCATCGAAATTACTTGGGTTCCGGGCTTCACATCCTTGGTTCCAGCTGGTGCGTAAACGTGCGTTGAAGTCTGCGCAGGCATACAATTCAGTTCGAAATCAGTTGCCATGCTACTCAACGCATAATATTAGCTTCTGACTTCAAGCATCAGTCGTTGAGCGCTGCAGCTGGGTGTTCGCGTCCTATTTCTAACCTGCTGATGTTGAATCGGTTGCAGGGCATTATGCTATTCCAATGTCTACGCATTTCATGCAAATTTCAGCGCGCGTGCCTATCGCACCAACGCATCTTCATCGTCAATCTGCGCTTAAGTGCGAATAGTAAGCAATACATCGAACTGTTGGTCTATGGAAAAACCTGCTACAGTGGCATAGGGGTCGTCCATAAATGACGTCACACCCTAACAGGGGGGAGGGGGTCACC
>JGI24022J15233_10003116_pt1 | contig 16205 bp, 8 predicted proteins | sample Ectturendosymbi2_FD_15233 | JGI IMG/M metagenome (IMG submission 15233)
GATTAGCGGGACCCACGCTTTTCGTGGCAAGACCATTCCAGGACGGCAGGCGCCGATGTCGGGGATGAAAGTACGGAGTCTCGCAGTTCTCTCCAAACACTCCACAGTCCACATTCCAGAGCCCCGCTTTTCTGTTGTCGTCAGATGAACTCATGACGCGTTGTGCGCCTAGTACAAATGGGTGATTCGATTTGATATGCCATGCATCCCACCCGGTGAACAGGTTAGCGCTGAGTAGAACAGATGTCCAGGCTCCATTGCACGGCGTGCTAGTGACAGGGTGGCTCCTTTGCGACGACGATCAGCAGGTTGGACGCCTGCGAGGGTGGGAAGGTTGTCCGCTGGTGTATGACACAGGCATCCAGACACAGTTGGCAAGGCATCGTTGATGGCAGGGTGAATGAGGCGGATGTGAGCACTGCGGCATCAGACAGCAGTGCCGTATACTGTGCTGCTGAACGGACCAGGGCTAAAGTGCCTGTTCGTTATTGCCCCAGTACCCAACCCGAGCCAGCAAGTCGCCTCATACATGCGACGCGTGATGTCAGCCTTTTGCGAAGTGACTCGCCATTTGGGCCGCACTGAAGCGGCTGTCAGGAATTAAAAATTTTCCAGTGTGCACTGGTTCATTGCGACCTGTGAAAACAAAAAAAAGTTCAGCCTGATCCTTTCGTCAACACTGCTACCTGAACTGACAGAACAGAGCAAAGTGTTTTAGGAGGGATGTTTCAACTTTACACAGATGAAATCTTCCACAGAATTGTGTATCAACAAGCTTTCGATGCCATTTCTGAATCCGAACCTTTTCAAAGGAGGTCAACGTTGATTTGTAAAAGTTTGAGAGTGAATTAAGGGAATTCTAAGATAAGGACGAGAAGCAACTTCTTTCACTTACGAATAAATACGTGAATTCACTTTCTGGTAAAAGCAGAGATCGCTTCCCAGTAACTGATGAGCTTCTCAACGCATTTAATGCCCAAAGTTTTTGATGCCCGAATTTAACTAACTGCGTAGATGTGGTCTGGAAGAAAAGAGCGTCAAAATGTATCGCAGCGCGATATAAATAACGTTCGCGCTCTAGAATCGTGGCCATCCGAGCGGAAAAAATGCATTGTCTCCTGACGCACTGGTGCAGTGAATAGTACTGTTGGCTTATAGTCAAGATGAGCCCGAAGACTTTGCGTCTTTGGACAAGTATGTTCAAATACACTTGGCGAGTGTAAACATCGTAACTTTTTATTTGTAAAATTGTCTTTATTTTGTTTACCAAAAGTTAATGTCGTATTCGCGTATTTGAAGGGAAATGCGCGTTTTCATGAAAATCAGATATAGAAGGGCAAATCGTATTGACACATTTCATTTCCACCACTTTGAAAATCCTTGAAAAAATGCTGCCACAAGCACATTGGACATTCTAAACAATCGGTGGGCAAACTGCGGCTGGTGCATGCGTCTCGCCCACACATTTGTGTGACTCCAATTGTCGCTGAATAACAATATCTCAGATTGGTAGCGTGCAGTTGCCTCATTATTAGTTTATGCCACTTTTAATGTGTCGACACGACTTCGTAAGGTTATTTAGCAAGGAATCTATGCGATGTGATAACAAAGGCAGTGAATCTCAAGCCCAATATAGGCTACTTAAAATTCCGGAACTTAAAAATTTTTTACTGCTCAGGTAATCGAGGTGGATCGCCACCCTCGGGCTTTTTTGCTGATTTTAGAAAAATGTTAGAAACCTGTGCTTCGATGACTTTCCTGATTTTCAGAGACAAATGGAATAGTGCCAGAGTTATTTTACAAAGATGTCCCAGAAAGCCTATAAGTAGGATATAAGAGTACTATGCTACTCATAGTTGCCTGATGTGTAGCAAATTTCGGACACCTTACTGAGTTTACATTTCAATGTGATTTTAGGTGTAAAACCTCTTTTGCCAGATATGACCACCAATATCTTATACATGAAGTGTCTTCCTACACCATGACTTGATATGAAAAACAATGGATCTAACACGCGCATGACGTTACGCACAAAAATAATTCCCTCTAAAAAGACGCCTTTTGGTGGTACCCTGCATAAAATTTCTATGATATGTATGTTTCGTTGCGCAGATAAAATGTTGTTGTGAAAGTGGTTAACAATGGACGTATGAAAGTAAAAAATAGTTTGGTCTGGAAACAACGGATGTCACTTGTCACAGGAAGACATATGAAAATTATGGGTAGCATTATACCCTGCGTTTACTGGTGTGTATAGTATTGGTTTCCTGGGCAGGGTTAACGCTTCTTAAAAATTTAAAAACATTTTAAAGAGACATATTGTCAAAAAAAGTCTGTCATTTTCCCAAAATCACAATGAGAACGAATGCTATTCGTGAAGACGAAGTTGCAGCCCTTAAAGTGGAATAATACAATATGAATTGTAAGACTACGAGCTATCTGAAACACCCTGTTCACTTCTTAAAAAATATATTTTCACTGCGTCCGTCTTGTTTGGGAGTTTTTGGCATGCATTTCTGTTTGCTTGTCTGGTTTTTAGCGTGGCGCATGACATGTAAAGTCAACTGAACTTCTGATCTGGTTTTAATTTAGGCCTGGTTCACTTGTTATGTGCGTTTTTGTTTATACATACTACGTAACTACTAACGAAATTTTTAATTCTGCTAGGGAGCTTCGACGCGACAATCGCAAACTTCTTCCGTGCTCTGGCACTAGGTTCACTTTGTTTAAAATTTATTTATATTTTTACAAATGTGGTCAGACGTGGTGAGGTCATTACCTATGGTTGCCTTTGTTTCATGCACTTATCCTCGTTGATATCGCACTACTGCAACTAAGCACAATACAATGAGTAGACGACGTTTTCTGATGCTAAATAAAGCATAGCCTTGCTGAATAAAGCATTGTGTTTTTTAAGGTTTATTGTGATATGGTGTCTGACGGAGGTGGATGGACTCTTGTGGCGTCGATTCACGAAGACAGCATTTATTCGGGCTGTTCAGATGGGGATAAATGGTCTCTGACGACTGATAGAGAGGGTTAGAACCAAACTTGTACATTTACAACAATACCCTACTTCGTTTACGTCACTTGTTCGTTATGAAAACAATTGTGTTTGTACTTAATTTTAATGTCATGTCGGTTGATAGGACGACAGATAATTCAAGGTTATCGCAATTTTGCTTAAACTCGCAAAAACGTATTCTTTCTTTTAGTGCGGAATGTACCAAAAGATTTTGTTTTCCTATAAATTTGTTCTGACTACTTCTTTATAAGGAAAGACATGCAGCAACATGACGTTAACAAATTTCGAAGTAAAAACAAGCAACGCACAATGTGTACCTCGAGTAAGAAACCATCTATCGCGTTAATGTGTCTTTTCAAGGTTGTTTGAAAATGTTCGTAAACAAATTGAAATGAAAAAACTCGTTCATATTTCTGATAGGACCTCAACTTTGGTCGAACACGCTAACCTCAGGTTGCATCGAAACTTCAACATCCGACGATTTCAAAAGCAGGGCCTACTCTTTGTCGGTATGAGCGCAGAAAATCAACTTTTGAGTACAAATGTTTATTCATAAGCATAGAAACAGCGCATTATTGTTTTTTTGGATCGTTTACTTTACTGATTTCTTTTTTCCTTCAATTTGCATTGAGTTTTTGGATAGATTTGTGTCACGTCATGCGCCGGTTCTCGGAACGCACCTGTAATTCGACTGTGACCCTGTCTTCTGAAAAAATCGAGAATGATTTTTATTTTTCCATTCACGTGCACCTATTGCTGCAGGTTCCACTTCAAACAGAATTTGAAAAGAACTTAGATGACGCTCCCAGCACTTGCAAACGAATCAAAAACTGAATGTGACCCCTTTTTGAACCTTCGTTTTCTCGCTATTGCACACTGTGCCTGACGTTTGTGTCAACGCTTTCTAACTAAATATGCCACCGATAATATTTACCACGAACTGCGTTGTGATCTCTAGGCTTCTGACGTGCTCATTACTCACGTGCCAAATGATGTTCAAGTTGACGAAATAACCAGCTCGAGCTTCTATGTCTACCACACTTCCAATGGTTTCCTCTCGAATTACGGATCATCACTACAGTCCTTGTACCGCGACCATCTTCCGCTCTCGAGCATCAGTATTCTAGGTATGCGAAAGTTTCAGTTTGTAATTTTGTCCCCAGGCGCACAAAAAATGGTCAGTGCACAATATGATGATTGCGCGTAGTTCAACAACAGCTGCTGTTAATTCTGAAGCAATTGCCATTTTTGAAGTGGAATATATAGATGATGTGATTTTATGTTCGAGGCTTGACTTGGTGTAAATATACGATATTAGGCAACTTATTACTATTGTGTTATTTATTTGGTGTTTGGCTCTAAGTTATGAGTCACAATTTGAGATTTATAGCAAGGTCGGTTTTACCAATGTGTAAAAAAATTTGTCACATAGACACGTTTCAGAGACCTTACGTCTTACGATCTTTTAAATATTTTGGGTAGGAAGTTATTCAATATCTGGAAATTTCACGTGATATGTGCGTGGTTCCTACGAAACGCGCACAATATCGGTAAATGGAAAGAAAATATTGTTGAGTTTTTCAAAAACAAATTTTCTGAGCTTTATATGCAGGTAATGAATTTCTTTTAATTCAAAAATTTGAGAAGTATATTTTCCTACAAGACAGGTTAAAAAAGAGTTGCTTTTTTGCAAAAGATTTTGCGATGCAATGCGTTTGTGACTCCGCTTCAACGGTTAAACGAAATGTCCCAAGATCATTACAGTTGCAACTTACCGGTCAGCCACGCCTCAAAGCGCAAATATCCGCGCTCTCGTGCAATCAGTGCAATGGCTATCGTTTTTTTTTCTTATTTGCTCTGGTGCATGGCATCTACTATGCAAAATGTGGGAAGATTTTTTTCGCTGTTTATACCGTAAATAATAATTTCATGAAATATGTTCATTCTGACAAAAAACATTCACCTCACGTTGAAAATAAAGGTAAACTTTTGCTGAAAATTTCATGCGTTTTCCATTACGTTTTTGGGACTGCAGTGGTTCTATTCGCGTCCGGCTAAGAAACCACAATTCAACTGACGATACAATAATGAGCCAAATATGACCATAGTTTGAACGCAAATAGGACAAGATATTAATTTCTAGTTGAAAGGATATTGCAAAATAGGTGTTCTTGATCAAACAATTGAAAAGATTCAATTCTTTTTCATGTTATGAATGAATCGGTTCCTAATTATTAGTTGAAGTTATGGAAGTCATTTGCAGAAATTCAGGATGGTACTGATATATGGAATTACCACCAAACACCATTAACCTACATAATGGCAGAACCAGTCGGCAGATATTCTTTGAATATAAAATAAGGTTTGGCTCCATTTCTGAATTTAAAACCACGTCGACGACACCTCTCTCTTGGCAATGGTTCTTCATTATGAATTCATGAAAAATAATACGTTTACGGACGAAGTGCATGAAACTGCTATAGTAAAAATGAATTTTAAGTGGGACACAGAAAGGATTCGTTAAAGACGGACATTGTCGAGTTTGAAAACATTTTTCGAAAACGACGTATCACTGAATCGTGTCACTTTAATTTTCTGGAACCTGTCGCCGCTCATCTGTAAAGAGGCATTTCATACATAGTTTATCTAATGTCCTCAAAGAAAAAACTCAAACCTATTTCAGAATATATATATAACAGAACATGGAGGCGTATCGTTTATGATATAGCCAATATTTTAGACTGTTTTCACAGTGTTTATGTCTTGATTGTAGTGATGCATGATATCCCCCTTTGGGATCTGTTGATTATTTTCGCGCGACGCTCGCTCTGACTTCACTTTTTATCATGATTTTTATGCATTTTACAGGTGGCATTCGTTGGTTTTAGTATTTTTTCTGTCTCTTCGCCTTTCCCACTGATACTTTCGGGGACTTCGTCCGTGCACTTGCCATAAGCTGTGATGAATGTCCGCTGTCAAGCATGCTGAAATGTCAGCTTCGTTTCAAAATTACCACAGGAGCATTTATCAAAACTTCACTTAAAGAGCTACATTTTTAGTCACAATAAAAACTGGCAAGATCGTTCAAACGGGCAATTGTAAACACGTGCACGGCACCATCAGTAACAATTGCTGTATAAACCGTTAACAAGACATAAACCGTTAGCAATCAAATATCTGGTATTGTTTTTCTTTGTTCAGGTCTGGAGGAAAAAGTGGTTGACCTCATAAAACTGCACGGGGGTATTACAACCTTGATACCACACTGGTTCAACTATGCTTATGATGACGGAATTGATAATAATCACATTTTGAATGGAGGAAGTGACATGTTCGACATAGGAAATAAGGTCAACTCTTTTCGAATGTATTTTAGTGGTTTCAAAGCTTTTTCGAATATCTAACAAATTAATCCTTTCTCAGCAATGAATCATACATTCTGTGGTGCTTGTAGAATATACAGTAATTCACCCTGCTGAGGAGACATCTTCAGCTCTTATTGAATGACATTTCGAAGTATCACTTTCACTTCCATTTTCACAACCGCTTTTTTCTCAGTGGAGGTCCGGCAGAAGTCCAGCGAGGTACCGAAATACCTCATAGTTTACAGCAACCTATGATAGCCCTTCTGTATCCAAATCATCTCACCACCAAGCGGGATTGTAGCAACAATTACAATCACCCTACCTCGTCCTAGAGTCGGAATCTTTGCCAATTTCGGGTGGGTGTAGCATTAGCAAGTAGGACCTACCTCGCCAAGCTTTCCTGAGACATTTGAGTCACGTGGCCCGATCAATTTTACAACTGGGCACTTTGTCGCGAAGTGTCACACCGTGAACTCTTCCCAAAATCCTATCTCCGCCGCTTCTACCTGCGATAGCACTCTTTCATTCATTACCCAAGATTCACAACCACAGTTGAGGAATGAAAAGGAACGCCTTAATCCCTAAATTAAATGACAAATGTTAACGTGCATCCGCACTTACATTTAATGGAAAAAACAAAAGTATGATAATTTACTGTAATTTCTAAATAAAAAAAATTTTTGACCATGGCTTTTCTTCTCCTCAAAATAAAAACAAAATTATGTCAAATCATTTCCAAGAAACTCGCTGTAACGCACAGTCGTCTTTTGTTGAAAGCATTCGCTGATGTTTTCACTATTCTATCGAACAAAAGCATTCGCTCCTTGTCCGAACGCGTATTGAGTTGGACAATTCACCAGTGATTCCGACAATCGAAGTCAAGGTGCCTACGAACACCCCGATGAAGCGCCGTCGGCTGATGCTGATCAGCGGAAATTGACGAACGACCTTGACTTCAGTTTAACGATTGACGATAATTGCTGCTCCGACTCTTCGGAGATTTGGGAGACAAATTAGACGTCCTTACAGATTTGGAGCATCGGTTTTGTAATCGCGATTGTTACCAATACTGCAACTTCTGTATTGATTGACTGGATCTGTGTATAACTGCATCGATTATACTGGCTGTACCTGGGTATTATTACGTGGAGGAGCGATTGTGGTGGTAGCGTTAAGCTTGGCGGCTAATTCCAATGATTGTATCCCAGCTGCACCTAATACGGTCCATTGTCACGTGGAAGTAACTTCTTATCCCATGTCACGTTGTCACGTGGAAGTAACTTCCTTTCCATTGTCACGTAACTTCCTTTTCATTGTCACCTGTCCAAGTCCATTGTCACGTGGAAGTAACTTTCTTCGGGGGTTTGCGATCGTAAGCTCACTGCAGAGCGTTGAAATGTTCATTGGTTACTCACTGCATCCGCATGCAGACGGTACTGCGCAGAGCTGCTTACTTACTTTTTTACTTGCAGTTTGTAGGCTGCTTTGTTTCTAAATGTGTTGGGCCTAAATAAACTTGCCGCACAACGTTTTGTGTTGAACCGTTTTGTTGTGGCAATGCTTTTTCTTCAAAAACTATCTTAAAAGTTTTGAATCACGCATTGCTGATTTTTCTGCTTGCCATTGCATTGCATTTCCCTGACAGCGTCTTGTTTTGGCGTAATCTATGTCGCCGTGAACCTCAAAATTTCAGTAAAAAGTCATATTTCATTAATATGTAAAGTACGCCTCAAAAATTATGCATAATGAATTTTTTCTAAGTTTTGGTTCAAAACGTTTGACATCACAAACGCAGCTAAATCGAGTAAAATGTGGTATAATATATATAACAAAATAGAAAGCCTTTCGAAAAACGACATTTTTACAAATTACGAACACAAGCCTTTCAACATGGATTGCCTCAGTTTTGAGCCATAAATACTTATGTCGTGCTTTGTAGAGTCTCCTCCATACAAATAGAAATACCTTAATGCCTAGAAATCTACAGTACAATATTGTGGAAATAAATATAGACGAAAAGTTGCAGAAATAGTTTTGCTATATCAAAACAGTTTACATAATCCTTTGCATAGCAACACTGTAATGCTTTTTCAAACAACTTCAAACATTGTGATTAGTTTTGGTAATCAGACAAACATAGAGTGTTTTCTTTCTGTCAAAAAAATCGGCTTGTGCTAACGCAAAATCTAATTGTATAAAACATCGATGCATGATGAGCAAGGATAAAGGGAATAGTCTGTTGCACGTTAAATTGCAACTTTTACCAGTTCTTTTAAAAAATACGTGCCACAGAAAAACCTGTCTAACATTTATGACGGTGAAACGCGCGACAGAAACAAACGTTACGTAAAATGCAGTTCAAAAGTGCTGCCAGAACTACCTCTCACTTTTGCCAGTTTTTTTTCGCAGGTGTATTTCAGTGTAAACGACGAGCCATACCAGCAAATAAACTATGGCCGAACTTATACGTGAATTTCTGAAGCTTCGTTTTGTGGCATGCAATACATGTGCATCTGTGGTGCATAACTTTGAGCCCTTTTTGCAGGAATTCGTTTTCTTACCAATTAACAAGTGCTGCTATTTATCCTTTCATTGCGTTGGCAACAGTATCAAACAGACAACTATATCTAAAGCGTCTGCGTATAAAAGTAAGGAAAAGTTGATATTTCCTTAGATATAAAGAAATTTTGGAGTTTGCTTCAGTTCACTCAAGTTGAAATTACCTTTTACCGATTCTATGGGAGACATCCAGTGAATGGAGATATGCTTTTAAATCATAAAAGGCGTTATAGATTATTACCATTACTTTAAATGGTGAGGAAAACTAACATGTTTTCTCTAAACACATCGTTAATATGAAATCATTCATCGACAAACAATTAGCAACGACACTACTATTGAAAGATCTTTGAGAAACATAATGAAAAAACATGTCCAGCTTCACCCAGCAAGTGTATTAAAAATACAAACACTTGTATCAAGGCTGACATTTCCATCGAAGATTTTTTTCTAATCTTGCGCATGCAAATCACGCATACCATCGTTAATTGTGCTTCCAACAGACCTCTCTCTTCGCAGACCTTTGCACCTTAAATCAGTGGCTTGCGTCCATGGCACCGCAAATGTACCACAAATTGCAGGTTGCAATGGCAAGTTCCTGTAAGCTGCGCCCATGGTTCCATACGCGGTATGGAGGCGTTGTTTTGCCTTTAGAGAAGTTAAAACGGCAGTTACTCACATTTAATTGAAAAGGAAATTGCGCTATTCCTGGAAGCTCCTTCGTTCTTGCTATACCCGAGGCATTACTCTCGATGTCTCCTTTAAAATCCTCTAAACAAGTAAGTCCACGACATACACATGAAGCGGAACGAACTAACAGTACTCTCAGTTTTCTATTAATTTACCGCAATCAGCGTCAAGTCGTAACAAACAACAAAAGACAAAAACAGCTGGCACAAGCAGCATACTCCAGCGTGAACAAGGTTATTGTGTTTGTTTACTGGCACTTCAAAAGCACCGGTTTTTTATTGTCACTCCTTATTTCTGAATCATTATGTCAGTGTTGTCTTCGTGTCCGATCGACAAATGATTGTATTTGTCTTAAAAAATTGATTTGCCCTTAACATTGTATCAGCCGTGAAATCAGGTTTCTTCAATTCCTGCTTTCAGTGCACCTCACTGCACTTGGCACCTTGACCAAGATAAAAGGTCCAACACTGCCGGAAAATCTGAAGGTGCCATGCTGAGTCACCACCAGCTTAATTCTTTTGGTGATTTACTGCATCCTCGCATGAAAAAAGATTTCTTCTCTTATATTTTTGGGAGCAGAATTTGACGTTGAAACAGTTTTTTTTACCATTTTAAAATCGGACCAAAGGTGACTTTGCGAGTCGTTTCAAGAGTTTCACTTCTTCACAAAAAGGATTACATTTACTGCGAATGTACTTCTTCTTCAAAACAGCGCTTGGAGAAATAATCCAGATAGGCAGAGAGTTTTTAAAATAGAGCTAATAGGAATCAACCTAAAAAATATCTCATAGTCTCGTCTCGTTCGCTGCCGGGCATAAAATGTTCATGCAGATTAAAAAACATTAGGTAGACCCGGGTCCGGGAAGAACTTCTTTCATGTTGAGAGTCACTAGTTCGATGGCATGGTTTTGAGCGATTGGTGGCAACGCCGCGAAGTTTGCAAATATTCCTCCAACTCTTTACTCAAGAAAGCGATTCCCTTATCACGTTGAACATACGAAAAAAATCCTGCAAGGGTGAATAGTTAAGCAAACCAGCAAGGGGCAAACCATGCCGAAGTATTCTTGTAAGGAAAAAGAAACGCAATACATGTGTCGACAGTTACTGTAAAATAATTGTGCACTGTAAACGAAGCTTGAACGAGAAGAAACTTTTGAGTATTTGAAACCAATGTGTACTGTTTGTGAACCCACACCTTTGAGTGACTTTAAGATGCGCTCCTTGAGTTGGACGTTTTTCTGATTGTTTAAGAATAGATCTATTTTTGCGAAGAGATTCCACAATAGGACTTTTACCTTGTTTACGGCAATGTTTTACTGCAAACAAAATGTTCTAAGCATTCGTATAGATCGCTTGAAAGACGGATTGCACTAAGACGGATCAAGGCAGCGCACAACGCACCTGGAGAAACAAGCTTAGCGCTTGGTCTGCATTGCGGCTAGTCCAGGTGTGCGAAAATGCGCTCGACCATTCGCGCCGCGCGACTAAACCTTAGAGTGCCCGAACGAGATTTGCAGCGAGGTACCAGTGCCTAATTTACAATTTCAAGTGTAGTAAAGATTATGGCAAAGCTGATGTGTGGGCCACTAAAAATTTCTACACGATACTAAAATTACCAGAAAATTTTGCACTTCAACTACGCCAACGCAACGGGATGGTCGCTGCGAGCGCAAGCGCAGTTCAAGCGCTGCTGAACTGAAAATCGTCGTCGACAAGATTCGAACAAAAACATTCTTTGCAAGTCAGGCTGCCTACGTCACAATGGCGCCTTTGCGCCCATGGCACTCGGCAGATGACCCTTACCCCAAACGCTTGAATGTGCAAACGGGATTCGCAGCGACGTAGCAGTGCCTGTTTTATAATTTTAAATGCAATATTATGGCAAATCTTATATGTGTTTGGTACTAAAACGTTAGCGCGCTACTAAAAGTCGCAGAAAATTTTTCCACCCTTGGTTTAGTCAAATACTTCCTGAGTCAAATACTTCCTTAATAGTGTCCTTATTGAATTAGGTTGATAATATGCAAAATAGTACTTTATTACCTAACATGGAAAATATGACTTTTTATGGCTTTATAACTTTTGTTATAGACTTCGTGGTGTGCGATTTTTGTTTTAAAATTCGTTTCATAGCTTCCTGAAACCCAGGAAAAACTATGACTTTTATGATTTTAAATGGCCCTGCTGATATGTTACAACCAAAAGTGGCGACTCTACATGATTGCTCCATTTATTGTCTGCTTCAACGTTTATAGATGACATCATTTCTTCCGTTAAATAGTGACAAGCGATCGGTTGCAAACTGAGGAAAAGGTTGCGAAGCACTGCAAGTCTCACATATCGTACTGCAGAAGAGAATTTTAACCCTTTGTATCATTAACACAAACCATATCTAAACATAAACCTTATCCTCGGAAACGTATTTCAATAAGATCTATTGTCGACCAGGTTAGCAAAGTGATATTATTGATGACATTAGCGTCTTTGCTTTGATAAAAACTAGAGTCAAGACATGCCTCGGGGAACATCGTCAAGGCATTGAATGTCTGGCTCGTGTTCATTTTTTCAAACATGCCGTGAGCTATGTATGCAATTTATGACAATCTTAATTTTTACCAAACAGGAAAGCATGAAGTATTTGTGTGCTGTGATGAATACATACACCAATGCAGCTGTGCCAAAACATTCTTTTTCCTTGTGGCTCATTTCAAGTATTTTGTTATTTGGTGAAGCCAAAACCTCCTCGAAAACTATATATTTTAATATACTTTTAATCTGTTTTCCTAATTCTGCCTAACTTTGTGCTGACTTTCTGTCAAATAACCTTTGCATTAAGTAACACCATGTTCCAACGAATGTTTTACGCCGTCTGTAACAGTGCTGCTGCCATGGTGGCGTTCCTCATAAGCTGTTTCCCAATTCCTAGCATTTTAGCTAGCTGCGAAAAACTCTTCTTTGTATTTAATGGGCAGTGTTGCTGTTACATTCAAATAAAGAAACAATCTTTACTGATATTTCTTTCAAAATTATGGCAATGCTTACTGTACTGAAAATGCACAAACCTCAGATGGCAGCTTCGCACCATTGGGTCATCAGCCTAGCATATAATTTTGAATCTCAAATTGGAAAATTTTAGAAGTAAAAATCATTTTAACGGGATCGTATTTAGGGAAAGACAGCGAGTTGGCCTCATTGATATAGTTTGACTTGCCATATCCTGTAACATTTACCTTTGTAAAGGTCTTATCCTTCTGCGTCACTCATTTTTGTTTTTTGAAAAGACTTGACTGACGTTTTCCTCACAAGTTACTGACTTGCAACTTGTATCAGTAAAATAGGTTACTTTAGGCATATCTTTTTCATTTTTGGTTGAGGGGAAAACCGACATTCAATTTTTAACAACCGCTTTCTCGGTATATTGCATTTCCCGATATGCTGTAGAGCATATAACTTTACCATAACAGAAAATCGTCTTTACTCGCCTTGTACCAAACTGCACAAAACGTGAAATTCAATACATTGAAGCGAAATAAATGAGAGTCATACTGAACGTGTTCGTAACCTGCCATCTTTATTTTCCTGGCAACCTAAAATCATAAATCCTTTAAGGGACGATTTAAGCTTAAACTATGGACATTGTTTATGTCTAAATCTAGCGATATCTTCGTGAAAACTTCAATGCTCACCAAATATGATATAAAGAAGAGCCTGTGCTAAGCTCTACTTTACATGTGACATATAATTTTGCATCTCAAATCAGAAAACTTCAAATCGAATTTGATGGAATGAAAAGTAATATTTGAGCAGGGAAAAGCTGTGTTTCTACAAAATTTCAAACTCATGCAGATGTGCATTCAGATCTTTAAATTGCAGCTGACATTGGAATTTCATGACTCTTCGTGATCCTTTGTTCAGTGGATTTCGCCAGTTTGGAAATAAAACCCAACTCTCACTACTCTTGTACGCGTAATCGGCAGAATAACCTCATGAAACCGCTTTGCTTAGGTCCTGGATAAAATTTTCTTCCTGATGCAATTCTAACCTTGCATTCGTGTAAGCTAACGTTAGCTTTTTATAATCCTTTTGCACAACATCTTGCAACTTGCATCCAAAATTATTTAGGCATGCAATGCATGTCAATTTCTCTTTGAGTCAACCTCATCCTCAATTTCTACTTTTTCTTTGCAGCTTTAGACATTCATTTAAAGACTGGGGCGAAAAAAGTCTGCAACCTACTCGAGAAATGTTAGCGAAATTCTAAAAATATACGGCTTCCTGAGAAACGTACCTACATTTCCCACCATATTAAAGAATTTATTAAAACCTTTCATTTTGTGAGGCTTATTCATGTTATCTTGAAACTTCTTTTACTCGGAGATTACACATACACAAAGTCGTTTAAGGAAATGTTGACAAAATTAGCTTCTTTGCATTAATTGTTTGAATTAGAAAATTGCAAAAGTTTGAAAAAATTTAACCTATGTCAAAGCTTTCGTTTGATAATACAGGTGGAGTCATCGGTAGATTCAGGTTATTCTGTTGATACCTTCACAGCCAGCGGGAATCACGGAAAATATTACTACTACGGCCGAGCTAAAAGCGTATATTACAGTTCTTCAACCAGAACTCCCACCACATGCAAGCTCTTCTTTTACATTCGGGGATACTTGGTAATGTTACAAATAAATTAACGATGCCTCATAAATTGCAATATCACACATCCTTGTTATTGACTGAGAAGCGACTTGATGATATGTTTCATTTTCGCGTTTAATCTTTAGTGTGTGAGGTAAAATCATTTTATAGCTTTGTAAGCAACGTCTGCAGGTTTACAATGATATCGGAGTTGTTGAAATCAAGAGTATCATGGTAACAGTGTTCATCCGAATGTTTACAAAATGTCATTTACTTCGTCTGCTTTGCCATTTGTTTTGATCGATTGAAAGTGTCATAGGATTTAATATTTTTATTTGCTTATTTGGAAGGGATACAGTAACGCCAACGTAAAAACTCCAAAGTGGTCAGCCTCTGGAACTAAATTGTCTTACGAATGGGAAATGTACAACAATCCTGCCAACATCTTAATGGGATATATGCTACTGTCTCGGTAACTTATGTGTATTCGAAGAACAGGTTTTGTATCACGGCCAGTTAGCACACTGGTTTCAAATGTTTAGAACGCGCATTATGTTTTTAGGACATTATTTAACAAATTAATTATCTTCTTTACGAAACAAACGTTACGAAAACTTTGCATTTATGATTAAAAGCACTGTTAGCTGAAACTGACTTACCTATAGCCGGAGTGCACAACCTGCGGCCGTACACACTGCACATGTCATTTGAAATATTAGTTATGGCGGCTGTGGATTTATAAAAACCCTTTGTCTATTCAATGTATTGCGTTAATATGAGCGGTAAAAAGACGATCAAACAGACACGTGTGGTAGCAGGCTTTGTTCACTGTGTAAAATCAGAATTGAAGCAATACAAAAATTTTAAAATGTTTGGGCTCACTGGCGGCCAAGATTCACAAAAATAAGCGTAATGCGACCGGCAATAGCGAAAGATTTGTGCATCCCTGATCTATAGCGTCTACATAAAACCTTGGTTATATTCAGGCAAAGTGGACTTCGCGTCTCAACCACACATCTGCACAACATTTTGCAGAAGGTGGTGGATTACGTTGGTAAGTTCTTTCTTCAGTGGTTTTATATGCATTGCTCTTTTTAACAAAGCACCTTCTCAACAATAATTGAAAAATTGTATTAAACCGTCAGAACGACAAACCCATAACTGCGTGATGATAATATTTCACCGACAGAGTCTCCGTCTCACAACCGACAGTTTTGATGACAGTTTTGGTGATTGGTGATCGACCTGCAACCAGTGCATGATTCGCTGCGGCTCTGCTTAAATAAAAGCGTTCAGCTCAACAGACTCGGAAAGAAACAATGTTCAATCTTCAGGCTGCCGCCAATTGCCTGCGACTAAAAATCAATAACAAACCGAAACTTAGAGTCGTACAAGTACATCTGTTTATTACTGTACTATTGCTTCTGTCTTCTGAAACAATTAACGCTGCTTGAATACATGCTTTAGTGATAGTCGGTATACGTTATTCTTCATACATTACGTATCCACTGCTTCGATTTATACAAATGATTACTTATACCAAGATAGTCATGAAACTGCTACTTGAGTTAGGGGTATTTTGTTACATCTGAAAGCATGGTAATAGAATAAGTGATACATTCAATCTCTTTCACATAAAAAGGTGTGCGCATCAGATTCTCTAGATCTTGTTCAAAATGTCGTGCCCGTAAACCAACTAACTACCCACTGCAAAAAATGCAAAAGGCTTAACGTTGTTATTTAAATGTTCGAAATTCTCAACGTTATGGAAACATACGACCAATAGCATAAATAGAAAAGAAATATGTGTCTGCCACAAACTGTTTACGTACAGTTTTAACGACCACCGGAGCCAATTAATTGGCTCGAGTTTGTTTTGTTATAACTCGCCAGCTGCTGCAGCTAGAGAGGTGTTCAAACCCTCTCCGGAT
>JGI24022J15233_10003119_pt1 | contig 16200 bp, 5 predicted proteins | sample Ectturendosymbi2_FD_15233 | JGI IMG/M metagenome (IMG submission 15233)
CAGTGCACACATTTCATCCAAAATACCGCTCAGGAAGGAAGCGACAAATGCTGTGGAGCGCAAACGGTTGGTGATGCTTGCGGTTATTACGTGTGGATTTGCAGCCAGTCTTTCCGACGGAACCGCATTGCGTTATTGCCGCGCGGAATACAAACGACTGGGAAAGAAATGCGCGACTGCTTCACAGTGCGCGCAACGCGGCTTTCCTGTACGACGCATATTTTTCGACCAGAACACAACGTGTCAACATAATTTACGGACAACATTGCGAAAGCAGCGGACGGTTACTGTAAACAGCCTGTTCCGAGCAGTGTGTTGAGAAGGCCAGCAATGCAGAATTGCTGCCGAGTACGCAGTACTCAACATCGCCTTTGCGACAACTGACTGACGCAAACATTTTTATCTCCTGCCCATGAAACAAGGCTCTATCGTATGAATGTTACTATAATTCTAGAAACCACTGTACCATGTACACGCATCATGTGGGGTGGAAGGTAAACCTTGCTTTATACGGTTATCCGAGATTACGAAAAACTTAGCAACAGAAAAAAAACAGCAATGCACTGTCGAAGAACTGAAAACAATTATGAAAGCTTAACGAAAACTATCAGATCTTTTGTTCAAGAAAACTTTTCATTTCCCCTTGTCATGCACGAACGCATTACATAGAGCAGGGGTTCCCAACCTTTTTCTGACCGTGTATCTCTTCAGCATTGTGACAAAGGAGCATGTACCCCTAAAATTATAGATATATTTAACAATAAGCATATAATGATTTTTGAAAATATGATCAATTGATAAACCTACAAATATTTGGAAATAAATAATATATAAATATATTTCCCCCTTCTATTGCTAACCTCAAATGTATCCCTTCAGATAGACAAATGTAACCCTAAGGGTACATGCACCCCAGGTTGGGAACTCCTGACATAGTGTGGCACCGTCTAACGATACAACAACGTCATCTTACGTTGAGAAGCAAACGCTTGGGTTGTGCATGCCTTTAGTTTATTTAACCGATATTTCTATGGGAAATAGAAAAATCAAGTTTAACACATTCCCACGGTTATGAAACGGTTGGAAACTGTAATTTTGAACTGCGAAAAATTACAATATGTTCCGCCACCAACACGGACCTCTCTGCACAAGCACACTCCCCACCTGTAGCACGAACTTAATTCGCGGCATTAACCGCTAGCAACTTGTATGGCTCATATAAAAAATTGTCTCGCACAGTCTCACGCTCAACGCATAAACAACCCGGTAACTCTATTCCATGGAGGCCCAACTTCCACTCGCGTACACTTCCCGGCGGCACGCAACAGGCACCGAAAGCTTTGCGATCTCAGTGAATGTTTATTACTTACATCACCACCTAACTGTTGGAGGAAGTTTGTTACTGCTCAGTGGGAGACCTGCTCTGAAACAATGTCACCACCTATTTATGGATTTGCACGCGAAAAATATTTTCAGTGTTTTGGGAACTACTTCCTGATGATTTGAGATTCCATGTAGGGGCATGGTGCCTCTATAAAATTCCGCATGGAGAAAAACGTTTTTGTTCAGTTAAAGATACCGTAGTGATATGGCAAAAAAGACCGGTTTTCTGAAGCGCAGATACAAAGCCCTTTTTCAACAAATATCTAAAAATGCTTCTACAACACCCAGCTTCTGCATTTGATCGTCTGATTCATATTTTCCAATCTGAAAATCAATTCCTGAAAGGGAACCTTTTCACTGCTTTCGTCATTCACGTCAATAATTCACATCAGGCTACAATATAAGAGAACTAGCTCAAAAAAGCTTTGCGTTTAAAAGTTTTGCATGCCATGCCATCGTCAGCCGACCGCACCTACAAAACAAATACTGTAATGAAGTTCAACATAGCTAAATCGTTGATCGATGTGAAATCAGAGAATACTGTAGGTGCAACATCCCATACTTCTAAAAATGGCGGACAGCAAGTTCAGATAACAAGACAATTTACTACAGAAAAAAAAAACTTCACAAATTGACAAACATTACGTGGACACGATAGACGCATCCACCATTTAACAAATGCCAGTATGTCTGGTATTTGAAAAGATTTTCGATATACTAACCCACCACTTCAAATGTTCTTGAGACTTCGAACATACAGAGCTTCGCTCCAGGTCGCAAATTTGCTTTATTTCAAAATCGATCAACTAGAATTAACATAATGCTATTGCTTGCTTTAAGGTTTTTGCTTTGTTTAATAAATTTTGGTATAATTTAATAAACCATCCATGGGCGTAAAGGCAAATAACTAGATTTATGCTTTTTTACTTTGGTTCGCACGACCACTGCATTGTTTCCGTCTCGGAAAAGTAAAAACACAGGGGAGGACTATGTTTTCGAGCAGCTGGCCTGGAACTTTTGCATTAGATTTTCATCCCAACAAAACGATTAGGATTTTGTACAGAAACAACTGCTGTTAAAACTTTCAATGAGCTGCAAGTAAATAATCCATGGTATTTAAAACAATTAAAAAATTCTAAAGCAGCGGAGAAATCTTGCAACGCGTAAAGAAAAACCAAGAAACGTTGCCCAATTGTTTGCACTGAGTAAGCGATATTGAAACACACCTTGTAGTTGCAATATANCAGGGGTGGCCAAAATTCGGCTCTTCGAACCTTTGCATGCGGTTCAGCGGCTAATTGAGCTTTCCGAAAAATTATATATTTGTTTTTTATTTTTTATTTCTATTGTAAAGTGGAGATACATTGCAAAATGGTACTGTGGTAGCTAGTGTACCCTACAGTATTACTTTTGCAAGTTGTTCTAAAAACAATTATGCTGTCACAGTAGCGTAGATTGCAAATAAATTCGTGTTTTGGAGTTTTATGTTGTGGTTTTTTTAACTTAGGTGTTACCATAAGCGGCTCATGCAAAAAGCAGGTTTGGCCATCCCTGCAATATACACTGATATGGTCCATGAGCGAGCGCGGCAGCACTTTTCTGCCAGATGTCCTGCACGCCTGTTTATTTTTGTTTTATTATTATTATTATATAAATTTAGTTTTGTGTTTATGTTATGTGCATTTCCCGATATTATTCATGTAGATTACGAGGTCACAGATTTGTGACGTCACGGATATCGCACGTCTGGAAAAATTCCGAACACGCTGTCTACGGGCATGCTACGTACCGCTAACATACTGAAACATTTACAGTCAGAATTTGACAAAAAAAACGTCTCAGTCCATGCGGGAAAGCTACAATACGCAGCCCAGAACAACCGGTGGTGGAACAGAAAACCGATGATTGGACTGAAAGCTGCCAGTGATGTTTGTGGCTCCAACATCAAAGCCATAACAGGATATCGCGTCAAACTCACATCCAAACAAAAAACGAAAATCAGGATCTAAACAAAAAAAAACTGTAGCGTCTCAAAACAAAAGTCAAGTTATAGTTTATGATCATCAGCAGTTGACGTAATCAGACGATTAGTGCTCAACAGGGGGAGGGCTCACTGCTTTAAGGTGAACTGCTAACGAAGCCCTGGTTGAAAGCTATTGATAGAAAATGCTGGTTTTACAAAAAATAATTCTTGCGTACACCAATACGAGCAACGATTGCTCTTCACCACATACACAACAAATGGTGATTGACTAAAACGTTGTTAACAATCTTCGACACTGTTTCCGATTAGTGTATTTCACTGACAACGCAATAGGAATAGGAAGAAAAAAATTTTGTCTTCGAACACTGATGTGAAAACGGGTTAAGTACAATGATAAAAGTTAACCAGTTTTGAGATATTCATATGGAGAGCTATTCTCCCTGCTTATCAAGATGGTCTTGCTGCAAACATGCAACTGTCAATTCCCCCTGTCTTATAACAAAGCGTGGATGCGCTACCGAGGGAAAGATAAAATGTCTATACCCTAAAACTTTCAATAATTTAATAAACTTGCAAAAATATCGATAAGCATATTCTCCATATAAAAAATATGCATGTTTTTGTGACGTGATTGTCGGTATATTACGTTGTTTGAGATGATTTCTAAAACCCCGTCGGAAAATCGATGTAAATTGATCTCTGACTTTCGAAACATGCAATACCGATTACAAAATTAGCTTGCGTAACCTTTTCCAATGTCGCAACACATTCGCCTTTAAAATGCATTGCGTGATGGAGATATTCTTGACAAGCTTATATACTGTGCATGCCTCAACGGCTGTGTGCCCACTAGCGTAGCCATCACAAAATTTTCGGAGGGACCAAATATTTTTACTTTAAGCGAGCAACAGCATTTAGTTTGGGACACCGCCTCTCAAAGCACAAAACGACAAAATAGACTAGAAAATTAGGGAGCATCGCCCCCTTGGCCTCCCTGGATACGCCTATTCGTGTGCCTACTTCAAACTTCGTCTTTCATGATGCTGGCAGTAGGCAAGTCGAGAAGACTGATGAGTTGATACGAAGGGGTTGGCAATGTGTCCGCTAATAATTTTGGCCAATACTATTGTGTGGCAAAAACTAAAGAAATGAAATATCAGTGAACTGTGCAACCGATCAAGGATTTTCGCGAAGGGCATGGAAGGGTTATTGCACTTTTGCAAAAACATAATATGTTCGTGAAATACAATTCACAACCCATTCGAGAAAGCGAACATGATGTTTCGCCGTTATTCGCACCGGTCCCATCACCGTTGCTAATTTGAAACACGCTGGGCACTCGGGTCTAAAGTTACCACAGATTTTTTTTGGTGGTATTCTGCATATAAACAATTGCTCGAAATAGAACCAGGCATGCCAAAAAGGGGATAGAGTTTCCACAAGTGTAATTTGTATGATTATTTCTAAAAACGAATAATCTTGAAAATTTGGAAACTTTTTTGAATTTCCGTTTCAAAACTAACTAAATCTCTTCCTGATAGATATTTAGCTCGGTCCCTCTTCAACACTTTCACAGAGCCTTTTATCACGCCACAAATCGTTACTTAGAAACTTCGGCGTAGGCCGTAGACTTCCTGGTAGAAGTACTTTTCTCAAAAACTCCTGGCGCAAGCATTTATTGGCCTACGCCGCAAGCAGTGGAACACAGGGATCGCCGTCAGAGCAGACACAGCACATTTAATGCAATAAGATTGCCACAGAAGGCTCAAATGTAAGTCATCCGGCAGTACTGTTTATCTCGCAACTCGAAATTTAAGAATCAGCAAACAGCGGGCTCTATCAGTGGCCTGAAAATAACATCACTGTCTAGCTCAAGCACCCCCAAACTTGCACTAAGTGTCTGAGCCTGCTGGAAAGGCGTGGTTGAATCGCAACAAACTTGCTGCTAGCCCCCGACGCATCCCGCTGCCGAAACTTTTCAGGAAAGAATGGGCATAACGCAATGTAAACAGTACGGGTGCGTGAACTGACGACGACGGAAGTGTGGAGCGTAGATTGATAGCCTGCTGCGTGCCGTTCATAATCAGGAAGTCGTGGAAGGGGTCCCAACTCGCACACGTTAGATGACACGAAAAACTGCGCGTGCCTCGGGAGCATGCCCTTCTTGCTGACGTCGCCGTGACGTGGACGCTCGCGCACGAGACGCAATCCCAGAAACATCATTTCACCATCTTCGCCAAACTGGGAAATTATCGAAATTTCCCTGTTACGCAGAAAAGCGCTGCGCGAAAATAGTCGTTAGTCGAGTGTTTGCAGTCGAACAATCTATTTAAAAACTTTCTGTAAGGGTCATGTGCATGGAACTGATTCAAATAAAAAGCGCATGACCCAAACTACAAATTATGTCATTAATCGAAAAATAAGACACGATTTAAACGTCACAGCCCAAATCTGTATTGAATTTTTATCTTCAGTCAAATTCATACTTTGTTTTAAGAACAACGAGTCTCCGTAAGTTTGATGCAACCAAAGTGGCTAACTAAAATGTTTCCGAAATTTCAGTCACACGTCAGCGGAAGAATCGACGCACATCATCAACAGCAAGAAAAAAAGAGACATTAACCGGGATAGCTTATATTTGCATGCCCGGGATCAAACGATTGACAAATTAGCAGTAACGAAATAAACGTAAAACTTTAAATACCACTCCGTATGAGATGGTCCAGTGGACCATCACATCGAGTTTCCTTGCTCATAGAAATCACTATGATCAAGAAACACCATGAAACTTTGAACGAGATCGAAGTCCAAGTTGAAGAACCGAGCGACCGCTCTTTGTACATCAACGTTCGCAATGAAATCGATAAAAAGTCGCTTGGGCCGTTAAGCTGGTCAGCTAAATTGGCACGTATTGGGCTACCTTCGTAAAATGTGGATACGTATATAAATAATTAGCGCGTATCGAATTCCAATCATGGCGATGCTCGCTTAAAGATGTATCACGTGCCACAACAGGAAATATAGTCATTTCTTGACGTATGAGGATAAGTTGCTTGGTTAGGTTTACCAGAAGGGACCAGTTTATTGACCAGAAGTTCTCAAAGGTTTTTGCAGTAAGTGAAGCATCGAAAAATGGGCATCACAGATGCACAAACAGAAAGTTTTTCAGGATTTTTTCTTGCGCAGTGCTTCCCGTGCAAAAGTATATTTTCAACTTCAATCATGCCTAATTTACGTTGCTGCAACACTCGGCAGCAACTGCCTGATGGCCAGCCATACGCTTTAATCGCTTCCTACCAAAGCGAGTCATCCACCGTTCAGAAGCCTCAACAGGTCGAGCTAAGTGCGTCCAGCTGTTGGCAGCCGGAGGTGGAAATAGCAACGACTCTGCCAGCATGCCACGCCCGTCCACCAACAACGTCAACATCAACGTTTTGTACTTCCCTGAGAGATACAGTCATGAAGGTTGCCAGTGTGAAACGGTTTGGTAATAAAACCTGTAACGTAAAACTTTGAAAAATCCCAGTTTCAGCTTCGACAATCCGAAATTGCACAAAACGAACGCTCAGTTCCACCATACTATTCTTTCACACACTGATCTGTTTTCGAAATCTACGTGACCCTGCATACTGGATATTGCAAAAGAGTGGCTTGACAAATGCAAATTCTACGGTAAATTGTATGTAATTATGAGTTTTTAGTTCGTAATATCGCAGATGATACCCCGTCTATACCAGCAGGTGCCGGCTGGAACTGGTCCCACCCTCGACGCACAACCATTTTAGTATTGCAAACTTCAACACCATGTAGATCTATTCTATACGTCCTCTAGTATTGTATTTAGTCTTGGCGAAACCTGCTTAATAGTTGGATGGTTCAAATGTAAATTTTTGTGCCGAAACTTAGCCGTATGCGTAGATCAACCTTGACATTCTCGATTCAGAGAAAATTAGACACAAAATCTAGGCCCAACGTATATATACTATAAGTAAAAAAACAAGTGCTCAATTTTACTTTGCTGTTTTCGCAGGCAGTGAGTGCCTTATTAAAACAGAATTGTTTTCAAATGCATTTGAAAATGGCACAGTGCTCTACCGTTAATAATAAGAAAGTGAAGATCATCTATAATCAAAAATAAACTTCTCAAAAATATGCAACACTACGCCAAAATTTTTGTGCAAACTTTTCTCTGCTCTGAGGAGACAACGTCACAGTTGATTCCTGCAGATTTTGAGGTTTTGCTGATAGAGAGGCTTGATTATATTGTTTTTCGCAAAGGTCAAGTTGAGTATTAACTAAGAGGCTTGTATCACGTGACGCTACGGCAAGATAGCGCAACTGCACTGATTTGCACTCGTGTAGTTTTGCGTCCTAGGCACAACCTCCCCGCAAAACGTGTCGAATAATTGCAGACGAAGTGTTCTCTCATCACTTGGTACCAAATATCGCAAAAACGGCTAAACGTTTGCTACAAAAAGTATAGCAATCTTTTTGAAAAAAAAACGTGTTGGCTTAGAAAACCGGTCTTCACCTCATACTTATCACTAGCCGGAAACGTTTGCATTATTATAATTTAACTGTATTAACGCTCGGATGTGCTTTTGTACATTCCGCTGCTGACACACTGATTGACCAGTTTTAACCGAATACCAGGTGCGCTTACATCGCCGCATAGAAGTACTGTAATGCTTCTACTTGCTTTGTAGCAAATATACCTTCAGCATCGGCACAAAAATTAATATTCTGCTGTACAGCAAGCAATGAAACTGAGCACTGACAAATAGCAACAAAGGAGTTACGTGCAGCAGGCACCCCCACACAGCAATTCAGCACCAATGAATATAACGACCGTGCTATTTGATTACGCGATTTCATCACTAAGGATGTTTATAGAATGGAGAATCGACCACAACATTCACCAATTAGCCAAAGACCACACTGCTGAACAATTAAAGCTCGTCAACCGCACTATGTAGTGACGATCCAGAAGGCACGCACAGGTTCTGCTCTGCCAAAAGTTACGAAAGCAGGTTGTGAATTATACTCTCCTGTTTTCAGCTTATGCTAGGAATTCTTTTTCAGAAACTGGTGTTATATTACATTATTTTAAAGTGGAAGGGGAAAACTGGAATAACAGCACGAGCATAATAACACCGCAATCGGGCGGTTTTGCCTGAGCTACGCTGTCGGTTTGAGCACTGACGCTGCAAGACTGGATCGGTGATCGCTACTCATACAGAAATAATTTTGTCAACAAATAAGACTCTATTTCCACAAACTGACATGTTCGTGTTGCAAGTCTATGACCTTTTTTATTTGATTTTGGTGACGGCAATTGGCGGCAGGCTGAAGCCTGAAATTTTCTTCTTGCCGGGGCGGTTGAGATGCTCACGCTAAGAAGCACCCAGATCTTATTTTTCAATAATCGAAAAAACGTTGACAAAACAAAGGGGTCCGCAGCGGTTTTAGGTACAGTGAAAGGGGTCCGCAGCGACAAAAAGTTTGAGAACCACTGCTTCAGAGCATTTACCAGCAAAACATGTTAAAGGCTACCGGCGAGCATTAAGTCAAAAAATCACATGCGTGTAAGAAGTATAGCACAGTTGTGAGATACTTCTGTATTTCCCAGCGGGTAAGCTGTAGTAGTGCAGCGAATGAGCTACCTATTGTTTGAAGGGGTGTCCCGAATGGCTGTTTTATAATAAAACCTGTCAGACGGAGGAGTCACTGAAATTTTCTTTAAACGACCAGAACTTGTGAAAAACTATATCACAAGCCTTCCACTAACCACGTTGAAAATCTAAAATTTTTGTCAATGCAAAACCTTATTACTGAGGCAGACCTCTAAGTAATCCCAGTCGCTTAGAAACTTGCGTTTGAACAAAGTGCAATGTTCCGCTTTTCTGCATTCGCACATTAATGATCAAATATGCATCAGGATTGCTGTAACTACTTTGAGACCGTCACTCAGCCGCCGCTGTTCTAGTAAACTGAATTCATTCAAGACGTGTGAAAACTTACAAATGCACGTCGTATTGTGCAACGAATGCTACAAGGCTACCGAACAGCAAAAAAATTGCACTTGTAACTCTTGCGCAAAAGTCTGCCGTTTGCTACGTTCGCCATGCTGGCAGATGCTTGAAAAAGCCAGCATCACCTACAAGCGGGTGTATAGAGCGACACCATCTTCAATATCTACAACAGCAGACATATTGCACCGGTTCAGAAGTACCAGAGATGAACGGATTTACGTTTTTCAAATCCAAATCCGATCTATCAATTTTATTTCAAAATCCAATCCCAATTCGAAAATTGACAGTTTTAAAATCCAAATCCTGTTTAAAATCCAAAATCCCATCAATGTTGTTATATGTTAACCAACTCAAAGATTCAAAAATAAAAAAATAAACAAAAATTTGAAAACTACATAATTCAAGTTAACTTATGTTCTACCTTTGGCTCACAACACTGTAATAGTTGACACTTCGAAGACTTCAAAGTAATCGCCATTAGCCGCAATACAATGAGCTCAGTTATATAGAGTATAATACATCAAACCAGAAAAAATCATAGGTATACAGCACTAGCGGCTCATTAGCGCTGGGCTGCACGTATAAATAATGCTGAACTGTGCTAAACGTTACTACTAGGTAGTAGGTATCACTGTACTGCTATAACAATTATTGACTCAAAAAACTGGATTAATGGAGGCCACATCAAATCCGTAACTTTGATGACATGATACATAAAAGAGCAGGCTTGTATCACTAGCCATAGTCAAGGCTCAAAATTATAAATAAACACGATGTATAATCCCGACGGTCGTGAGAAACTCAACTGAACCAAACTTCGTAAATTAAATACAATAATCTGCAGTCCCGAAACTGAACTCAAAGTTGCGAACAAGTTCAAAACAAAATAATCAAACCCAAATTCAATCCAGTTGACCAGAAATTATAGAATCCAAATCCATCGAAAAACTATAAATCCGCAGGATTTAAATCCAAATCCATCGAAAAACTAGAAATTCGAAGGATTTAAATCCGAATCCATGTTCATCTCTGAGAAGTACGCGCCGGCACCACGCGCCAGGTAAAGATTTTTAGGCAAAAAAAAAAAACAATGGCATATGAAGGAGAAGCTGCGAATGAATCTGCTATTCTCAAAATATGTGGACGATTTTTGGAAAACGAAACACGAGTATCAGCGCTAAGCATTGAGTCAAGCACCTTATGTGCACTTGCAAAACCGTCGAATTCGCAGTATGTTACCTATCTGATGACGCTCATCTTTTAGTGATGACCCGCAATGCTTCTGTGGAAGCACATCGAATAATTCGCCATTTTCTTTAGGGTCGTTGTTAAATGCCCTCCCAGGGTAAGCTATCTGGCTTGACTCAAATTTCATCGTCTGTGTGCTATTGGCCGGGAATTCACGTTTTACTGCAGACTACCAGCAGCACGAGATCTTCTGCCCGGAAACAGGGGTGGTATGTCAAGCACTGCTTAAAGAAACTGCTGGTTTGTTTTATCAAAATACATTGCAAAGCTTCAGTACGATACGCAAGTTATACACAACAACAGGCTTGCTTCGTCGGAGCTCCAAACGGCTCAAAACAAATTCACGTCAAACCGGAAGCGCCCTCCCCATGCGCTACAGCATTGCAACCAACTTAGCCTATAAGCAGAAACGCAACAGGTAAATTCACGGTAAACGTCAGAAAGGTGGGAAAGTAAACCTCTTTCCGCCAAGCATTCTCAGGCAAGCCCTTCTTTTGACGTCACATACCCTTAGTTCCAACGCGGCATCATCATATCTTCCTCACTTCGCGCAGTCACTAACAATTGTGTGCGCCATTTTTTTCGCAAGACTGCCATCATTTGCAACGTAACGACTTCTGCTACACAAATTTGTTTTTTTAATAGAGACAGAAAAGCAAGTCAAAGCTCGTACAGAACTGTAAACCGATTTAATGACTTGTCGAGGACTTTCGATAATTTTTTCATAGGATTTTTACTGAATACTCGCACCGAGTTTGAATAACCACAACGGACGTTTGTGATTTTCTTGCTTCCACAAGCCGCAGTGGTCATGTGATACGCGGAGGATATAACAAATCTAACCTCTAAATCACACATTGTGAGAACATGAAATTAATCACAAGACTGTATCACAGCAGGCATCAGTGTTTCAGAAACCTCAAGAGATCAGCTCGCAAAGTAACAAACATTGATAGTAAAATCTGAGCGGTATAGCAAATTATTACTGACGGTATGCAACAAACGACACAGCTTCGGATTGCGGCCCAACTTAGGTTGCGATTTTTGCAAGAACCTAATCAATACGCGATAACGGAGATTGACAGGGCTGGGCTGACATGGTACTAACAGATTCCTGCTAAATGAAATCCACTGTCAAACAGCACTTGCAGCATTACTAATACGCATCGTGAAAAACGACCTAAAAATGCTAGAAAGAATCACAAAAAAACAGGTGACTAATTCAAACTGGAGTTTTACCAATTTACGCCGCATCAGTCTGCAATTTAAATACACTTAATAATGCCCGTAGCCACGAATAGCCTGTGTATAGAATAGTTAATGGAACAGGAAAAGACATATGACTAAAGACATACAGGTTACCACAAGTGATTCGACAACACATTGCATACGCTGCGCATAAAACATACAAGAGATTCTGAAACATCACTTAAAAGGTAAGAAGCCTTAATGAATTTTCCAATTCAATGACCTATCACAAAACCAATCAGATTCAATGACTCTCTCGGTTAACTTTAGTTAACATCGGCGCTGGAGTAAACAATGACGATGAACTTTATCTTTACGGCAATTCTTCAAATACGCAATAACAGTATGGGACCGTGCCAGGATTATTTACATCACTTGCAGCACCCCTGTTTTAGAAACACTCTTAGCAGTCTCCATACAGCGAATATTCAACTCGTCGCTGCGATTCAGATCAAAGTATTGACCTTCACCAAAAGTTTCAGATCTGCAAACTGTATCATATGGTGAAGACGGAAGGTAGCTTGGCAATTAAATCGGATGTAGCTTTTACCGGAGAAAATTAATAAAAAATAGATGATTTGATAATTGAAAATGAATATAAGCTGGATATATTGCCATGCAGCTATTTTGGAACCGGTCGGAAACTGCAACTTCTTGCTGTGAACTGTCTTTTGCAAGATGGTTTAAAAAACGTGAATGCTGGTGAACACAAATGTAAAAAATTTGTTGTAGGAAAATCAAAGTCAAGAAAACGCTTTTCACAAGAAAAATACTCTTTGGTTTTGGAACGGCATAGCGCCTGCTTGAAAATAAGTCATCCTAAAATGTATATAACACTTGAGAGAACTACATGTTTCTGTCATACAACACTTCTACTAAAGGTATTTCTACTATTCCAACATGCCTTAAGGTGTCAAGGCAATGGCACTTAAGGTGTCAAGGCAATGGTTGGATTTCAAGCATCCCTCCTAGTCTTAGCGGCAGGTGAGCAACTAGATTTCATGTTGTTCTTTCTTGCAGAGGTATGTCATTTTTATGCACAACCGGAAATGATTTATTTTCGGCAGCACACATACTGCTGTTATTATCTTTCAAATGACACATGCATGAAACAGACGCGCGTTCCACAAGCAGGTTCAACGTCACACTGTTTCATGTCCGCGCGACGCCCGCGCTGGGATCGCTCAGTCTGGTTGCAGGACAGCTGTGCTAAGCACCTCAGCACAAGTAGCGTTTCATAAGCTTTTAAAGCCGAACGCTGTGAACATACCTACACCGACTATTCAACGGCAATGTAAACTTTGATTGTAACGTTTAATAATACCGGTAATAAAAGTCAACAATACGTCAAAACAAAACACAACGTCGAAATTTATTTTACCCGGGGTCTGCCCAACACCAACAAATGTCTGTGCAGTGAAAACCCAGGCTTATTCACGCGAAGAGACCGTAAGTAGCGGACTAACGGAACTAAGCCAGCGTAGGTGGCAAGCACGTCGCCATTTGAGGATTCAGTATATACGTGCCCGCCAAAAAAACTTTTGAGCATTGCGACAACGTGTAGTTTAGAAATTAAATCAAAGTGCAAAATTAAGATGTGTGCAGCAGAAATTGGTGTGAGCTATCTCAAGCGATGTGCCACAAGGAAGAAATTAGACATGCCAGGTGCAGTAACAGGCACAGCATACTGACGTAAAATTTTTTAAATATACATTACACAATTTGGGGTAGCTGGAACAATACTATCATATCCTGTCATCACACAGAAAAGAGCAATCATCTTCAGCTACTCCAACGGCTGTCTTCCAGTTTGCTCGCTTACTCTCAAAGCAGTTACATCGCCCACAGTTAATAACCGATCTTTTGCGTATCTGGCGAAAAATTAAAAACCTCGGTAAAGCAACTGATTCGGTGACTTGGTCGATTAATCAAATTCCGCTTGCACGCTTCCGCCATACTGAGAAACGATTCCCGTTCCTCAAGACGTTTGGCATTTCTAATTAGTTTCAAGTCATTCCATAATTTCTTCAGAAAGCTTCGGCCCGGCAACGTGGCATTAGTAAGATTGATTAGAGGCACAGCCACCATTGCTGCTTGATTAATGGCCGGCATTTATAAAAACCCAATGGCGGTAGATGCTTCTCCATACTGTACGAATGAATACACGCACGCTCGCGTATCACGTAGCATGAACATATTTTGTTCCCGACGTCGCTGCAATTTCGTGTGAAAGCCTGTACCAGACCACGGATGGATGGCCGTTCATCACTGGTAACAAAACCATTTGACGAACCAATGGCCATCGTAGCTGAGTTTCTTGCCTTCTGACTTTTTTTACAGTGATGATGATTTTGGAGTTTTTGAAAATCCACAATTATCTGAAGCGGCTATTTCCCTTAACGTTTTGGTGCTAAGGTAACACCCGGGAGAACGGTCAAATTTGAACGAAAATATAACGTTGTTTGCGCTACCAAGCCCTACGCAGAATTTCGTTTTCGTTTGGTAACAGCTACTAGGAGTTTCCGTTTTAACAAAGCAATGCCTTTGCTGACTGAAGCAACTCACCGTATCGTCTTTGGAGCACCGTCACAATAAGCAAAATAACAACTAAACACGCATCATCAGCGTAATGGTCAAAACGTCGATCCACTACAGCGGCGTTTTGTCTGCTATAAAGTACACTGAAACGAATCGTCACATACAACGTGGTCGTTTATATGACTCCCTTGCAAACGTAATTAATCGCAATGGGTGCCATAAAAGTGCTCTTGAATTTCGTCGAATTGCTGTTCCAGACATGGGAAAGTGTGAACGGGGTGAACTTACATTTCTTCACATTTTCAAACGTACGCCACCTTTAGAAGAGCGTATATTCTTTGTTTGCGATCTTTTTCCGTGACACAGAAAAACTATTTACAAAAGAAATATGAAGCCCTGGTACTCAGATTCCTGGGAAGTTTTGGGTGAAAGTTCCCTTCCCCAAAAATATAAGAAAACACAGCTATACTACAACTTTCTGCGTAACACTTGCGGCAGTCCGCCGACTTCATAGCTTTCCGAACATGTGGCACAAGAGAAAGAAAATACGCCTTCTATTCTCCAAGAAAAACGTTGCGATGTTCATATTGCAAGCTGAAGGCGGCGCCGATAGCGCAAACGTGCGCAAGACGAAGAGCTGCTCAAACCGCATTACTGTCCTACGGACTACCATTCACTAAACCTGTCAATGAAGCTCGCTTCAATAAATCATTTGGAATTGCCTTCCGCTTAGAGCCAGTGCTAAGGCAGTTGATCCAGAAAATCGTGCGCTGAATGCAGCAGTGACGTTGCTTGCTGAGCTAGTAGGAAAACACCGAACCCTTGAGGGAAATCATCACGAACACCAACCACGGACAAACGTAAACAGTGGCTGCAGTCATTCTGTTAAGGCAAATTTGCTTTGCGTTTTCCGCGCTAAAATTACGGCATGTTCAAGAATTTGAAAAATAACGAGAAAAATTGGGTAAAGGCAATATATCACGTTGCGGATGGATAGCATTGACCCGGTTACACTTTTAGTTATACTTCGCATCACTGAAAAAGGGATCTGTACAGGTAATTCTGCGATTTAAAAACTTTGATAAGGATACGCCACACTTTTGGTCAGCAAGACTGCAAATCACTGTTGTGCTGTAAGTAGGGCGCGGAAAGTACTGACAAATCACGATGGTCACGCATTTCTTCACGCTGTAACGCGGATTGTGACGTCGAGTAAGTCAGAAGTACAAACAGACTCATTGCCTATTGTTCACAAGCCCTGTTTCTTTGAAACCGCTGGTTTACAATCCTTGCTAAATACATTTGAAACCGTTGCTTGAGACCGATAAATCTAAAATCGTTGCGCCTTCTGTAATAGAATTTTAGCTGAATAGCACTTTTATCACTGAATCTCAAATTTCTCCTCACATGACGAGTGGAGTTCCTGCGGCAGCCAAGTTAGTTTCGTACCACCAAAGCTAAATACAATCCAGATTCCGTTCGTAGTGGTGCTTAATGCCTTCTGCCTTCTCAGTACACTGTGCCTAACTTATAATGCAACGCGAGCGAATTAAAGCAAATGGAACACCATGACGAGTTCCCGGGCACAACGTGGGAAGACGCAGCTATTTAAAGACACTCTTTTTCCAGGAAGGCACAAAAGCGCGGATGTGCGTGATGCTTCTGGCGCCGGTGAACGCCTTAGGAAAAGCAAAAAGGCGTTTTCCAGCGCTGCCAGAGATCAGGAACGAGTTGAAGCATGGCCAAAATATCGGAGCGCTCATGAAG
>JGI24022J15233_10003121_pt1 | contig 16198 bp, 7 predicted proteins | sample Ectturendosymbi2_FD_15233 | JGI IMG/M metagenome (IMG submission 15233)
AGAGTCTTCCAACGAGTTTCCATGAATCTCAATATGACGGTTGGTCAAGCCGCATGCCAACTATTGTGTCGATATACTCAAAGCATGTTGGCTGCGTTCTGCGTTTGCTGAATCGTACCGATTGTTACGTGTTACTCTATCAAAAGAACTTTTGGCTGGTCATGTTTGAAATGCACCTGATTAGTGGCATAACTGACGGGTGGCAGGGGTGCGAACCGCCCTCCCTACCAAGCTTCATGTAAAAACCGAGCCACTACCTAGGTTGTATTTTGGTATTTACATTCTTTTGGTTTCAGTAGATTGTTGTTTTTTTTGCGTTTTTCGGAGTGTTTTCGGTGATTTCGGGTTTTTGCGTAGCCATTCAATACCGGATTTGCTATTGTTTCTCAACTATTTTCTGAGCGTTAGCCAGTTGGCTCCGTTCAGCTAAGTTTACCCATGGCTCAAACCTCTAGTTACGTCACTGCACCTAATCAAAACAATGTTGTACTGCAGATAAGAGCTATGTGTAGGGCTAGCAGCAGTATCCAACAATAAAAGCATAGTTGTTTCTTAGGTGACTGAGCAATACAGTAGTTTTGTCAGAGTTTGTATCGCGTCAAGGTCGATTGGTATTATTATATGTGATTTTTTTCCATTTGAATTTTCTTCAATAAAGTCATTCAGAGATTGGATTGCTATTGAGTACTTGCGCACGCAAGTTTGTACTGCTCCCACGCTAAGCAAATCAGAGAAGATCTTGATGAGCTTGAATAGCAAGCAATTAAAAGCCACTTTACCAACTGGCAACTACAGAACTCTTCCCCAACGAGACAGGGAAACAGCAAAAAATGACAAACAAATGAATTAAAGGGTCACAATGTTCCAGGAAAGGTTGTCTTCAGCGGCGTAGCAAGAGGGGGCCCTGGGGGCGGCGGGCGGCATTTTAACGGGGGCGGCACTTCGCTGACCAAAGATAAAATTTTGAAAGGAGTTTGAAAGTTCTAGTTTTTCGTTAATTATTTCAAATACATTAAATACATTTCAAATGTTCTACCGCTTTCCACATTTCATGTTTAGAAGCTCTAAACTGGTAGGCTAGCCTAAAAGAACACGATATGTGGTTTTGGAGTGAGTGGATTGATAAAATGTTTGGGTGGCGAAGAGTGATGGGCCCGAATTCTGAGAGGGGCCCAAATTTTTTATGTCCAACAGTTTTAAACTACGTCCAAAACATTTTTCCAAGGGGGCGAAAAATTTTCGTGTGCCCCCTATTTACGGGCATGCTTACTTGGGCGCCAAATGTGCCCCAATCCCCACACCTTCCTCGCCAGACAAGCCATTTCAGTAATCTCAGTCAAACGTCCTTTGCACAGAGGAAAGAGATGACATTCGTCCGCAGACGAAAAACTTTAAGGCTCCAGTTGTTTTCGATTTGTTTTCGACTAAACCTTAACAGAAAACCGGCTTAACGAACGACATTCCATCGGCAGCGTTATTTCAGGTTCACCAGAGGTGCTTTACTCAGTGAATTTGAATTATGCGAAATGGCGACATGGTCCACCTAAAACCGCCTGTGTCCCACCGGTTGGGAACCACTGGTATAGCTAGCTAGTAACACGAATTCTTTGCCCACACACGTTTTGATTTAGCGGGTGTTGAGGTGTCTTTTTAATTTATGGCCCCGCGCTCTAGAAACGCTACAGGCCCCGCGCTACCTTAATCCAGCACTGGTCGTAGTAAGTGATTCAGTGCTTAATGTCTTTGTTTTTATGCGGCATTTGTCAATTTTGCGCGCAGATCAAGGTATCAAACTTAATTCACAAGAATCTTTTCCTCCGATTTCGGTGACCTATTTAACTCACTCACATACACAGTAGACTTTCGCCTACCTTAAAATAACGCATAGTTTAGGGCTCCATTTTTTCAGCTAGTTATAGTGCACATGAACGTTAGGCCCTGCACCCTACCAAATTGAAGCGATTTATGGCTTCTGTTTCAATATTTCCATCCTGACATTTGAACGCAACTACGCAAGGCTTTTTGTTCGTAAACTGCAAAAAACTTATTTTCCAACGTATTTGCTATGTGTTCATATCTACATAAAATTTTTGTTGTTCTTATATCTTGACAACAGGCCTTCAGTGATTAGAAGTGTACAACAATTCGAGAACCGAAGCGAAGTCTCCTCGCCACGCCGGATTCAACAAAATCAAACGAGTACGCGCAAGGAAACAAAAGTACCCAAGATGGGCCCGAGCTCCGTAAGAATGTTAATTATTCCACTAATGATTTTTTAACTACTTTTGACATTTTAAGGTGGTGTTTTTAAAGAAAAGCCATTTCTTGCTCATATCTGATAAAATATAATCCAAATGCCTTAGCATTAACAGTCAGCAACCTTAATTTTACCCGAAAGGAACTGCGCGTAAAAGTAGATGACCAAGTGATCTGAGAGACAAATTTTATGGCAACAACTTTTCGGTTTAAATTGTTTATATAGGCTATTTTAAATAACAAGGAAATGAAAAGTTTCTCGTTTGGCTCCTGCTTACTTCAGATTTGTCTTTTACACGGGTTCCCAACCTGTATGGTACGCGTACCACTGGTGGTACGCGAAGGTCTTCCAGGTGGTACGCGAGAGCTTCCATTTTTTAACAAAAACCTGGATTCACAGCTTTCTAGCTTGCGTATCGGACTTTGTTTCTAGATAAATAAATTTTCCTGTAGCATGCTATTCCTATTGTATCGTAACATCATGACTTGCTATGCGTTGTTACAACTTTTGAACAAATTTACGCAACGCATCGACCAATTGGTGGAATGTAAACAGAAACAAAAATCTCATTAAATTGAGTTGTGGTCTTTTTTGTTATTTTAATGTGTATTATTCTTCTGATTAAACTAAGATTCGATCAAATTAATTTTTCTGGAAGAAGTGGTACGGGTTAACAATACGGAGTGCCAGGTGGTAGGAGATGGTAAAAAGGTTGGGAACCCCTGGTCTCTTAAGAAGAAAACCTCCCACTAAATGGCATATAAACTTGGTTAACACATTGTTCGTTTTTTATTCCAAAACTGCTCACATAATTTATTACTTTCTCAACGACATTAAATTGCCTAATTGTAAATCAAGTTCGTCAAGAGTTTTCTTACCAAGTGCAAATGTTGGTAAACAGATTAAGGAAAGTCCCTTTCATTTTTCGTTGCTCCAATGTAGCCCGGATTGACTTATCACGAAATAGAACTAATTATGTTATGTCAAATGATTCTCAGACCATGTGGCGTAGCAAAAGGGTTCTGGGACTTCGGGTCCAGGGAGTCACGTCCTGGAGGTGACAAGTTGTTGACTAAAAATTGATTATTTAAAAAATAATTTCAACTCTGTTCAGTTTTTTGTTGAGAATCACGAGCCTAAAATCCTTGGCAATGCAGTTTTGGTGTGTGCAAGTTTATGAAATGATTACTCAAGAGTCTACCAAATCCAACGGGACCAACCACTCCTGTTTTTGCTTTGAAATCAAGGTTTTTTAACCAGGTTTGCGGAGAGTTTGATTTACAAGGAGTCGGAGGTTTTCGTGTTGAGTCGGAGTCGGAATCCTAAGAACACTAGGAGTCGGAGGAGGATTTTTTATCAGACCCCGACTACGGAATTCCAATTGAATCATTTTTTACACCGCACTTCCAAGTTAGACATCCAACTCGTGCCTTCAATAGAGCTGATGTTGTGTTGTGTGACGTAGCGGTGTCGAAAAAGACGTTGTTGAAGTTGAAGAGATATAGCGTAGTTGATGTGTTTTCGTAGGTAATTAGAGTTCAGATTGTAGGCTTAAACTGCAAGTGTAGAGTGAATCAGTGCCAAACGGTAAGTAATCAGGCTTTTGTAGAAGGCTTGAAAGGTTAGAAAAAGTGTTGCTTCCTTTTTGATAAATTAGAGGGGATGAACCTTATTCTGAAACCTAACGCAAGGGCACACGATATGTTTAGTTATGATGGTGGTGAAGGTGTGGTATAAAAGGGGCTTTAGCCGAAACAATTGTACAACTTGGCATGACTGTACGGGGTATACAGAATGTAGTTGTTCAGAGCGATTTTCGTCGAACTAGACGTTGTAATCACTGCTGAGAATTTAAAAAGTGAATGTCATACGTAGTACAGTTTGGTTACAGAATTTTCGAAATAGACGTCTGTGCTAACGGAGGAAGGTAAAGAATAGAACGATGCACTCGTAATTGGAATACGTCCATCCCAACTGCTAGACCAAGTTTGACCTGTCACAATGGAGGCTGCAAGCCGACACGTCCCAGCTAGAGTCGGTTTAATCGTATTTGACAAGTTTTATCTAAATAGGTCCGCGCCATTGGCAATAGAAATAACGTTTGAAGTCTTTTGTATTTTCTTAGAAAAACGAACCACTACCAAAACATGAAGTGAACAACGAAACAGTTTTGCGTTTCTTAGTCCTTGCTGGAATAACGTCTTGTTTTTTTGATTTTAGGCCGCAGGCCAGGAAGAGGTTTCAAATTTCTGCTATGTTGTTCGAAAGATAGCGCTAACAAATCAAATTTTAAAAAATAATTTTTGGAATCATGCAAGCCTTTGTCATCCAGGCGAAATGTGCCTAGGCTCAAAACTTACGAGTGCCTGCATAAGCGCTTCCCAATCAGCCTCACGTAATTGGTTCCTAAACCGACCCTACATAAAGACAAACACAAAATTCCAAAAGTTAACTTTGTTTTTCAACAGCGAAACAAACCGTAGCTAAATGACGTATTTAATTTTTCAAATGTAAGTTTTATGCCCGTAACACCTCGTTACTTCAAAGCGGCTCACATGCGTACCGCATCATGAAACTGAATATCATAGTTACAACGTAGAGTGTCATCATTAGGAAATATCCGGAAAATGTCACTCCTTTTTTATCATTGCCTTTGTGTTTCGCAAACAATTTTCATCCATCGGAATACTATGATCCATCGGAATACTATCTTGGTGTCAAGCATATAACGTTTATGAAGTAATGTAAATAAAAGCTTTGTTTGCATGATGATACCTCCACCAATAGAAGATCGAAGCGGTGTTCTATTTTTATGCAAATAAAAATATTGCGTCGTTGGCAAACTGTGCCCTTCAGTTTTAGTCTTTACCTATAACCTTGATTTTACTGACTATTATTTTTAATGAAAATTGCGTTGTTTTTAAAAAATAATCATGAAAAATGTGTTCATACTTTTTACAATAGCATATGCATTTTCATAACAGAACAATGAGAACTTGGTGGAATATCAACTACGTCTTTCAGGCTTAAAGACACCGGAAATTACAGGTGGGTTATTTCAATTTACTGGATAATCCTGTTTCGAATGGTGCATGCGATCGGCCGCAGTTAGTAAATGAAACGTATCGTATTTGCCTTACGCTTTGCTTTTAAATTTTCGAAAAGTCGTGACTGGTAAGACAGAGCATTGCGAAGATGCCGTAGTTGGATCTGTGTAGAGATCCAATATATTTCACAAAGCCAATTTGCTCATATCATGTTCATCGGTGTACCTACGCGCAAGACAGATAGTTTGATTATTTTTGCCATTTTAAACTTCAACTTTTGCGGAGGCAGTTCGTACCACGCAAATATTGTGCTCAATGAGGGGATTTTAAACTAGCTGTTTCCAACCTAAATGGCTTACTGAGCCAAAAATTATGTCACTATTTTAACTAGCGCCGCACATTGAATGACATAAGGGTCACTTATGTCACAGTGTACGGCTAACTTTAATCTTAGCAAACCAAATTTAGCTTACTTAAAGCTACTGTACTGAAAACGTTCGAATCCTAACTGCAATGGTAGCAGACGTGATAAAGTGGCACTGAAGACCACCTGTAGCAAAAGTGTCAAGAACCATTTACCAACCAATGACTTTCAGGATTTCACCGAGACTTTGCACAATCTAAAGTGTGGTGCATAAGCATCACACCACATCAAGCTAATTGTTGTATCTAGATGATTATTTGTAATTCACAAGCAACAGACTATGAGCCATTATCAATTGATTTAGGTAGCTGAATTACTGATTTATGGTACTTGATTATTTAGGCCAGGGTATTACAAGCATGGGTGCAGTTAGGTAATGGGCACGATGGGCGTGTCAGGAAATAGGGTGCATGAACAGGCCCGTAACCAAGGGGGGCGAAGCCCTCTGGAAAAATTTTTGCCCTCCCTAGAAAAATGTGCTGGACATAATTTAAAACTATTGGACACAGTTCAAAAACTTGGACCCCTCTCAGAACACTCTTCGCCCTTCCTGGTATCCCAAGCTGGTTACGGGCCTGTGCATGAGTTTAAGTGTTTAAGTAAATAGGGTGCATGAGTTTGTCAAACCATCTTTAAGGATGCATCGTAACGAAAGGTTGAAGAGCACTGCTCATGAACGACTTCACATCTTCACGTGCATTTGCTCGTTCTGCGGCTCCTTATTAGAGACGTGAATGTGACGCAAGGCATCGCCACACTCTTCAACGTCTGGGTATGCGTAGGTCTGTTGAAACAATTGCGAACACCACTCGGAGAAAATTCCTACTCGTTAAGATTTTTGAACAAGGGCATAGGAATTTTGTTTATTATTCAACAAAGCTTTATCAACTCTTTCTTTTTAAATTATGTAATCCCATGTGTCTCAGTTACCAATCATCTCTTCTGTAAAATTGTGCGTTTATGTGCCTTTCCACACTATTTCATGCGTTTGTATTTATTAAAGATCGTTGGCAATTTTTACAAAGGAAACGCATGCAAAGATGTTTTCGTCAAGACTTGCTAAGCGCGAAATGTTTTGTATTTTTTATTCATGGAACAACAACTCAAGACATGTTTAATGTTTCCAAAATTTTTGTAGGAAACTTTTACTGTGGTTCTTCTAACCATCTGCAACGCCCTACTCCGAAACCAAGAAACATGCTCAGAAATTTTAGCACAAATCTCAATGATGTTGACAACACCGGTAAGAAATGCGTTAAACTCTTTTCTGCATATGCTCGTGTGTTAGCGTGTTTATTGCATTTGGGGTTTAAAGAAGCAAGCGTTTATTAAAAGCATTTTGCTTGTGCACTATTTGCTTTCCCAGTTCATATACGAACTAAGGATAGATTTGTGGATTTCCTCCACACACAGAGTAGCCCTATATTTTTTTATTATCCAGCTAAGGGTACCTATACCGCAGTTTAAGGTATATCAATTTGTATAGATTCGAAATACAAAATCTTAAAGCAGCATGAATCGCTCAAGCATCAAAGTAACGACCCAACTTGTTTCAGATAGAGGGTCAAAATCTAGGGAATATCACAGATTTCAGCCGCATTACTTTTTCTCTCGTGGTCGGTCTGCCTCGCATTCCACAAACACAATCGAATCAAAGCATAGAAAATCCTCGAACAGTCTAAACTGCGAAAACAAGTTCTGAGCCGTTTGTGCATTGCCCCTGCTTGCGGCTGCCAAAGCAGTCTTGAGTTGCGCGAACATATCTCCTGATTGGGACAGAAAGCGAAAGGACTCGAAGGCAAGTGTGTGTATTTCATGTGTCCGTACAGTTTGCATGCAAATGATGATTCGATATTGACTGTGAGGTCCAAACATATTGTACCAAGGAGCGTGGGTGGCGGAACCTTTTCGAAAGTGGGGGGCACAAATGCACGTCAAAAAACTATAGAAAATTTTTGTAGTTTGAATTGGGAGCTGTGACGTCACAAGCATAGAAATATAACGTCATTACATTTACACCATAGACAAAATTACACCACTATGAAGACGTATCGGTGAACCACCTGAAATTCAAATAGGGTGTGACAGGAGAGACTAGGGTTGCCAGGTTTTAAATATTTGGTCCCAAATAACACTTTCTAGCTCAAAAAATTTTCGTTTGGCACTTTTCTAGGATAAACTTGGCCACTTGCAAGAATAGATCTAACCACCCTGGGTCCTGTCTGAGAAACCGTATTTTTTTACTTTTTGGCCTGATGGATAGCAGATTTTCACCAAATTCTTATATTTTCAAGGTTTCCGATTACAAAATTTTGTTAGTTTCTGAGTTAATGTGAAAGTAAGTTCATCAGAATATCTGTTACTCGCTGCAGTTGCAGAGGTAGCAGTGAGAGCTGTTACGTTACCTAAATTACTGTAGGTGGTACATGTGTTTGTTGTTTTTGTTGAGATTGTTGTTAATCGCTTTAGCACTTATCGAGGATGGAAAATTTATCTCAGTGTATGGCTACACATGGATACTAAGTTGTTCTCTTACGATCTTTCATCATGTACTTGTTTTGCTGTTGAGCTAAAGAATATTGCCATTAAGATAAATTACTAAGTATGGCTACATATAACTTTGTAACTGCTGATAAATTTGGAAAAAATGACTGGCCCTATTTTTGGCCCCTTTGATTTAGAATTTGGCTCTTTTTGGCTGCATTTTTTGGGACTAAATTTGGCCTTTTGGCAAAAAGTAGACCTGGCAACCCTGGGGACCACCCAATTCAATTGCGTCACGGGGGCTCATCATACGATTCATTCTGACTGAATAAAATCGTTCCACGCTTGCGTCATTAAAATTTCCATTTCTCTCATTTTGGCTGGCATCATCTTTGCTCGGTGGAGTTAATTACGTAACAATAAGAGAAGTTATCATGATCACTTCTCCATTGTTGAGTACCGTACGTCACAGAGCAATGATAACCCCAGTAAGTCCTCTGCTTTCTAGGCTCATTCTTATTAGCCCGAATTGTTGGACAATTTATCGTTCATTTGAAGTTATTCTCGAAATGGGAACTGTCCCTGGATTGAACTTCAAATCCAATGTTTTATATCAATCCATTGCTTCAAAAAACATTCCACCCGGTATGAATTATGTTTTAAAAAATACTTAATTGCATGGGGCAGCTCGGGTTTTAATGGATGAAACCGAGTAAAACGCGAGCGAACGAACTGAATGACATGTTTTGTTCAGGCCACCTGCAACATGAACACAAAAGACTAGACATGAAACGAAAATATGTCAACAGTTACAAAGCCCAAAGAAAAGAACCCGAGTTAACAACTTATTTTGAAGTGGGACTGTGAGTGGTGGCACAAATATACAAAGCATGCAAGCTCGCGTTCTCCGATATAAATCGTAATCGAAGACTCGGGCTACGTTCGAGGAGCCCGTATGTCGGAGTCGCCACTAGGCTGTTCAAAAATGAACAAAACACAGCTTAAAAACAGGCAAAAATAACATAGAGTCGACACTTGTCTTAAACACAGTCAAAATCACAACTTTTCCAAATTTTGAACACAAAAGTAACATGACTGAATACTCTTTGTACAACTGCATTAGATACTGGAATGCAGACAAGACAAACCATATGTGGTAACAAGCGAGTTGTCTGTAAGGGTACCAATTGTGTTACCATGCAGAATTAAATACAACGGTTTAGTGTCGCCAATGGAAAAACAAAAATACAATTTAAATTGATCTGTTAAATATTTCCTTTTGCATTTAAGATTCAGCAAAATTTCACTATTTAGAATGTGTTAAAACGTTTGCAATTACACCAATTACTCAGTGGTGTGGCACAAATTTATTCCTACATACAAGCATAGGTGTCGGAAGGCGGGCAGGAATTTTAAATTTCAGCAAGAAAAGGCTGTTTTCTTAGTTTCGAGTGAAAAAAACAAATCTCACCAGTCTTGGAGCCCCCTATAACAACTTTTGGAAAAAACATTAGTGCTTAGCCCTGGAAAAAATACTTACGACGCCCATGCACACAATCATGTAAACTTGCACTATTTTTTTAAATTGTGTTATATTACACCACCTGGCAACACTTAAAAAAAAAACAAAGCCCTAAGCAAGCCATAGCAGGATGACAAACTGCACGGGGTATTCTGCCATACAATTAAGACGTACTTCCAAACTCACTGCCAAATTATAAAGAATATTGACAAAATACTGCCAAACTTCTGCAAAATTTTTTCATTAAACGTGCTACCTTCACAATCGACCCAATACTAACTGTGTTACCAAAACATATTTGGGCAAAAATCAAAAACTGAATGTGGGGTTCTAGGCCCATGCGGCTCCCCCGGTTCCGCCACCTATGGCAAGGAGCCAACAACTTCATAAACAACAATGATTATCAACATATTTACATCACGTCACTGCTTTTGTCGCCACATACGCCAACAGTGTTTTAGTCAATCAGCTTATCAAGATCATGTTGTGCCGTATAGGTGTAGGAGCAGGCAATTTTTTGGGATGCAAAGGATACCTTGTCCAAATTTTCGTAATTTGCTCGAAAAGTTTTTATGGAACAAACGTACTCTCTACAAACTTTCTGTAGCTGCTGAAACATTATATTTCCCTCTACAAAGTTGGCATAGATTTGAAAACAGAAAATTTGGCACTTAAAATCTGGTTTCTAATAACTTTTGAAAAAAGTACGCTAGCTACGCAAGGACATTGTCAGAAGCCAGCTGGCTCAGTACTCTTGTGAGTATCTGCCTCACAGTTCTAAAGTTTGGCTTTCCATTCACTTCCAGCTATTGCTGTCAACAAGGATGACATGAAAGAACTTCAAACTTAGCTGATGTAGGCGTAAAGCTGCTTCCTTCTTTGAAGACGTGCTGTGAATCACAGTCTGTGATATATGTAACATGTAACATCACATTTATATTATGACCAGGGCAACCAATTATTGACCTAAAAACTTAAAATTTTGACATAATAATTTACAAATTTTTCTTTATTTGGACCTATCAATTTCCAATGTTTTCAACCGGAAAGTGGCATACAAAGCGTATTCATTAACAGTATTAAAAACAAACTGATAAGTTTGTTCTGTTGAAACTAAACAAAAATTAGCTTATCTGCAAAATCTGGTATAGCATGCACGGCCTACTGTAGGCCGTGTAACATGTTTCAAAATTTTTCTGGCTGTTTTCAGTTTCATGAGACGAACCTCGTTGATGCTTTGCACTGCAGCTATGTGCTTCCACCACAAACCTTTTGTCACTTTTCACTAAGCAGCCACAGAATATGCAAAATAATTGACCCATACGTGTTGAAGTAAACTCAGAAGTATATTCATGCAGTAGACTTCGAACTTTTGAAGAATTTGGTTTTTGTACCTTAGACATGATATGTTGATAAGTACATTTAAATAAATATAGTAGAGTCAAATCTTCGAATATCATAAAGTCAAAAGACTGTATATGCATACTGAATTGAGCATTTGCCAAACCAAGTATTGTAAGACCACATTTCTTGCATTGCCATGCCTTGTCTGCTTAATATTCAACCGTACAGTAGTGGACTAAACAAGTTTATTACGTCAAAAGTTGCAACAGACCCATTCCTATTTCAGAATTGCAACTAAATTTGTAAAATTATATCAAAATCTGTTGTTGTAATTTTTATAAAATGTCAATAAACAAAACACTCTGCTGTGAGAAAATTTTGACTTAACGATAAATTTTGACCTAATGATAAATATTGACTTTTTTTTACCTAAAACTTTGACATGGCTGATGTTATCAGGGTGAAATTTGGTTTGTGGACATTTCATAAACTTTCACGAAGGCAAAAACTTTGACTTTATTGACTTTTGAATGCCCTAATTATGCCCATGCCGTGAATCTCACAACATTGTCTGTTCAACTGCATATATAAATGCAACAAACAGTTGGGAAAAATGAGCTCATCCAAACACTGCAGCTGAAAACAAAAAGTTGAAAAAAAAAGGTTTTCTATGCTCGTTTTGCATAAACTCTACTAATATGAAGTTGGTGCCCAGCACAACAGTGGTGGGCAATTAGTGGCCCGCGCCACATGTGGTCGCCCACAGCGTTTTCAGTGACCCGCGGAAGCATTCAGGAAAAATCGTCAAGTCTGGAATTTCCTCCAGCTTAGCCTCAGCTAATTTGAACCGAGACTTGTTTCTATTTCCATTAGAAGGTACGGACCTCTGCCGAACCCGGCCTTCTCAAAGTGACCTCAGAGACAAATTCCTTGCCCACCTGCAGCATACTCATTTATCTCATTGTACAATCAGTAAAGCACATAAATGAAATACCTTCTTTTGCCAAAGCTTTTAAGTGAGTCACATACTCATCAAGTCTCACTATGTGATACCTCTCACAAACTAAAACACGAAGTACCAGAAACAGCCTGTTGATTTTATATAATGTATATATATATTTGAAATGTTTTCCATGCAATAACAAACTAATTCTACGTATACACTCAACAAAAATGAAGTATAATTTCATTGGTATTGCTAAAAAATTTCGGAATTTTCTTCCCCAAATTCTTTCAGATTTTTTCCTAATTTTGCAACAAATCAAAACTGTTGGTGATGCACTTCCACCCCCTCACCCCCCCAGCTTCCAGACTACTGCAGCAGTCCCGTCGCCACGGGGGTAATTGGTGGGCTTAGCCCTCTCAAACAAAATCCAAGCCCACCAATTGAAATATGAAACACTGTAAATCAGTGGAGTTTTTGTCAAATTTCAGAATGTCAAACCCCCCTGCAAAAGCGCAACGCCCCTATTGAATTTTTCTTGCGACGGTTCTGCACTGCAGTGCTTCATACTGGTTAGAACTGGTATCGCCTTCTGGTTTTGAGTCGAATTTGTCGCTCAGCACGGAGACCGATGCTGCAGCAAGTAAACTGATACCCTACTCTCGGGCTTACAGAAGGCTTACCAGTGTTGATTCCACTTGAGGATCTGTTCAACAACGAGTTGGCTCACAATTTACTTCTGGATATTGTACAGGTTGTTATTCATTAAAATCATATTCGCAATTGCGTATGATTGCCGAAATGAATCACGTTTGATCAAAAACTCTACAGCTCAAGGTCAAAACGTCACAATTCGTAAGGTGAACATTTTAACAACAAACCCTACTCACAAAAACGTTTTCTTTCAGATGGGACCTTGGAGGCAGATGAGTCCTATGAAATTGTTGAGGTTTCCGGAACTGGAGAGGTATACGACGTCGTCTCTGAAACAGCTGACACCAATGACAGTTGTGCGAACACCGAGCTCGATTTGGGCAAGTCCATGAAAAGTATTTTTCATGAAAGGTTTTGCTTTTTGAAGTGATTTGCTTTGATAAAAATGTCCTGAGGAAAAACAAATAAATCCTTTTTCAAACAACACAGCTGCCCTCCGTAGAAATCTATTGTGACGTTATTGATACAAAGGCTCTATCGGTAATGTTTTATTATATTTTCAACTCTTGCAGAAGACTTAGCTCAAATACTTCCAATAACCGATGAGTTTTTGATAAAAAGCAATCCCTTCTGATTACGCCAAACATGTGCAACAAATCATAAGTAACATCAGCAAAAACATAAAAATGCAATAGTGTAAAAAACTGAGCAGAATTTCAGGGACTAGGCAAAAGATGCTTGCGGCACGCTCGTGTGGAATCAAATAAACATAAGTATGTCACCATGAACGCAGACCCGTAGTTCCAAATCAGCTGGTGGCCTAGCAGGTAATGCGTCCATTTCAGTACTGGTGCAGATCTGGGGATCGACGGTAGGCCGGGTCTCACCACAACCTTGTGGTTTAATGCAGCCATCTTGGGTGGAGCACGGTGGAGCTGCACGGACACTCTGCTGCGTGTTTTACTATCAACACATTTACGCATTTGGCCTGCAATACTGCTTGAGTTTTCTTTCGGTGGAGGATTTGGCTTTTTCCACGGAGTTGTGCAGTCGTTTGCTTTGGTTGCTAGCATGATAGAGCTTGGTGATTTAAGGTGTTAACGATTCAGGAAAGAAATTATTGTTCGAGAATCTCAGCGTGCTTCGGTAGATTTCCGTTAAAACATGTTTAGAGGTTGTCAAACTGTCTGGTCACATTCATTAACTGAAATTTCCATCCATTGCGTTTAAAGAATGACATAAATAACAGTCATAGCTTGTTCATCGAAATGGTTGACGATACACTTGAATTGTCTCAATACGCAGGCTACTTCAGAACTCCTCATCAGACCTTTGAAAGAAAATGCAAATCCAGTAGCAGTAATGACAGGGAAAACCAGAGTACCCATGAATTGGACAACGTGGCCACATGTTTAAGAAAATGTATTGGGTTTTATTTTTCCTGCGTTCCATTGGGAAATAGAAACCTTGTGATTAGCAGCAACAAATGCTGGAACGATCAACACCCCACAACAGACAATAACGGCAGCAAAAAATGAAGAAGTGTCTGTAGTTAGTTACAACTGTCGTGGTTTGACAGCATCATTGCATGACATTGAGCAACTTTTGCCATGTATTACAACTTGGTGTCAACACCAAATAAACCATTGTGAAAAATCTCGAGCGTTGTGACAAAATGGCGTCCGTTGTGTCAAATGATGGCCGGTTTAATGTCACTGACAAAATGGCGGCCGTGACGCCATCGGATGTGGCGTCACGCGCAGAAATCGTGACGTCGCATCCACCGAAATGCAGGTTGTGGTCAACAGCATAATCTACTGAAATGATAGTGTTTTTTATCTTGTTGGTTGTTATTTGAACGGCTTTAAAGTTGCAAGTAATGGCCGGGGCCAAGTGCTTATGTAATATTTTCGAATGGGTTCGCGAGACTAAAGAGGTTGGGAATCACTGGTCTGGCAATCTACCATGCTGCTATAGGCTACAGGTATTTAAGGGTTCACTGCGATCTATTTTGGGTACTCCCAGGCTAGGAAAACTCCAGACGGGCCACGGCTCATGAAAGTTTGAGAACCACTGGTCTTGAGCACGTCCAAAGGTTAATGTTTGCGCTGCAGAAGACAATTTGGATGTGAAACTGCAGAGTGTCTATAAAGTATGGGTACATGGTAAAAAAACACATAAAGTCTGGGAACATCCTTCTCGTCCACTTAACAGTACCAACGCGATTCGTTCTTCTTTGGACAGAGCCATCATCATTAAATTAAATAAACCTATGGGAAGGAAAAATAACCTAAACAAATAAAATAGGTAGTAGAAACCCCTATGTACCCAGAGTTTGTGGACACCCTGTATTATTAAATCAGTATTAAATGATCGTTTCAATTCAAATAAGCACACTCATTATGTTTTTGTTCGTAACACAAGCTTACTGCGTTTTCATTGTACGAATATGTTGTTTTTCGCTGTGCCATCTGGGTTTATTTGCAATCACTGACTGGAGGCCCATAAAGCGTGGTGCTGTTTGGTTCAATTCTTTTAATTCACTAAAAAATGATAAATGCCAAAGTTGTCACTTTCCTTAACCTATATAGGCTACTAAATGCAATCATCAAAAAGCTCTACAATTTTGACACGTGTTAACAACCTAGAAACATGAAAAAACAGTAAAGGAGGTTTTTGATATTCAAGCGCGAGGCCCTGGGCATTTGCCCGGTTTGCCCAGTGGTTAATCGGACCTGGCCACTGGTAATGAGCCTACTTACACATTACATTCGTTATTGTGGGCCTCTTTGAAAACGTAGGACTTACAGTTGCTATTGTGGTCCCTTTGAAAGCAGAGCACTTACACAAAGCAGTTGCTGTTGGGCGCCCGGTAAAGCAGAGTACATGCACATTACAGCTGTAGTTGGGGGCCCTTTGAAAGCAGAGCAGCCTACTTACACATTGCAGTTGCTCTTGGGGGTGGGGGTCTTTCAAGGCAGAGTACTGAATTACGAGTATGATGTGGTTCGGAAAATATTATATGAGCAGATAGTAAGTTTTTCACCAAAAATGAGGAATATTTACTCGGGAAATACCTTGAGGGGAGCCGGCGGCAGGTGCTCGTTTGCCTTCCCTTAAACACACCACTGTATATAACCCTGACAATTTATCTTATATGAGAATATGAAACCGATTGAAAACGTTCTGCTTCATTTGATATGCGTACTTTCTCACCTGATATGCACATGTAAACAATGCAATGTGAAGGTATCTTTATTTCATTGAACACATTGAAGTTGCTGATGAAATTATCACTTCAAAAAACACAGATTCAACACGATTTTTCACAGTTAAACCTAGACACCCAGGTAGACTAAAAAACAGATATGGGTGGGAAAAAAAGCCTCTGTGGGAGCCGTGGTCACATGCGGCAAACAGTCCCGGATTTACCTATAGGCTATATAGGCTTAAGCCTAGGGCCTCAAGATCCAAGGGGGCCTCCAACAAACTGTGGTACGCATAGAGTCAATGGCCGGTATAT
>JGI24022J15233_10003123_pt1 | contig 16195 bp, 7 predicted proteins | sample Ectturendosymbi2_FD_15233 | JGI IMG/M metagenome (IMG submission 15233)
AACCTCCCAAGAACAGCCTGGGTCCGACTTAACCGCCTCCGCACTGGTGTCGGACGCTTCCGCTCCTGTTTGTACAAATGGGGTATGGCCAGCTCTGCGGCCTGTGAGTGTGGCGCAAAAGAACAAACCGTCGACCATGTTGTCCTCCAAAATGGTCGACCTCGTCTCATGAACTGCACGGCCTGACGGTTCTGGGCGATGAGATAATCGAATGTCTGCTTAACATCTGCCGCGAGATCTAGTGCGGCCAAGCAGTGGTTTGAAGAATTCGCTCAAAAGATGAAGAAGGACATGTCCCGGCCAGGAAAAATCCGAAACTCAGACCTATTAATATGACATCCCTGTCCACATAGCTGGAAAATGTAGCTCGGTTTATGTTCGCTAAGTAACAAAAATTATGTGGCGGATTTCTTTCAATAACGTCCTAGAAACATATATTGCAAATCAGTTTTTTTGAACGATCAGTTTTCTTGAAAGATTGCTTAGTATTAAAATAAGACAAAGCCTTTTATGCAGCTGGACAGATAGGTTGATCAGACTCCAATCCTTGAATACGACTGACCATATGGTAATTTTTAGGAAATGAAGAAGCTTTTATTAAGCTTTGAATGCAATAGTTTTATTCAAAAATCAATCTTTGTAATTTTAATTTTTAAAGATATCGTACCAGAGGGGGAAAACTTTGTGTCGCAAGATATGAAGCGTTTTCTTTTAGAAACATTTCATTTGAAATTCTGATATATGTCTTTTTGTTGCAAATTAAATGTTTCTTTTAAAATTAAACCATAGATTCGTCACAATTTTTTCCGCTGCAGTTGAAGCCGAGAATTGATTTTAAGTCAGGAACGAAAAGCATTTAAAGTAAAAAATTAGGGCGATGGAAATGGAACCCAACAAATGGATTTCAATCGGTAGACTTATGTTTCAAAAGAAGGAAAATGAACTTGATTTCCGCGATTTTCTATCAAAAAAAACATCAGTTTCAAAGAAATAAGTTATTTTACCTTGCTCTGATAGTCAGTTGCAGTGATGGTGGTGATGGTGGTGGTGTGCATCTCGGCATGGATTTATCAATTGCATATTTTCATTTACATGAAATTTTGTTTTCCGATAGATCACGTTTGTGGGTGCGGCTTGTTCAAACGAGGTTAACGAGAGAAACCTTCTGCGAATGATGAAAGGCGCTTCAACACTTCTCTCGGAAAAATGCATTGATCATTTTGGTGGATGATGATGTAAATGTTATAGGGTAGCGTTGTGCAAGCCTGTACATAAAACCGAAACGTGAGAAAACCAGAAGCTTTTTATTAAAAGTTACTTTATCTGTCACTCACAAAATTTGACCCCAAGAATTTGCTGTTTTTAAAGGTTTGCTTTATTTTTCTTCTTCTACTGCCCTTTCATTGGTATTAACACGTGACAGCATAATGTTGATTTGATACAAATTATTTGCGTTTCAGAATGGCGTAATCAGTGTTGTAAACTTGTAAGGACATATGATAGTTGCTTTATTGATAGCCGGCTCCGGCATATGGAGCGTACAAAATCTCAGAAAGCGATATCATTTTTATCATTTTTGCGTTGCCGGTAAGCTGTTTCTTCCTGATAATATTGATTACGATTTTTGATTTGTTTAATGTAAGACCTTATCAAATTGAAGTTAACTTGAGAAGAAAGTGGGGTTTGAAACAACGTGAAAATAAGGGAGCTTTTCGGTCGGGTTGGAGTACGGAGTTCTGTTTTCGAAGAGAGAAACGATTTCTTGATTTTCTTTTGTTTGTCTTTGAAACAAAAAAAACACGCTCCTTTAACGAACGTCTTTGAATCGGTCCGCACAACATGCCCTTGTTTTTAGTATTACTCCGCCTTCCTTTTTTCCCACTATCTGCGCTGCCCGTTCGATACGATCTGCTCGATGCGATACTTGACGCTGATGTGAATCGATGCAAGAAGCTTAGGGCGGATATATCGATGCAAATCACAGCAATTTTGACACATGGCGAGATGAAACCGGACGGCGGGGAACAGCAAGATGTCAAAAACTGATAGCACGTAGAAAACCGCGGCATCAGCGTCGCAAATCGTATGACGATTTACTGGCCTATGAGGTCATATGACCTGTAACGGTTACAGTTTAGTAGCGCGCCTACGAGCTGAAAGAGAAAGTGGACTATTTGCTTTCACAGTGATTTTTAACTTTTGGTACAAACCAAGTTGGACTGACCGAAAAATATTTATACATTGCCGAGGTTCGCAGAAAGTGAGATGTGCTCAAACAATATCTACCGAAAAAATCCTTCGACCGCAATGAATCAGACACTATAATGTTTACCGAACATATAGTTCGCCTACTGAGTAAGCATCATTAGTTTTTATTTGAATAGAATCGTTTTTTAATACTACAATTCAAGTTTATTTTTGTTTAAATCCTACAATGAAATTCGTACATCTGTGATGTCGCCAGCATGTCAGGGAAAGGTCTTCATTTTGCGAGAACTATAAATGCTGTAAGAAATACCGATATGATCGCATGCCATCAGAAAACTAAAGGTGTGCACGGGTGAACGTGAGGTTTTCACCGAAACTTTCCGTTAAAAGGCAGTGGCGGATCGACCGAACTGTTCTCGGTCTTGTTTATATATTCGTGACCATAATTTGAACAACGGTTCCCTCGCTGCACTTGACGCTGCCAGCCGTACTCCACTTTCACAAACAAGGTGACGATTTCTGTTGATGTTCGCATTCACTGCCGGCGCAGTGATGAGACAGTCATTGATGTTCCATATATCACGGTCTGCTAGTGATCTTCGTAGTTAGACGTTGTTTGGTGTTAGTCGGCTTGTGCCAGAAAGGAATCTTTGCAAAGCCTCCTACTTTTAGGCAATTTGTTCCGTCAGGCAAATGGGAGCGTCCGGTCGGTGTCTTGATATCTGCTGCTGTTTTATGTATGGGGACGAAAGTTTGCGACTTACGGCAAATTTTGTTTACACGCTACAGCCTTTCTTCTAAAGGATAAGCGCACTACAAGCAGGCGGGTACATCTGACACTGAAAGATCAATTTCTTTTTCGACTGAAGATAGTTTATGCCTTGTTTCGCTCCAATTAATGCCGCATGTTCCATATGCAGATTAGCGAGGTAGGCCCTGTGGGACATGCACACAAGGCACTGCACTTTAAGGTGCTGCCTTGGTAAATGATCTTGGTTCCGTTGGGCATCCCCATAAGCGCAAAATCTGCTCAGCGATGCTCAGTGAAACCATCTTTGGCGATTTTAAAGATGTGTTGGCCAACAACATTGGATGCTTATGGCGCGTTTGATAATGCTTGTAGTTCTGCAGCTATACCTTAACACACTATCCGGAATGCAATATCACGTTTTTGTGAAGACTTGCCCTTCAGAGGCGTGTGTACGGGTGTTTTGGCCAAAACGACTAGATTTAACTAATCTATTCGAAACGTGGAGTATTTAAGTAAACAAATAGCCCATATAAGGAACAAAGCCCGTGGTCAAATCTTATTACAGATGCGTTTACAACCAAACTGCTGTGCATTAGTGTATGGGATGTATTAATTGAAATTATGTTCTGTTTGTGTCGAAATTTAACGGGATTTAAACCGCACAGACGAACGCTTCGTCGTCGAAAAAACGCTTGCGCTTGCAATTTCCCGTTGCGACAATCACGCACGAGTGGTTATCTGAGGAAAACATTCACAATGCTTTGGCACAAGGCCACCCTAGATTGCACATGCACTCAGGGAAGCCCCCGGTGCACAACAGGGCTTTTTTGTGACTGTCTGCGAAAGGTGTTCGGTTACTGCGAGCCTGCGAACAATATGATTTCGACGTGAGTTAAGCGTTGTTTTGTCGATGGTTGTCTCAGCATCAAACAAACACAGTCTGGGTGTGCCGAGCGCCCTTGCAATGATAAGGCTTGAAACCAAGCCTACCCTTGTTCCTGCATTTCCCATTTATACAGGTGCCTTGTCGGATCTATCCGGCAACAGTCATCCGCATGCTAGGGAATCTGGAAGATGTCACGCGCCACCGAATCCCTTAATTTGTTTACCTCATTTTGCATCAAAGATTTCAACGTTTGCTGATGGTTTTAGCGAACGGGGTGAAAAATCAAGGCACTTAGTCACCGACGTGACATCAGAGATAACTTCGCGCCGGTTGTCTAATTCCGAGCTGTGCAGAGCTTGCACGTAGAGTCGTTTCGCACAACGGCAATCTTTGTCACGTTCGCCTTGTCTGTTTTAAACACAACACGCACGAAGTTCACTGCCGATGCCCAATTTAGCAAGTGACGACTCAGGCCTCGACCCACTCACAGTCTCGGCGTTGCTGCTTGAACCCGAGCGTAAATGGATAGCTATTTCCGACGGTTGCTTAGCATCGAGATTGACGTTGGATAGCTGCCAGCAAACGAGCAGACTTTATTACTAATTGTTGTTAAGACACTGCATATATCACTACCGATCGCATCGCGGCCATCTGAAACATGTCAACCAAACCAAACAGGCAAGACCGCATCCGCAATGAAAAGATAAATGCGCCTTGGGCAAGTGTGCGATGCAAGGAAAGGAAGAACTCGCTTTCGCTGCCAAACTGATGCCGTGTGATCTGCAATGCTTGAAGCATTTCTTAGAACAAATGTTCAGCACACGCAAAACTGTCTTTCGCTCAGTTGGTTCTCTTCAACTGTTGTGTTTACTGGACGAAACTGCTATTTCCACCTCATTTACCTTCGCCAGCACAATCAACGAGTAACCTAAAATTAGAAACAAGCAAACGGGAAGCTTTTAAAATTTTTCCTGAAAAGTTAAGCACCTATTCATGAAACGTATGTCTTGCTTTTCAAACCCTAGGCTTACAGAACAATGGTCCATTGCTTGCCAGTAACACCAACAATCTTCTAACCGTTAAGAAGGATTTTTAAAGTTCAAAGAACATTTGCGGCTATTTCTAAACTTCGTTGGATATTTAACAGCTTTCAGGTCACCTTGATGTGACACTGTACCGAAACATCAACGAGGGGTTTGTTGTACGCTGGCAATTTGTTCTATAGTACACATAGATTACATGCTGTCAAGTTGTATGCCACCGCTCAAGTTTTTCAGTTTTATCACAAACAGACACTAAAAAATCATTATTAGCAATATACTCCACTACAAAATAATTTTCTGAAAGGCAGCATCGACTCAAAGAAAAAAGCTCGTAACTTATTTAGATATAAAAAGCGATGAGGTCATTCTTCATGAGCGACGAAACTGATGTAGTTTTACAATTTAGAAGATAAACATTGGCAAACAGGTAGTTTTGACACAGACTGAGTATTGGGTTTCAGTAACGTTGAGTTTATTTGAACCTATTCAAAAGTTTATGGAGCAGGCTACCATCTCTTCACATGCCCAAAGTCATATTTCACTCTTTAGTTGTGCTTCACCAACCTCCTGGATATCAGCTGCCAATAAAACATGAATCAATCGGTCCAGATGCATACTGCAACGAGTTCTACGAGACGGTTGTATTCAGGTCTCTTACTGTATCTCTTGTTTCAAAAAATTAAAAACCGTTGCTTTGGCAACTGGATCAGTGAAAAGTTTGAGAAAAAAAGTTAATGCAAATGCACTAAAATAAGGAAAGACCAAACAAACACTTTCAGCTAGGCAAGAGGTATTGCAAAGATCTTACAAGAGTAGCTGATGTTACCAAGCGGTAATACTTGCTCTGGCCTTTTTATGTTTTTTTCTGGCCGATTAGTTCTGAAGTTAGGACAAGTAGACCAGAATTGCGTTTCCTATAAATAAGAAATTAACTAGTACTTTGAGAGGTATTTGCAAGACTGGAACACGTTCTTTCAAACTCCACAAAAGCATCAAATTAGGTTAACAGCAACTTCTTGTCTTGACTTCGTTTGGTTCCTGGGCAGAAATCTTACTTTGATATTTGTCATGTGGTGTGGCTTGTGGTAGGTAGAACAGTGTTGCTTGAAAGTGATTTATTAAAACATATAGAAGAAACTTTTCATGGGGTTCAAGTTTTGCTTTTTCGCTTTCCGGTGAAATTTCGCGCCCGTTTTGTGTTTTAACAAGTAACTGCATGAAAAGAAGGCATGACATATTTTAGGTATTGGAAGTTTCGTACCTTGCAGAGCAACCTCGCACTTAAGAAGTGGAAGCATCTGCGATCAGGAAAAGCTGCCATAAAGGAAAAGTAATTGCACTATAGGCGCACAGCAGACGTGTGCTCTTTTATTTTCTTACTCCATCGTAAATCAGAACTGTGGCATCCCAACAAGAGAAACTGAAGAAGAAAACCGATCCCCGACATCCTCTCTTCAAGCATGCAATACCAAATAAAAGATGGAAATCTAGGCATAGTTTCCTCCAGTGCTTAACCATCCTCAACATCCAACCTCACAGCCAGCGAATATGTATGTGTCAAGAACACCTCGCAGAAAAAACAAACAAATTGGCCGCCCACAGGAATCACTCCCCCCTGGCTCTATGAGCGAGACATAGCCTTCCTGGGCCTGCCTAAACCGCCTGACAATTGCGATGGGCCTCTGCACAGGCAAGTTAGTTAAGTGGGGTCACAAAAAGGACGGCAAGGACAGCTTCTCTTGTGGGAAGGAAAAATCTTTTTTTCTACCCCCTGCTATCAACATCATGCACGAACGTGGTCCTTACTGTTCTGCCTATCAATACAAGATTAAAAAGTGGAGAGGACTTTTACGAGCTTGGAGTTACTCGAGAAGAAGTTTTTCAAACAAAAAGTTATTTTATTTATATTGAGAAGCATGACCTTTTCTGGCTGTTTTCGTATATGGGTACGTGGAAAGCTGCGTATTAATTACCCTGTTGCGAGTCTGTTCTGAACATTTTTTCAGTTCAGTTATCCTACGCTTACCAGGATTCCAGTTTAATCAAGCACCCCCAATCTAGTCCTCGCTCAGTTTGCGGTTTTGTTTCGTCTCACATTTCTTCAAAACTGCTTCAGAAGAAGAGTCTTAAAGTTTTGTTTGATTCAAACTGGTAACAACGAAGTTAACAAGACTACCGAAAAACAACAAAGTCAGAGGTTCTTCTTCAAATATGTGCCAGATTTCCGCAAAAATAATTCACCTACGCTTTTTATCTGCTGTCAGTGACGACTGGTTGAGTAATATGTGTGTAAAAATCGGAAGCATCTCTGTGAAACTAAGCACACGTTTTTGTGCGCTCCTTACTCTTTAAAGCCAGTAATTCCTATGATTCTGCGTCTGTAAAAAAAGTACAACAAACACAAATTCAAAAACCTTAAATGCGCAGTAAATTTGTAAAAAAGAAAAATTTAATCCATGTTGGTGGTTCTTAGCAGGAAACCAATCAAATCGCAAAAACAGTGTTTAGGTCAGAACAGGCTTTTTAATGTGGTTTAGGGATCCGAATCGGGTCCTTAGAATCAGCGAAAATTATCATCTGGTCGCTAGAATCAGAGAAACTCGGGTCCCTACAGGTCCCTACCAGGTACCTAACATTTTCCTTAAAAAAACTGGAAGAGTGAAACTTGAAAGTCTTGCGAAGTCATGTAAGAAATAATAACGAAGAGAAATTGGTTGTTGCGTTTTTATTTCTCACAATGCCCAAACTCAAGCAACAAGCTTTGAAGGTCTTCACTTTCATATAACATCCACTGGCATTGACGCAATTACGCCAACGCCTTGACGCAATAAACAGTGCTGTGACCAGCATCGACTCAACCTTTTTTATAGCGCGGTACATCACAGCAACCCACTATAACCCAAAAACCACCATCTAAAACTTGAACAAAGCAAATCTAATGCAGCAATGCACATAGAATATTCTACTCGCGACTCCTCCAAAAATGGTTCTCGGTCCCTCTGGGGTTGCAGCCCCAGGTTAAAAACCACTGGGCTAGACTCTATAGAGGGAGGTCTAGAATGAAGGTGCACTGGAGGGGTGCTGATGGGGGGGCAGCACCAACATTGCAGCAAGGAAAGCGTTGCCTATGATGTAATTTGAAAATGATCGAGTGTTATTGAGGAGAAAAATTGCAACTTTTGTCAAAAAAGCGCGGTTGCAAAAGCTACTGATAAAAGAATAAAATTGCTGAAGCAATGAGAATCCTGAGAGTGTAATCAGTAAAGGGAAGCTAATTAAGATTTCTTTTGAAGCTGAATTCGTCAGAAGCATGAAAATATAAGAATTCACAGACAGACACTTCTAAAAATTTTCAATGACACCATTGAGCAAAGCGTAAAAAGCATGAAGAACGGACTTGTACTAATTACACAGCAATCACAGAAGAAACAAAAAATTGTTTAATGCCGGAAGTTTAAGCAGTAATTGACCAAAAATTTACACTGATGCTTTTGATGGCAAGTGATTTCACANCACATATTTTGAAAAGTAAAAACATTTTACTGAGGGCATATAGGGTAATCTTCTTCTCCACCACTCCAAGCTGATATACGCCCGCTCCAGCATTCCACGCACAACCATTGCATTGGGAAAAGAAAAGCAAGATCCACATTTGTGGATATTGGGCAGTGGCCTGCTCATCTTACTCTGCTCATCTATTAGCATAATGGGGCTTTCACTCTGACATGCTGCGCTAACTAATCATGCTTTCTGCCTTTCGCACGTGATCAAATTAATGGTGATGTAGTCAAATTAAATTAATGGTGATGAAATTAATGGTGATCAAATTAATGGTGATGAAATTAATGGTGATGTAGATGTAAATGGTGATGAGTGATAGTGTAATAAGCAGTTGATAGGTAAACCGTTCTTGCGTTCTTTTGAAGGAGGAATGGTATCATCCGTACTGGTTTGTTTTGCTGCAAAATTATGGAGTTTTCACATTTCATACTTTTTTTCAGAAAAAATCAAAACTATCATGTGTAGCAGCAATCGCATATCTTTCTTTAACAGAGCGGTCCTCCACTTTATTTTTTGCGCTACAACACTGAATAATTTGAGAAAAAATTAAGAGAGGTTTTTGCATACAAACGTCAATCCTTTACTTCAACACCTTTCCACAAATTTTAGTGGCAGCAAACCACAATCAAAACGAAACACCCTTGTGGAAGGTAAGCACTATCATGTGATTTCCGTAGTAAATTTCCAGAATTTTTATACCGCATCACAAGTAAAATTGCTTCACAAAGAAATTCATATACTTTGCAATTTCCGTGAGAGACGTTGCTGAAGTTTGATTCTGGGCAAAGTCGGTCAGTATTTTCCATCGCAAATGTTAAAAGTGTGAAACGTCCAAAGCGCTTGTGCTTCTTCATATTGTTCAGTTTTTTCCACATCTGCTGTTCATTCCTAGTGATTTTCACTCAGAAAAGTGCTTTATGTGATGTCATTTTTGTTTTTCTTTTGTAAAACTTGTGTTGCTACCGATTTTAACCAATTTTTTAATTCATACAGTCAATTTGTATGTGACTTCTAAGTCCAACAACCAGGTTTGTTGTTATTTGAGAAGATATTCGTGGGAGCATGAAGATGCACAGGTGTTAAAAAAATAACTAATAAAAGTCATGTTTTTTTTTAACAAATTTAGGTCCCATTTAAAACTGTATGAAATGAATACATATATGGTCTCTTGTTCTGACAACAATCGCACGAACAGACACGAACAATGAAACAATTTTAAGGATTTAGACTTTTAGCGGTCATCGTTCGGTACTTTTTGCAAAAAGGAACGTCTCATATCAAATCCTAGCGTAACACTGATGGCGTTGACAGTTTGATTTAAGTCCTTTTTGACTTGTTTTGATTTCAGGACAACTGTTGTTGTTTAAGCATTTGAACTTCGACAAAATTTTACGTTTTAGATAAAACTACCATTAGACTTTTACTCAGGCAACTGTTTTATGTTTCCTTCTAGTGCAACCTGTAGGTGCTGCTACAAGCAATTAGCATAACCTTTACTTCAGAGGCAGGGCTTCCGAGAGAAATTTTACCGAGGGTACGAAGAGCGATACCGGGCCCACTAGCTTCTCGGGCCCTCGTCGAAACTGTATAGCTTGTTTGTATAGTAATCAGAATCAGCTGTGATGCTAAGATTTACAAATAGATTAACTGTTATACTGGCAGCTGACTTACACTAATAATTTTGGGATTGATTACAGAATAACTGATCATGCGTACTTTCATTTTCCCGGGTCCCAGCGCCTACCAGGCCCTGCAGCTCTAATTTTCTTTCCGAAAAAATCGAGTAAAACCAGAAGTCATGGACGTCGGAAGGGGGCAGGTAGGAACCCCCTGGATATTGAAAATTTCTGCAAAGAGAGGTTGTTTTCTTTGTTTCGAGTGGGAAAAACCAAATTTCACCACTTTTGGCCCCGTTCCTGGAAAAATTTTGGAAAAATCCCCTAGTGCCCCACCTAGAAAAAATTCTTCCGACGCCCATGCCAGAAGCACAATGCAATTATGCTTATGCAGCGCACACAGTTTTCATTGTAGTGTATTTTGTCCTACTGCCATAAAAAAAAAATTCGTAACCTTCAAATATCAAAACAAGCACGAGAAGACATGTGTAGCTTGTTACTTTTCGCTCAGGCAGAAACGCATGTAAAGTTGCAGGTAGCAGCAAACGCGGTTTCAATATCCAGTACATAAGGTCTTCACTAGCGCTGTTTCAGCCTTTTCTTGCGGAGAACACAACAACTTTTATAGAAAACCTTCAACATATTTTTCAAATAAAATCTTGATCTAGTGGGATGCCTTAGTCTGTAGATACAAACCAAGAGAATTCCGTTCCCATGCATGCATTGACAACAAGTTCCTTTCCACAAAGCATGATTGCGCGACTGGTTCTCAACCTGCTTAAACTGTGACACCATTGCGGTGCTGCAGCTGTCAATAGCTTTTAACGCATTTCCTCTCTAGCATTCACAAATATTTTTGAATGTGTGAAAACAGTAAATGTTCAATTTGACAACTTTAAAACATTTTCTTCTGGTGGCTTGGCCTAGCCTGCAATGCATTTTACTTCAATAAATCATATAACCGCGTTACCCATATCACCTTTTATACCCTGAGAAAAAGACTTTTACTAACTACTGTATTATGCACTATTCCCTTTACACTATCAGCAGCTTCGTCCTTGGGAGGTCTGCAGCCTAAATGACCCTTGGTCCTTCGCAGCCTCACGATCCCTCAAGCATTTTATAAATCGATGTACTTGGAAGTCATCACAGTCCTACGTTATAATAATCATGATGGCGTCATTCATGCGTGTGTCGTAAAAGCTTGTGTTTCATCAACGTAAATGTATTAATGCCATCAAGCGTATACTCTCTACTACCGCCATGTATATATCCTCGTCTTCTTTCATGTATTTGTGTATTCCTTGCTACTGCGATGCATGTTTAAAGTCTAGCGCCTTGCATGTGGGAGTGAAGACGTTACATAATACAATTTCGAACATGTCTTTTTTACTTTTAGCCCCAGTATGCATTAACAATTGAATTGTTATAACTTGCGCCAAACATACAGCATAAGCAAACAGTTTTCCTATGTACCAGTGGCCACTAAAATACAACAAAAGCACCAGTGATTTTTATTTCTTTCCGTTCTGAATAACATTATCACTCTTCGTGTGGGAAGTGAGGGAGGGGGATCCCCTTTAGTCTCCTGTACTTGTGATATACTTGGTAACCTATTCGTAAAGAAATAACAAACTTTCAATTGCAATGTGCACAGATATCTTAGGGTTATATCTAGAGAGAACCCTATCCGGCCTCACCTTGTTTTGACACGCTAAAAATAGCCTTGTGCATGTGTTTCAACTTTCTTGGTTTAAACATTTTGCCCCACCTAACGCTCTGCGAGAAAGTGTAAATGCTGCAAGTCTCGCGTGCTGACCCCATGACGTTGATTGAGGAATATATATGATACTCACAATGCTGACGGAAGTCCCACCTTCCTGAACTACAGTACATTATTGCTCGGAACAGATCAGTGTTCCCGATGAGATCGATTCGTCGCGATTAATATAACTTTTTGCCGCCTCTGACTGGGGACCGCCATGAACAGAACTGCTGCAGGATTTCGCAAACAGTGTTGTGAACAGTGTGGGAAGGCGTTGTATGAAGGGGATTTCACGACGTCTTGCCGAAACGTGACCATTCGCATCTGGTTGATAAGAAGTTGCGGCATGTAGTCTCAACACTTAACCGTTTCTGCTGATACAAGAGGAACATCTGCGCTATGGCGACATTGTTAACGTGCTGGTCGAGCACATACACAAAGCTGTTTCATTGCCCACAAATGGCACTGCTTGGTTGTAAGAGGCAATGCCAGATTTGAAAACGTGACGACGAAATTTGGTTACCTTTGCCTTTCGCTCAAGGCGTCTGGTTTGTGAAAAAAACTTGTAAATTTTGTGCCTTTTTTGAGTTAGTTAATTGTTCATTCTGTTCACTATATCTCTATGGAAGTAATTTCAGTAAAATTTTTCTTCACTATCATATGAACTTGCAAATGAGACCATGCGGATGAACCGTATTTCTGCTGTTTCTCAAGCAGAGAGCTGGGAGGGAAGAAATCGTCAAGCGTATCAATTATTGATCCTTTATCGGAAGCGTTGTCAAAGTTGCGCAGCCGTTGCTTGAAGAGCACTGTGAGGTCAGCTCCTTACGAGACAGCACTTCAACATCTACCGACTGGAAGCAGATGGTAAGCAGTGGTGTACATAGGTAGCGTATCTTTGTTGCCTAACTACAGTAAAATGCCTAGAAAATGATACGCATAAATGAAACTATTAAAAGTCAAGGACAAAAGAAAGTGCCATAATTTTCCGAAAATCACCTTGAAGTAAATATTGAAGGAATTGCAGTGTACTTTTACAATTTCAGACATTTGTTGCTGTCTACGAACCTGGAGAAATTAGACAAGGCAGCAAGCAATTTTAGTGTCTCATTGCCGTTTCTCAACCGTTTTAATCCCAGATTTATGAGCGCGCGGTGATTCAATCTTAAAATGTACAGAAGTGTGGAAAATTACTAAATCATATTTAAGGTCGACGTATTGTTCATAATTTGTAAATACATTTTTGCAAAAATTTCTCAAATTTAAATTGCAACAGATCCAGAAAAAAGCGAACAAACATTTATCACACAATTAGTAAAACACCAGTTTTTTATCATTATTTAAAGACCGCTGTTTTCTTAAAACCCACTTTGTAAACGAAAGCTTCGAATTGTGAATTTGTTGGAAAGCCACCTGTGCAAACAGTTCTGGTCAAAAAACAATTATGACGACCTTGCAATTCGAGGCTTACCGTTAACTTTGCGCAAAAGGAACTTGTGAGATATTACACTGTATGAAGATAATATACGACGCTTTTCAGCTGTGTCAGGCTATTCGTGGGTTGTCGGTAAACTGCAACTTCAGCTTAAAATGTTTTTAAGTGACAACTGGCATAAGTTACACTAGTAATGCTTGCGGTTGTTTCAAGTAGAAGAATAAAGTATACGACGTTGATGTACGCAATTGCCACATAAAATACCTCACAAATACCTCTGCTAAAAGGACGATAAGGAGTGCCAGTAATCTGGTTCGCAGTCCACAAGTAGATAAACTTTGGATTAAGCACACCAGAAAAGGTGACGCAAATCTTCAGCTCTATTTGAAACTTGGCAGCAATTTCTGCAACTTTTATTACTTTGCTGTTTGTGCTTGAATTGACTTCCAGCCTGGAAGTCCAGTTCCAGGGACCATAGATAGCAAATCACGCATGCCCACTTCCCGGAACATACACAGAAAGTTTTACTGAAATGTGTCAACAAACGCAACTGATGCTTGTCAAAGAACAGACATACGTTTGTTAGAAAGCTTCGCCAGCTTTTCCAAAGGTAACTTGGATTCAAAGAATTAAAAAACATATAGTATATTCTAAATAACCATTGGTACTAATATCTGTAGGTACTGATTCAAAAATCATTTTTCAAAATAACCACTGATACTCGTCTGTATTCACATTTAGCGGAAACGTTCGGTAGTAGAATGCAAAATCTAATCAAATTCTCCTGATCAAGATCTCAGAAATCCTAGACTTTTCGTTTCTTAGAATAAATTACGTGTAGGCCTATAAACAACCAATTTGCCCACTTTCCAGTTAAAGCAACACATCAGTTGACTCGAAAGAAGGTCTACATTTCGCCGTGATTTCGGTCAAAGTTGAAAAGAAAACCTATGAACTATTTTGACGCCTTCGATGTTGATTGTGCAGCAACCAAAACCAACGTAAATCTGTTGCATGGATGTGATGCACAGAATCTTTGCATAAACTCTCAGTTTCCAAAAAATTGTTTACAAACCAGCCCTTTTCTCATGTTCAAGGTTTTTCTGTTTAGCACATAAAGTCTCGATTGTACGTTTGATCAATAATTTTTGCTGCTAATTAACAATGCCATTGACTTATACTCTTTCAAGTGGCCAAAACAATGTGTGTTTTCCATTTTCCATTTACAATTAGTTTAATTCCGGCCGCCAGTAAACACTGAACATTTGTACACGTCCTGGATCTCTCACGCCGTACCACATTTTTCTGTCCTCTCGAAAAACGAAAACACTTCTAAAACAAATTGTCCTACGGTGGCAGGTTATGGTAAATATTTTCCCATTCTCCTCAAAAAAATAGTAAACTTCTGTTCCCACTTTAACTTAAGTGACATCCTTTTCACTGTTTATTTTTCGCCATGAAACTAGCTTGTCGCGTTCTGCGAGTCTAAGAAGCATAAAAATAGTATCATACAAGTTTTAGTACTAGCGGAAATATCATGCAAGCTTGAACGCTTGTGTGCTTTGTGCTCTTTTGCTGAAAAATAGTTCTCCGTAAAATGATAACGTTTTCATTGCAATGTAAACCTCGTGTTTCACCTCGTGTGGATTCTCTGCGGCACAGCAAGTTAGTGTCAACAGTTGAAGCGTCCGCGCTTTCAACTGCGTCAAGTAAACACAATCACTGACTCTCGCCAGTTGATAGACAGAAATTCATTTGTTTATTTTGTTATTGACGTTTCGTAGGAGTACGAAGATGCACTGCGAAACCAACAACTAACTAGTGACGAGTTCAACGTGTAAATGATTCACGGTTTATCATGTCAACCTTTACAAAATGCAACTCAGCTTTTGGTCAAAGAAAGCGTTTCGATGCGGTCCGTACGCCGGGCGCTGATCGGCTCCTTGGCAGTTATACGAGCTTTAGAAATAATTTATGCAAGCTTTTGTAGAAGGTCAGTAACAGTCATGAAAGAATAAATACGATGTGACGGAATGTAAACGAAAAATCATAAATAACGATTGTTTTTTAAATGCTTCAACACATTCACGGGAAGAGGCAGTAGGCAAGATAAACGAAAAACACCGATCTGCAAATAAAAATGCTAATAAGCTTTTTCGCCATTTTTAACAGTTGTTCGAAAAAGGCAGAAAATGCTGTGTCTTGACGGCGATCGGCTTTGCCATGCTGTTCACAGGATATTGCAAAACAAAAAACTCAAACAACGCAAGCTGACCTTGTGGCCATTGATGTGTGTAGAACCGGTGCTTTTCGTCACTATGCACGAATATCTGACGCTCAAACGCAAAAAAATAACAGCAACAAAAATTGAAAATGAAATGCGTAAAACTTACACAGAAACAAAACAGTAAAATAAAGAATCATCTGACGTTGAAGAAAATCGACAATTTTTGTAGAAAATCGGCTTTCTCTGCTGAATTCACCAGCAATAACTTCTGCACAGTCGGCAAGTGACGTGGAATCTTCTTCGCGTCGATCGCTTTTCGATCACGTGATCTTCCGGCATGAATGGCTTCAAAGCTGCAATTGAAAGATGTAGATTTAAGCATTTCGCAACTTTTGCTGGCGCGGTACGGAAAAGACGTACTGTTAATTTTGTCTTTCTATTCATATAATATTGCACTGCAGTATTTTCTAACAACCTAATATTAATGCCGAGCTTGAAACTTTGACGCGCAAACAGAAGGGCGATTACTTACACAACGAAAGCGTTAAATCTTGTATAGAGCGGTGAGATCATCCCGGCGGATTAATATTTAACCTCAAAACGAGAAATTCCCCCTTCATTCCATCGTAAACAATCGGGTCACCCAGCTTTGTGGGGTCGGTGCAGTTCGCCCAGCTTCGCCAGCCTTTGGCTCAGAAGTGAC
>JGI24022J15233_10003124_pt1 | contig 16194 bp, 13 predicted proteins | sample Ectturendosymbi2_FD_15233 | JGI IMG/M metagenome (IMG submission 15233)
GCCCGTGCCATCTGTACTACTGACCCTTCAGTGAAAGGAAAGACTCAGGTCTCCGTCTTTGCAAGTTTGGAGACACTTGTTCCCTAAAATGCAGCATAGCACAGCTAGACAGTCAAGACAGAAAATTTGTGCAAATCTTGATCATCACTGAAACAAAAAATTCTGATTTCTTTGTGTGCAAACGAATTGAGTTTGTCCATCAGAGGCTCAGAGATTTTGCAAAAATGACTCTGACTCGAGTTGTTAAGTGACTCGAGCGAGTCACCATTTTTCTCAACGCGACTCGAGTCGAATCCGAGTCGCCAAAAATCGTGACTCGAGTCGATTCATTGATTGGAGTCCAGCTATCATTGGTTCAAACTTCTGGTTACGCTACTGAACCAGTGGTATTGGAGCTTCTCAAATATCTCTGATAAAGAAATTTTTATCATCGGAGGTTTTAGGAAAGCAGAATTCACACGCGCCGTCATGTTTTCAGTGAAAAACCATCACGCATGAACCTTACTTGTAGTGGTTTTATCACGCGTTTCAAGACCAAAAGTCACAATTTACGCACGATATCTCGTCGACATCTGCCACGTTTTCCAGTCTTTCATGTCAGGTTGCTGTCATGCTGATGTAACGATAACATCATTTTGTATGCCTCTTGTGCGAGATGTTTAAATCATTTCTTGTCTTGTTTATCATGTAGGAAAGAAGAAAAGTTGACCCTTTGTTGCAAGACGGTTCTCTTTTGAATTTATTTTCTGCTGTTTTCTAGCATATCTCCTTGGAAGTTCATACCGTTACCAACCATCACCATGGATGTAGTTTGTCATGAACTTGTGCAATTTATGCAACTATCAACAAGACCAGATATGAAGCTAACTGCAACAAAAAACGTATTGTCTCTCACTGGTTCACCTGATGGGAAAAAGTTTATTGTTGAGAATAAATGCTTATTGGAGGTATGTACAGCAAACCTGTTTCATTGATTGTTTGATCAGGAAGTGACTATGGATACGCCTGTCCTGACGCAATTCAATTAATACGGTCAGTTTGTCATTCAAACTGCATGGATCTCGTAGCCTAAGGGTTATGCATTACGGCTGCTGTGCTATGCCAATGGTTTTTGGTTCGACTCTCACCTTGCCGACTTTCATTTTCTTTTTTTCTTTACTTTTTTTCAAGTTTTGGTGTTATGTTTAGGTGTTAGTGTGAGGTTTGGCTTAGAGCTACGTTTAGGGTTAAGGTTATAGTTAGGTTTACGGTTTATCTTTTACGTTTGCTTTGTATCTACCAAACCAAGCCTACTGCACTCTTGTCATGTGACGTGTTACTGTTACGTCACAGGCGGCGTATAAGTTTTCAAATTTTAAGATCCACAGGGTGGCGTATCCGTTGCCACTGCCTTTGATCAACTACTGAACTAGTTCCACTTTTGTCAAACATTTATTTTCCGAGGTGTATTGTAAAAATTTATGTATTTTCATTATGGTATCTTCTTTTAAATTTAAAGCATTGATTTTATTCAGTAGCTTAGCTCTTCTATCACCATCTACTGCCTAGCATTTGTCTTTGGAAAGCTTTGCAATAAAGCAAATTTTTTTCATCCTAGGCTTTTCTGACATTTGACATCTTTGTGCTCAGATTGTGCATGAACTTTGTTTTGATGTGATTGACATTCTTATGAGACTACTTTTTTGAAACAGAATATCATGCAGTAGGCTTAAGGTATAATTCTCTATATTAAAATGGACTCACCAAATTTGCCTTCAAACTAAAATAACCTCTGTCTTGGTGATTTTTATGACAAGCTAATTCTAAAAATATGAAGCTGTGATCTAGATTGTTTCCATTTTGTTATGTGGTGCGCAAATTTGCATTTCTTATAGCTTAAGCCAAAGTCAGTGTGCTTTAGAATTACTGAATACTTTTTCTCAAATTGTGGTATTCAAAGAATTATGGCACATAAAAACAATAAAACTGCAATCAATTGTCTCTTCCAAAGATGTTAAGATGCTGCTATAAAGACTTTGACATTGTTCAGCTCAGTTTTATTATACTTGCTTTATTACTCCTGGAATGCCAGTGGTCTGCAGCACCCATCTCTCACACGGTGTGGGCCACACAGCTGCTTTTTCTGTGAATGCTGGACTGGTGGTAAGTCAGTGGCTACACCACATGTGAACCATTTCCTTGTACCTACCCATCAATGCTGGGAATGAGTCTAGAGAGGCTGGCAAGTCTTGCTTTACAAGTCTAGGGTATGACCGTTACTGGGAATTGAATGCATCCTTGGTGGCACATGCTCAACCAACTGTGCCACTTGACTGGTTCAGATAGTTAAGCCTTTGCACTTCAAATCTTGCTGAGGTTACTTCACGTATTATTTGGCAGACTCCACTTGCAATGCAAGTTCTGTTTAAATTCAAGTCTTCTTGCACTTAGACTTTATTGCAGGCGCTCCATGTGTGCTAAACTAGAGGAAACTTTAATTGCACTTATCTTTTGCTATCTGGAAGAATTTTAATAGGTCTCATTTTCTAATGAACAATTATGCATTTTCTTTTGGCATTTAAATTTTGCATGTGTATGTTCAATTTGTTAAAGGTATGATATACTTACAATGTATGTTCCAACTTGTTCTGAATCTCTGAAGAACCAAAGCAGGGGTCTCAAACACGTGGCCGCGAGTGTGTTGTGTGGCCTGCGATGCTTGTTACAAAATGTTACTCCACCGTTACAACTTAAACATGGTTTTAATCAACTGAAAGATTTACAGCAAGCGCGATTACCTTGAATACACAGAACATTCAGTAAGGTACAAGGGTGTAGTGGGGCGGGAATGTGTGGGAATGGCATTCCCACACCTTTTTCCCATTTTGTTTTAAAATGACTTTAAAGCTGTTTCAAAATGCCTATTTTTGGATGCATTCCCACACCTTTTTTGTTAGCACTACATCCCTGGTGAGGTATAAGACAACTGACTTTCTACATATGAAACAATGCAGCAACATGCAAATTATTAGTGTTGCTACAGAACTTCGTTTCTGCCCTCTACTGCACACTGATTGGTTCAAAACGTGCAACAACACATTGCCTGTTGTATTCAATCTTTCTAGCGGTCTGCGTTCACAATAAACAGTTGCATTTCAAGGCAGATTGAGGTCCGCTCGTGCTAATACGGTTTTCTGAACAAAATGGTAGTAGAATCACCGAATGACAAGGAAGGCGTGAATAAAGTTGAAACAGAATAACAACTTACCAAACGTTTACTTTACTGGCAGACATGATGCGACTTACTAAAACTACACTACTTCATATGCACTTTCGCAGCATACAACACCAACGTCTCCTACGCAGTCACTTAATGCAAATTTTATTGATGTGGTGGTTTGTTGTTGGCCCTTTATAGCTGCAATGGTCTTGCAGCGCCACGACTGAGTTTGTACAATTTTTGCTTTTATGTCACTCAGTTTGTTTTTGTGTTCTGGGTGTGTTCCCTGCAGCTCTTGCACACACCGTGTGCCTGGTAAGAAGGCTGCAGTACCAGTTTACAAGGTTTTGATAAGACCCGGCCGAGAGTCAGACTCTTGACCTACCAGCACCGAAGCGAACGCACTTACCACTAGACCAAGGGCTGGTCTAAGCACTAAGCAAAAGAAAGACGAATTGCCACCGAGGGTCCTACTACACTCTGGTATGCGCCTCCAAGCGGTCACGCAACAATCAAAGAAGGCAATACTTGACCAACGCATCACCGCAAGACAGACTTGCTGCAGAATATAGTAATCTAGTAACACCAGGATGACACAAACCCTTGTGGATTCCCACAAGGTTCGATTCAGTAACGGTTGCACAAAATGCGCGCGTCAAGGTATCTGCTGCCACATTTTCTTTGCCAGAGCGCTACTTAATGGAGTAGCTGAATGATGCTAATTCGAGTCACCAGCACTGTATCTTGTTGTTCTTGATCTTACTTCGTTTTCAATTATTATCAAGCATGAACGCCACCGATCAGATCGGTGACGAGGGTAAATTTTGTCTTTCAAGGAAGTGGCTCCACTTTCACGCCGCTTCGATTACCGCCGTAGCCTCTTTTTCGATTGCTGGTTAATGCAGATTACTCCATTGCAGAGACCTGGTCATAAAGGCTACCGGGCGTCTTCCTTGATTTGAAGTAGCAGAAACANCCACGTCCGAAACGTCACATTCAACTACAAATGGCGTGCTTTCATNGATGGAACAGAGCGCTGCACGTTCACTTTCTAATTTTAGCATTTTAAAATCATCTAGAGTTTCTTCGGACAACGGAAAAGAAGAAACGCTTTTCAAAGGTTGATTTTTTTCAGAGAATGCAGAAATCCATTTCGCATAGTAAGCAAATAGCCTCAGACCTCTTTTGAGTGATTTCGTATCACAAGGAGTCGGAAGTTTCTGCAGTGGAAGAAGCCTGTCCTGATCAGGCTTTATAACGCCGTTGCCCACGCAGTATCCGAGAATGTTGATACAAGACGTGGACAGTCTTACTCTTGTTCAATGTCATGTTCCTACGACTAATAGCGTTGAGAAACTTTCGGACATTACGGTCATGCTCCTCTTGACTTCTTCGGGCAACCGCAATGTTGTCTAGGTACGGAAATGTGTCATTGAGATGCTTTTCTTCAACCATTTGGTCCATTTCTCTTTGAAATGCTGGAACGCGATTTGTAACCCCGAATGAGATTCATGTGAATTCCTAAAGCTTCCCTCCAGCTTCGAAGGCCGTGAAGCTTCTATCTTTTTCTGCTATGGGAATTTGATGGCATGCGCTGCGGAAGTCAAATGCCGAGAAGACATTGCACTTAACGAGAGCATTCTACAAATCTTCTATCTTTGGTAAGGGATGGGCATCAGGTTGAGTATACAAATTTATGGTCTGGGTGTAGTCAACGCTCATTTTTTTGTTTTGTCCGTCTTTTACAACTATTTAGGCGCGCCAAGGAGAAATACTAGGTTGGATGATACCTTCCTTTGAAAGATGGGAAACTTCGCTATCAATGAACTCACGGTCTTCAAGGTTAAACGTACGAGATTTAACTGTAATTGGCTTTTGCAATTAGGGAGTAAGCATCTAAATAGAGATGGGATGCTTGCAGAAGCAGCAAGCGCACACATTTGTGTATCGCTTGTGACAATGAGATCGGTCTCTCGCATCATCCGTACTCGAAAACAGCACGCGACGCCAATGTCGACGTTAGAAGTCTTGCCCCAGCACGACGTCTGCACACAAATATTTGAGAACTCTCTGATAAACGTGTGGGTATGCCCTTCGATTTATTGTCATTTCTTCAGTGCATTCTCCCACCACCTTGCTTTTCACATCTGTTGACATCATGGACACGCCGAATGACGAAGGTCTGATCCGCAACTTTAACTCACGCGCAGTTTCTCGTTAATGTTGCAATGTTGCAAGAACTTCCAGTATCGACAAGTGCGCTCAAATCGCTCTCTCCTACAGACACTTTTTGCGTGGCTGGAGCGAGACACGGTGGCGCTACCTGAATAGCACACAGACTGGAAGTGCGGGCTGACGCTATAGTTTCATCCAGCGATTTCGATTGCCAAACTTTTGAAAAAATGTCTCTTGTTACAGACGAAGCAAACAGTTTTCTTAGCAGGACATACCTTTGCAAGTGATGTCTTCCTCCGCAGAAATGGTTGTGTTGCTTCGACTCGCCGTTGCGATAAGCTCCTGTTTCTCAGTACTTGCAGCAGTTGAACTGTGATTTGCGGACGGTGCAGTCACGGCAAGAAATTTTTCCGCGTCATACGCCTCAGAATTGTTCTGCGCTAAATCCAGCGTTCTAGCTTGATCGGAAGCTGTTGCTGGGTTTAACGTTTTATTTTCCAACAACCTTTGCCGAATAGTCTGCGATGATGGTCCAATGACAAAAGAGTCACGAATCATGAATCATTTCCTCTTTGTATTGCTCTGCACTTACAGCAGTGAAGTTACAGTCACTGAGTTTGAGGAGAGTCTGAAGAAAATCATCCAATGTTTGACATGCTGTTGCCAACAGGTGCCGAGCGAAAATTTCGTTCGGAGCTCGAACGTACAGGTTGTGAAGAGTTGTCATGGCAAGGTCGAACGTCGCGCAGTCTTCGATGACGTCGTAAACAGTGTGGCACGCAGTTCACCAGGATCTTCGACTTGTTGATTGCTGGGCTACCGCCTTCTCTTTGCTCATCAAGGTCTTCAACGTAATTTTCGAAAGTTTTACGCCAGTGCTTCCACTGTTTGGGAACAGTTGAAGATCCAGATCGAGACGAGATGGCTTCGTAAGTTGATCCATGGTGAAAAGTTTCAGTTGATTAAGTTGTAACAAAACGTTACTCCACCATTACAACTTAAACATGGTTTCAATCAACTGAAAAATCTACAGTAAGCGCGATGACGTTGAATACACAGAAACTTTTGGTAAGGTATAAGAAAGCCGTAACTTTCTACGTACGAAACAACGCAGCAACATGCAATGCGCATCACAGCAACAACACTTTTTTTGATACGGTGTTTTTTTGCTGGCGCTTTATAACTACAATGGTCTTGTAGCGCCACGACTGAGTTTGTACAGTTTCTTGTTTGTTTTTGTGTTCCCTGCAGCTCTTCCGCACACAGCAGCAACGCCGTCAAGTGAACGCGGGCATCACAACAACAAGTCACATCGCGAGGCCATAAGTCCGCTTGTGCACGGAGCAAACGGCAAACAATGATTACACAATTAAGTGCCAGTTCACCACAATGCTTTTTGGGAATTTTCAAATAATTAACATTTACGTTACTTAGTTTATTCACCGACGTTTGAAAGTGCTCAGCCAGCAAGTGAACAAATTCCTTTTAAACGAATGTTGTTAGAGACAGCTAGAAATGATTTGCTTATAACTCATGATACTTTTGATGTAAAAGCTGTTTCTAGTAAGGTTCAGGTACCGCCGTTGTTTCATCAGCATCATGATGTGGCCCTCGGGTAGTCATAATGCGTTCCGCAGGTTACTTTACAAGTCCTCGTTAGGCCCTCAGAGCAATTTGAGCTTGAGACCCGTGAAATAAAGTGTCTCGATAACTAACAATAAATGGTTCATCTAAAAAGGAATGACTGCATACTGTTGATTGTATAAAGCAATAGGTTGATATTTCTATGAAACAAGAAGTACCCTAATTAAAGTGCTAGTCAAGCAGTACAAGAAGGTAAAGAATTAATTACTCCAGGGACTGGCTCATTGCTATATTTATGAATTTATAATCTCAAACAATTAATGCTACTGCTACTGGTAAGAACTTCTTAGGGGATTTAAACTTGCTTAGACCTAGTACACCAGAAACCTACTGCACACCTTTGGGTGTATGTGCTTGCAATACCATACATCCAATTACAACTAGTTTGAAAAGATGCTAAATTTTATGCCAGGTATTTAATTTAGAAAAATGAAAGTTTGTTCTTTGCGTCTGCTTGTATGCAATATAATGGTGTTTGAGTGTTACTTGTATTCTTTTTGCAGGCTGTACTAAAACTAACGAAAGACAAGATGCCACTGGTGGTGGAAGACTGCTACAATTCTCTTGTCAACCTTTCTAGTGAAGATCATGCGAACAATTTTATATTAAGCGAATATAACATTATTCCAGAGTTCTTTAATGTAATGTGTGACCCGACCTCGAAGTACTCTGATAAAGTCTGCATGATTGTAAGCAACTTGACACGGACACTACCAGGAAGTCAGAAAGTTGCTGAGCACATATCTGAACTAAATCCTAATGCAAACGACACCGAAAATAGGCCTTCGCTAGACAAGCTATTGGACCTATTTTGTAAAGCATCTTCAAAGAAAGTGAATGCCAATCTGGATTATGTAGCTACAATTTTCTCCAACATCACACAGCTTCGTGAAGGTGCAATAAGATAATAGAAATGCCGCTGCGTTTTAACTTTTTCTGTGGTTTCAACGTTGTCAAAAGCTCAAGTGTGTGGTGTTGAGCTTGGATGTTTTCGTTGTTTGCCACTCTGCAAGACATTGCTGTGATTGTCGATACGCAAGCAAGTTTGCTACGTGTGCGTTCTCCAAGTATTTTGTGAAAATTTTCACACAAGGGTTTATACTAAGGTTTTTGGGTAAACGGTTTTGTCTGATCTGAAATTAAACCGCAAGAAAGGTACGAAACTGTTCAGTGCAGGAAGATGGCGGAAAAACGTGGCAACAATGTTTTTCATATCGTTTAGGACTTTCTTGGATTGCGCATGTGCTCCTTGTGGGTTTCTCCCTGTAAATTTTCACTAAAGTTGATAGTGCCATCGAAATGTATGAAGGTCATTATGTGCGAAATGTCGAAAAGTTATATAGTACCAATCTTTCCGTTTAATTCGACTCTTGAATGGTTAATCCGTAGGGATTGTTTACGAATAATTCCGTAGAAAATTGTCTGTTGCCGCAGACAGTAGTCTTACTGAAAGTAAACCTGCTTTGAAATAAGCAGAATACTTTTTGCTTGAAAGTTCATAAGGCATCTTTGTAGAATAGTAACTTTTCAAACAGTAAAGTTAGCAACCTAGCTTCGGAAATCACTGTTTTTGCATAGAATTGTTATTCAAGTGATCTACGCGTATTTGAGGCGTACAATGGGATGCGCAACACTTTTTTCTGTTTGCGGGCATGGAGATTGCGTCAACAAACTACTGCTTTTGTTGCCTTTTGTAAAAGTGCATGAGGAGCTTGCTGTGTTGGAAGTCACGGGTTGATCTAATTTTTTCTCTTGCTGCGTAGGCCGACAATATTTCTTGGATCCAGAAAAAAAGACGATACTTAAACTTCTTCCGTTTCTCAATCACGTTTCGCTAACGAGGCGAGGTGGCACAGCAGCCACTTTACGCAATTGCTGCTTTGAATACGGTAATTATTAGACTGTTGCATGAAGTTTGCGATCTATGAAAACAGTTGCTTAAATAAGAGCTGATGAGGATTACAGCTTTACAGGGACCGAGTTTAAGAGGGGAATTGGGGCATATGTACCCCCAACTTTTGGATAAGGGGGAACACAATATCTTTTGTCCCCCTAATATTTTGTGATAAAAATAATGTAGTTGTACAAATGTCGTGGCTACATTACTGTTGACAACCCCCAGCCTGAAGCCGGGGAATAAATGAGAAAAATGAACATTATCGTTGGATTACCGACGCAGGCATGCTGGTAAATGGAATTTCAGAGATACATGTGTATCAATTGGAATTACATTATGCAACTGCCAATTATTTGAATCTCAGAGATACATGTTCATAAATCCTACTTTTAATGTATTTATTGTTTTTGAAAAAATAATTGAAGTGTTGCGTTTGTTTTATCTACTTTGACAAAGAACTCTTTAAGTGCTAATACTGATTGAAGTTTTGTGTACTTAGTAAAGAAACAAAAACCTAGTAATCAGTGCCAAGCACAAACACAGTGTTGCAACCAATCCGCTGGCGTTGCGCTGAAATGCGCGGTTCACCACGAACGGAATGTGCGCGAAGAACAACACCATATATATGTGGCGCGAACGAGCAATAATAGAGTGATCGTGGCTTGTAATCACTGCTGAAACTAACATGTGAACGATTGAACGTAACAACTCGCGTACGCGAAGAGTGATCTTGGTGAATGACCTCTTATAATGCTTGTGAACATGTGAACAGTTAATTGTACATGCTAACGGTGACGACGAGAGTGATTTCGTCGGGTGAACTCTATTGTTGCTTGCTGCCACAGTGTGAAGTTCTGCGCACTTGCCACTCGTGCTTTCCGATCACAACAATAGTACTGTGCAACTGCCACAATACCATGTGTGTAGCCCGAAGGCAACCTGGGCCATGGACCCCAAACTATATCATTTCCATAATTTGCCTCCCATTTTGCCAATTTTATAAAAAGGTCATACCACGGTGGAAATACCAATATAATATGTGTGTGATATGCACAATAACATGCATATCACACAAAGTTTGTTTCCACCAGAATTATCTAGCAAACTCGGTCCTTAAAGCTTTGGTTGGTTTAAGTCAGCATTTTTCAACCTTTTTGCTGCAGCGGAACCTTCCGCAAATGTTTGCGTTGCTCATGAAACCCTATGCAATGATCCAAGTATCGATATTGCTACAACCACATAGAATTGCGGTTACGAATTTCGTCCCAGGCAATTTCGATCTGTTTTGGCGCAACCCCTGACAGCCACTTGCGGAACCCTGAGGTTCCGCGGAACCCCGGTTGAAAAACACTGGCTTAAGTAACTGCGCGCTTGATCCTTTTAAAACCTGTGATAGTGTAAGCCTTCCAGTTTGTGACTATACAGTGCAGTCTCCTATAAAAGTAAAGCATTTCAAGCTCAGTGCAAGAGTTAAAATGCACCAAACTGCTTGAAGCAGCGTGTCTTGAAACGCAGAGAAGCACCAGTGGTTGCTGGGCGAAGAAGTCGACATTTTATCTCACATCTTGCTTCCGCTCGCGGGTGGCGAGGAATTCACCGACGAAGAAAACGACGCGCTTCCACTTGATCTACAGTTCTTGCCATCGGATAAAGTTCGCGAGAGCGACCCAGATATTCGAAAACTTCTCGTGGAGACGGTCATGCTGGTAGGCACGTGATCGTGGCTTTTGTGCCTTTGCGAGTGTCGATAGTGCACGACCTTAGAAATACAGTAATAAAGTACGGCTGCCCCGCGCGTAGAGATCAGGCAGAGGTCCGGACCAGTGAAATGACTGATGGTCTGTAAGCTTGTACTTATTTAACATGAAGTTACCCAACTTTTAGGCCCGGTAATTTGTTTGGGTCCGTGCGCTTCGTTGCTGCTCGAGCGCAGTGCAGTTGTTTTTTAAGTCACATTCTTTGTTGGCACCGTTCGGGTGCAGAAATAGGTTACGAAAAAGTGTTGCACAATTGAATGCGGTTGCGTGACCTTTGGGAATGTTGCAGCCGCTCAGTCTGCGTGACGTCGCATGTGTCCTGTGTGCTGAGAATATCACCTTAATGTGTGTGACGCAAACAAACAATAATAGAGTGAGCGCGGTGTGTAATATCTGTTGTTGCTTGCTGCTGGGTTTCCTTTTTTCTGACATGACCGAAAGAAATTAAGTCAATTCGGTCATTACGTCCAAAAAAGTAGGCTAGTGAATACCAAAAAAGTAGTGAGTTTTAATATTATTACAGGTCAAATGAAGGAAATGTCTCAGCGAAAAAACCCACAGGCTTGTTGCCACAGTGTGAAGCTTTGCGCACTTGCTGCTCGGGCTCTCCGATCGGAACAGTAATAATCCTGGAAAATATGAAGTCACTGTGGTCTTGTTAGGTGTGCATATAAAACATGGCTGTGACCTTTTCTTTTGTGAAAAGTCTTGTGACGGCATGCGTTGCAGAAAGTTTTCTGGCCTGCGATTGTTCACAAAAGTAATACCGACAACAAGTGGTAAGCTGATAGAATAGCGTCTAACAGGTGCGTCTTTGCAAAATTACTCCAAAAATTTCTTTCGCAAAATACGCACTCTTGTTCGTATGAGGCCACATACAATAAACAATGACTTGGCGTGAAAGAAATAATGAAACGTACCTTTCACACTTACGTGTTCATGACCACTAAAAGCTATTGAAGCAAATAACGTATACCAAACGGGCGAAACCGAACCAATAACATCTCAGTTATTTATTCTAGCTGATTTCAACTCTATGCAAATTGATCGAGGATGAATGTTTTTGCGTTCAAAATAAATTGGTATTATTTGTGCCAACTTTGATCTCATTCAAGGCGCGCGACAGAAGTCAACAGTTGGTGACAGAAATACCTCGGTGCGCTCGATTTGCTGCTCAACCTCGTCAGATGTGCGTGAGAGGAATTTTCGAATGTAAACTTGCATTCGTGACGCAGTGCGTTTCTTGTCGTGATCCCTTCGTTCTATACATGTCGTCGTAATGTTTCTTCCGCGCAGCTTTGTGCAGACAAGCCCGGACGCTTGTTTGTCAAAGAGAAAAAGACTTATTTGATCATCCGCGAACTTCATCGGTGGGAGATCAAGAACAAAGAGGAAGACAATGCGGAAGCGTGCGAAAAATTAATCCAGGTGATCTTGAGGCGACGAGTATTGCGGCAGTGAACGCACTGTTTGTTTCCCGATGAGAGAAAACTTTTTTTTCAAGTTCTTTTCTCACGAGTTGTATCGATATGTGCTTGTTGAGAGATTTTTGCTGCCTCCATTTTATAACCTGTCAATTTCCTCACCTCCTGCGTACAACGCCTGCAGCAACAGGAGTACGCTCTCAAATAAATTATAGTAGCAGTGAGGTCATACTAATATTCTTTCATAGTTGGTAAATGCTGCTGTTGCGATCGGAAATCCCGCACTGTGCTTCGCACTGTGACAGCAAGCAACAATAGAGATCATGCGTCGCAATCTCTCTTATTACTGCTTGCTCGCGCCACGCACATATTTTTGTTCTTCGCGCACATCACGTTCGTGGTGAATAACACATTTAACGCAACACCACCGGAGAGGTTGCAACACTGCCCCTTTCTTTTCTTTCTTACAAAAAATGTCAGTTTTGTCTGAAAAGCAGGAAAATCAAGTTGGTTTGTGAATGTACTTTGTTTCTTTACGTGACCCGTGCTTTGTATGCAACCGTTGTGTCAGTTGTACAAACCCGACGTCGTGCTTTGCGTGGGGCGATAATTGTCGAGGCGCTTTTTTCCAGATTTTAATATCGGAAGAACCTGAAGAAGGAATGGAAAATTTGCTTACCTGTGAAATTCCGGAAAAACACAAAAAGGTATTGGAGGAACAGGGGTAGCGACAGGACGATGATACAGCCTGCGGAAATAGCTCGCATTATCACGTGACCGTCCGTTTAACAGATGGACTCGTTGGATTGTTGACGTCAAAGCGCTGGTGGTGACTATTCACAGGAAGGTTTGATGACAAGCGACGTCTAGGCAACAACGAAGTTAATTTCTAAGTGTTCCACGCCGTTAATGCAGGCAACCAACTGTATTTCGAAATTCAGCGTTTTTCGCGCTTGCGATTCTGCGCCTGAGTTTGTGCGTTTGAATATTTTAATAGCATTTTTGAGAAAGCTGTAAGGTCCTCGCTAGTGTCCGCTAAAGATCTGACCTAACAAGGCCCACGTGGTCATTTTTGGATTCATACTATATTTGAAGACAGTTTGCTAATAACCTGATGTTGCATTCTCAAATCCATAGAAAATTTGTGTATAGACCTCGAGTAAAACTTTAGTGTGCAATGTCTGTTTCAATCATTGTGCCAAAACTTCAAGAAGTGGAATCCGTTTTTTGAGGTTTCAGAATTAAGGAAGTACATTCATAAAACTTGGAGGTTTTATTGTTTTAATGTAGAAGTTGTGCTTCGACCTGGTGTCACTGAATAACGTACTTTTGTTACCTGATCAACACAACTGGGAATTATGTTAGTATCTTACGTCTTGGTTGCATAATTTCTAAAGAGTACGCTTTTTAGCTTCATTTGGACTTTGGAAATCACGAGTGGCCTGATGACTGATGTTAGATTGAATCGTTGATACCAGTGTGCTGCAGGTATGCCTTATCCCGACCGTAAACTCACAATCTCGGCATTTGTCAGTTCAAGATTTTCAACAGAGGTTATTTAAGACAGTGTTTCTTAACCGGGTGAATGAAATATATGTTTTATTGTTTTGCGTATTCTCTGGTAACATGCGTCTGTCATTTTTTTACCCAAGACATATCAGCAATTGTGAATAAAATGGCAAATTTCAAGCGTTCTAAATTTTCTTCAGCAGTCAGCAACCCATCACATAGGAAAAACCGTACTACGGTGCAATTACCTGCATCTATTACGTAACGGGGATAGATTTTACCGAGGAATGCCATGTTTCTATCAATCGAGTGGTGGAATCTCTGCTGTGCCCTGTGCATGAGCGTCCTGTACTTCGGTGCAAAAGTTATCTGCTAGAATCGCAGTACTTTCGAAAGTTTCAGGCACCTGGACACTATTCAAAGTAGCCTGATCAGTTGAAGTTCAGGCCTAACAATCGAATTACAGAAGTAGCTGTGATAATTTTGTAAGATGCATTTCAAGTGCTTGATTGTTCTTTTGCGCCATTCCTGATAATTGGCTAGATGCGCTTGATTGCTTGTGTTCTCTCGCGTTGTTTCTGATAATTGGTGATTGTGGCCTGTGGCGCGCGATCTGTTGACTGGTGATGTGTTTTCGATTTTCATCATTCTAAACAGTGTTTTCATGCTGAATGTGTCGGCAGTTTTCAAGTTAGTTAAAGCCTGGGAATAAAACATCTTCGGTATATGTCAGTACCCTATTTGTGACATTTGTATGCTACCAGTTTGGTATTGGTTCCAACATGTAATATGCGTTTTTGTCTTAGTATCACCTGCAGAATGTCTACGAAATATGTACAAAAACACTGTTTTGTTGAAAGTAAATCTAAATATGTAGATGAAAGCGATCAGGACACGCCAGCTTCACAGTTTAAATAACCAGATTTTGAAAGGAACGTTAGTGTCGAGAATAAGTTGCCTTCAAAAATGAAAAGGCGAAGGTGAGATGATGATTACACTAAATATGTTTTTTTTTCACCCCAGAAGTGACGAATCGAGCCATAAACCATCTGCTCAATGCATGTTTTACAATTTTAAATATAGCAATCAGTTTTTGGCTTATTCATTCCGTGGAGGTATTTACAAAACAAATGGCGTAAGTCCTAGCAAATTTTCAAGCACCAGCACACGAATATTTGTGCAAGCAGTAAAATTCCCTCCATTCATCAGTCGTAAATGACTATGCTAGTAAAAAGATCTTCTTTCCTCTTCAAATAGCGCATGTGCTGATGCAACAAAAAATATTTTGCAACAGCTGGGTCTGTAATCAAAACATTTGAAAATCGTAGCAATTCGCTGCGTGGCAGAAAACATGCTGAGGACAAAGCAAACCGAACATCGTGGTCTAACAATGAACACTCGATGTACTATAATTATTGTCACATCGGCCATGCATTCACAATAAGGTAAATGGGAATGTAGCAATCGACGGCAAGGGCGAACGAAACCAAAAAAAGTTAAGAAGCACTGATTTAAGACAGATTTTTTTAAATTCCTTTCCTGTCTTTCTATATGATATTGAACGTTTTCTTTGTAGCTTAGTTAGCCGTGGGATTTGGTGCTGGTGAAAGCTTCGTTCCGATAACCACACAATGTTTCAATTTTGTATTTTGGTGCTACGAGCATAATTTATCACTGACGTCACTGAGATGTACCAAGTTCTGAAGCAAAAATTTCCCTTGCTGTTAGGAGTAGCAGCCGGACGATCGATGAACTTGATGGCCGATCACATATTTTGTGTTTTGGTTTTGCGATCGATACCAGCGCACAGAAACTATATGCTGAAGACCCAGTTGCACTATGAATAAACCTGAAGTAAATGGTGTGAGGGATATCACGTACAAGTGAAGTGCTGTAAAAGAAATCGCATAATCGACAGAACTACTGTCAATAGCAGCACAGATGCGAACGGGCCCCACATATAGACGTTTCTAGACCTGTCTGAGAACGTCATATGACTGGCGTCACAGAATTGACGTCAGTAATTTGGATCTTCGAATCAACTATCGTAGACTTAGAATTTAATTGTTTAGTTTGAAGCCAGACCCGCAACCAGAGGGGGGCAACCGGGCAATTGCTTTCCCTAAATTTTCAATAACATATTTGATTGTTAGGTACAGCAACAAGTTACATCATTTTGCCCTCCCCCGAAAATATCAGTTGGTTACGGCCCTGCGTGAAGCTCATAGGTGCACGATCAGGCAAAGGAAAACCGAATTTTAGCTAATTTGTTTCCGAGTTTAACGTACTTGCCGCACCTGCACATGTATTTCGCGTTTGCATTTAGTACCTGTGAGTCAGTCCGGTGAATTCTGGTTAGTTTCTTAACAGGTTATGGATTTCTCCAGGGTGGGTAGTTACCCCTCCGCTGTTATAAGACGGCTGGTGGGGTGCCACCTCGGCATTCCTTCAAGCCGGTTTCCAGATATACCACTGGAGACTTGGTCGCACCCACAGCAGGTTCTGTTATAACGAGAGAGGCCACTGGAAGGCACTGCTGCAGGCACATTTGTGTAGGAGAGGTCAGAGTGCAAGCAACTCAGCCTGGAG
>JGI24022J15233_10003132_pt1 | contig 16179 bp, 6 predicted proteins | sample Ectturendosymbi2_FD_15233 | JGI IMG/M metagenome (IMG submission 15233)
GGCGCCCCATACAATCACTGCATGCTGTTCGGGATTTTTTCGGTCACGTAAGTAAGCTTTCTGCTTTGTCACTGTCTTTTGATGCATTGGGATCACCTTCAGTTTGGATTGTATTTTGAAATAAAATTGTTGGATCGGATTTGGTTTGGAAAAACATATCTCTGCTGTTATCCACCGAGATAGAAACAAAACAACTCAATGATAGAAACAAAACAACGCTTGTTTTAAGTTGTGGCCTAGTATACTTCTCTAGAATATCTTAGAATACCGTAACCCTGCCGCTGCTGGCACGGGGCCCCTTAAGGCGTGGGGCCCAATTTGATGAAATCGGTCAAATAGGCTTAAAACCTGCCCCGAGTACCGTTTAAGTCTTAAGTGTGTCTCGACCTGGTGCGCGCGTTCTATCCCACTTAGCCGGTCTAGTATTGTTACAAAAAGGGAGGTTTTGGTCCCGCTCCCTCATGTGCAAAAGGGGGAAAATATCCCGGCTTACCTGTGTCTAGTGCATTTTGTTTGAATTTTTGTCAGTGAATCTTTTGCTTCGTGAATATTTTTCTTCTGGCGCGTCAGAGCTGCAGCTGATCAACCTAACGGTGCAGAGTTTTTTCTCGTGCGTCGCTTCAAACCTACTTTTCACCAGCTCCAGTTTGGCAGGTATTGGTGCAGGCCCATAGCTACGGGGGCATTCGGGGGCACTGCCCTCCCATTTTTTTGTGCCCCCTCCAAATTTGGTTGTGCCTAGAAAAATTTGTTTTTAACATATAATAAAAACAAAAATCTCTCCCCCCTAACAGCGTATTTTGCCCCCTAACACCTTGAAACCTGGCTACGGGCCTGCATAGGTATACTAAAACTTTAAAATTTGTTGAGACACTAAATAAAAAAATCACCAGACGTGAGCAATCGTCGAAGAAATATGAGCAAAACATTGTTTAGGTTATTTTTAACCAAGAAATTAATTTCGAAAATGTGTAAAACCATGTTAATAATATGGCGACAAGCTGGCTGCACGGAGACCTCTTGCTGAGTGCAGTTCTGGCATAACGTCACAATTTTGTTTCTACAGATAAAAATCTGCAGGAAACGCCGTCTCCAGATACTGTGGAAATGGTGAGTTGTCTGTCTTCTGGAGTTTACTCGCTGAAACCGTGACATCTGGCGTATCTAGAAATTCATAGATATCCCTGCGTGACATGGCTACGGTGGTTTTTCACCTAAGTATCCTTTGACTCAATCACACTTTTGGTACGGAGCTGTAAAAATTTGACTTATTCCGAAGTTAGGCGGATTTGAAGCAAGCGTGGAAATGCACATCTTAGTTTCGGTAGTAACAGAAATTCATCCGCGCATAAAGCAATCAGTGTCTTCCGCTCGAGAGCTGTTATACTGTGTGTTGTTTGGTAAATGGCAGTGTTCTCTCCGCATTTAGTGCGTGCTACATAACATGCACCTTACGGCATTCACAAGCCAGGCGGTCGCTTTTATCGAGAAACCTAGTAAATTAAGTCAGTTGCCAGGAGACGCGTAGCCACAAATTTTAATAGGAAGAGGAAAAGTTTCAAGATTTAAATATTAATGCCCCTTATCATTGAAGCATCATCCATAAAACGTGCATTTGACTACGTTTTTTCTTGAACAATTGTGTTCAGATTTAAGCCGCAAATAAAAAGTATGCTTTCACTGCATTGTAACATTTTTAAAGTTTGTTTTTAGTGAAGTTCGAAGCTTCTGCTTTGGATAAAAATTCAAAGTAACCACTTGCTCGTAAAACTTCCTGCAAAGGTGGTTGTGAAAATCTCGATTCTGTATGTGCAAGATCTGCAATATGCTTTTTGCAACCAATAATGCAGTTTAGCAAGAAGTCATCTTGGCCGCCATTATGTTTGTGCTTCTTATATTTCCACGATTCTGATGTACAGCAACACATGTTCAATCGAAGCCAAGTAGCGACTTTACTCTAAGATACCGACTTTCGAAGTAAGCATTCAACAAAACTTTCGCGCATATAAGACATGGATCCTGTTGACGTCCAATTCTTGAGCGACTAAATGACACATGCAACTGATAAACGTAAATGCTTGTCTTTCGACGCGTTTGTATAATGTTTGAATTTTGTCAGTAAACGCCATGAAACATGACTATGGCAGCATTTTTGTACACCGCTTGCTTCCCAAAAATGACTAGGTATTTAGTTAGCTATTTAGAGTGAACAAAATAATTCATAAATTTGATAAAGCCAATGTTGTGAATTTAGGAAAGCTACACGTGTCCTGTAAACAATCTTGCATGTTTGACACAGTCAGTCTACACCAGTGGTTTCAAACTAACTCAAATTGCTTCGAGGGCCACATGAGAATTGTAAAATAACCCGAGGGCCGCATTGTGATGCTGACGCAACAATGGTGGTATCAGAACCTTACTATTAACAGCTTATACATTAATATCTTGCGAAAGGTTTTGTGAGTTATAGGCAAATCATTTCTAGCCGTCTTTACATTCGTTTGAAACTTGTTCACTCGTTGGCCGAACACTTTTAAACACTGGTGCATAAACTAAACAACCCAAATGTTAATTATTTGAAAATTCCCAATAAGCATCGCGAGCCACATGTGACCCGCAGGCCGCGTGTTTAAGACCCCTGGTCTACACAAAGTATGAAAATGTTTGTGTACAGTGTTTCCGAAAAAGAAGCCACAATCGGTTATCACCAGGGCTCTGCAGTAAAGATAAGAAATACTTGTTGCCGCAGCGTAACACATCGGTTGGTTGATTTAGCCACTCTGTCGTAATCAATTGAAGCCTTTTTTAAAACACATTAGTGCTCAAATAACGAAATCCAATCCACCGACAGAGGATATTAGTACAAAGCTCTTGGTTAATTCTTACCAAAATACGAAATAATTGCTGAAACAAAAAGCATTTCTGTCTTATACATCAAAATAAAGACAAAGTTTTGTATTTCTTTAGCTTATACATTGAAGGATTGATTAGGCGGAAAATTTTTGGTTTAACTTGTGCAACTTTTTGGAATTGGGGGGCAATTGGCCATATTGCCCCTTCCTGATTACCGGCCTGGTAACCAGAATGTCGTGTAAACAATAACTTGCATCCCTTAAATTCGTTCACACAGTGCTAACGTTTAAGTGCTGCGTGGTCTGTTAAAAGAAGCAACCAAACATGCTTCAAAAAGGCGTTTATTGCGATGAAAACCCAACGCTTAATACTGTGACCTGTTAAAGGTTGGTTGTCGCAGACACGCCGATGCTTGGCAGCAGCGATCGGTAGAGTTTGAGAAAGTCCGATTAAGCGTCACTGACGGGGCTGTTTTGCTACTTTTTCAGAACGAAGCAAAAGGAGAGGACATTGTAACCACGGCAACAACGTCTCACCAAGCTAGCTCTTGATGCATCACCGAATTTACCAATTTATGCTGTTACTTCCATTTCTCTTTACCAACAACCTGGCCTGTAGTTGCTGCAAGAATCATCAATTAGGCAAACGCCACGAGCAAGACGCTACATTTCAACTGCCTAATAAGGATAAATCTTTGCTGCTGGATGCACTAATTGCAGCGGAAAACTGGGTGCAGCGCACCTCGTACTTGTTTTTCGTGACTCACCTCGTTGCGCCAATGTTTCCATCTCGCAAAAAACACAGCAGATGAAAATTGTATCTTTTTGAACCATTGTTTTGACTGGCTTGATTCGAGATGCATTTTATTTTCTTACAAAAAATTTTTGCTCGTTTTCGTTTAGCATCTGACAAAAATAAAGCAATGCAGTTTTATGGCGCTGCTTTATTATTAACTTGAAAAGATAACCGTTGCGCGTTGAGAAAATGCACCGACAGTGCTTACTTTCGAATCAAACAACACTGCTGTTACGAATTGCGATATCGGATAAAAATCGTTTGTTTTTGTCAGTTATGCTCAACAACTGTAATTAATGGATTGTATTAGAAACCGAAGAAATACCTCGCTGTTTTGTTTGACATGTTTATGTTTAGTGCGAGAAGACACAGGAAAGATTACGTTCTTTATTAAAAGAATCAGCTTACTTTTCGTATCTTCTCCAAAAACTCATATCCTACGCGTTGTGTTACCGTACTTGAATAGCCTGGCTTAGAGACTTTATTTTGGCGCAACGTGCATCACCGTGACCACAGTCGGATATCTGTGCAATAATTTTATTTTTGATTCAGTAGCGCAACACGCATTATTTTGAAAACTAGGATATGCTTCAATACGTCGCTCTCGCATTGCGATGTTTCACTGTCTTAACCAGCGAAACGTTCAAACGAAGTGTTATTAATTTGATACCATCGGTTGCGACAGCGTTGCAAGTTGGAATTTGCAAACCACCTAAGGTTGGCATCTCAGTATTGCGGAAATTAAATATTTGATCCATTGTACATATGATCGTTGGTAACATCTGCTCCACTTGCAGATAAAACTTCTGCTCTTCTTCAGCATTGATGACAAGTGACAACGGCAGGCATCATCGTATTTCAGTGCTTTCAGGCTGGCGCATTAGGACAGAATTTTATTCGGTAGGTCTATTAACCGGAGGATTCTTTTTGCGCCCCTTCACGCCTCTGTGGTAGAAAGATTCCCACTTGTACTTGTAAAACATATTGGATAGTTCCATGACTGTAGGCGCGAGTTCACGGTCGTACAAAGGCCAGCCGTAGTCGATATGCGGCGCTTGGACGCTTCGATCAGCAGCACCGCTTTCTTCCAATTTGTGTCTGCAAGTGATCAACAGCTACGTTTACAATGAAGGAACCAGGCATGCAGTTGAAAAACGACAACCTGTCAGTGCCAAGCCTGTTCACAAGGCTCTACGTCACTTTTTCAGATGCGCAATGATTTTAAATTTCAGTTGCTTGCACCAGACACATGCTGTTTGTGAGTGGGCCAGGATGCGAATACTTAGATTTGGACCAAAATGGGTAATTTTATTATAAATGCCCCCCAGTCAATTGTTATAGTAGCTAAAACGTTGTTGCTGCAAGTGACATTTGACTGAGAGAATGGGGTTGCTTTTGGGATCAAACACAATGAGTGATTTTCAAGCCTTGTAAAGCCATAGTGCAGACTGCTTCCTAAATTAGTTATATAGTCAAGCGCGCATGTTTTGCGAATCAATCTCTGCTGTCAATCGTCATAGCCATCATATAGCAAAACAAACTTGTCACATTTCTTGCACTCCGAAGAGGATAGAAGTTCAAGATCCCATGCAGCAGTTTTCAATGACAAAACTGCCACCTAATTTGGATATTTTTTTTAATCTTACTGATGTTAGATATGCCTGATGAATAAACGATTTTTTGCTTTGGAAACCGGTGAAAGGTTTTAATCTGTGAAGTTAACGCTCAACGTGAGTTTTCATTTAACACAGAACATCAAAGACAAAATTAATAAAAAAATTTCACAACGAAATTTTTCCAGTTAGGTTAGTTGAATTATTTTCAGATCTTTGGCAAACATTGTTTTATAATGATTTTACAACTCACACCTGCCCGTGCATGCAGTGTCCAACGACTTTCACATGAATTTCTTTTAAACCAAGGGGTTCATTACCTTTTTCGCCCATGGACCAACGGTGGTCCACCTGGACCATGTTCAGAATCACTGTTTTATACAAAAGTTTTAATATTTTATATTTTTCAAACTAGAAAGTGTTTAAGTGGATATCAGCTTTACAGAGTTAAAATTTCAACAAAAGTTGATCACAAAAGAAACCTATGAAAGTGAAGAAAAAATGGAGCGGTGGCCAACACATCTCATGCATACAATTCTAGAAGTCATTTTTAATAAACATCCCTCCTATTGCTACCTGAGTTGATGCATTATGCTGCACTTTAATTTCCCCAGAAAAAAAACTCAAACAATTTAGAAACTAGTACTAATTCTTAAAAAAGTTTCAACATTTACCATCTTTACACTGCAATATTGCCGGATTCGCGTTGGATTGGAAATCCGACAAATCACTCAGGAACCATGTGTCGCACCAAATTGCTTGAGCGTACATTTTTGAACCTTGTCCAATTCAGTGAATCCAACTATTACCGGTAGGTTGGGAATCCGACATGGAATTTGAGCGGGAAAGAAGTTGGATGGTTTGTGTTGTCTTGGGCAACTTTTACTGTACTTGTTTCATGCTAAAAATATCACCGTGGAATAGGTTGGCCTATTCAAGGTACCAAAGTAGAACATCACAAGTTGGGAGAATTGAGATAGGGTCCCTAAAACACCTTTAAAAACCTATGTGGGTCACTAGAATCAGAGAAAATTATCATCGGCTCCCTAGAATCAGAGAAATCGGGTCCCTACAGATCCATACCGGGTACCTAACATTTTCCTTTAAAAAATCCTGATTATAGGCTAACTACATCTAGGGAAATAATCTGCAAAATTGAATCTGTCAAAGAAAATTTTATTCAGTAGGCTGCAAGAGATTACCTACTGGACTGAAGGACCATTACACGGTTGATGTAGCTGTACTACAGCAGGGTTTTTATAAGGTGTTTCAGGGACCCGATTCGGGTCCGTGGAATCAGAGAAATCGGGTCCCTAACATTTTCCTTTAAAAAAATCCTGTACTACAGTAAACCTCAGTTAATCCGGATCTTCGCCAAAACCGGATAAAATTGGTGGTACGAATTATTTCTAACGCTTTTCTTTATAAAAATCTTCGGTTTATCCGGATTTTTTAATCCAGATCTTCGCCAATTCCGGATAAAATCTGCTCTTTTCGCATCTCGTAGTACGCCCCTGCCTCGAATAAATCTGGGATTTTGGACTGACGCAGTGATTTCTGCGACTGGTCCGTAAGCAGTGACTAAGACATGTTACCGAGTACAATACATTCAGGTATAATACTCCTTACATACGCACAGTCAACACCGATCAATAGACTGAAACCGTGGTGCGGGGGCGTGCCTTGAGCGTTATGTTCAACGTGATAGATATGCTATGCTCGTGTGTGACATAAGAATCGTCTCTACGATTAGTCGAATGTTGTGGGCAGTTGCGGCCGCTGTCATAATTCTATACGTTTGTTGGTGATCGTGAACACGCTTGTGTTGCGCGTGAAAACTGCCGAATATTTCGTAGAGATCAGCGAATGCACTGTAAGAACACAACAGCGTGTAAGTGGAGAGAATCCGGATTACGAGATGTAAAAAGAGCAGATTTTATCCGGTATTGGCGAATATCCGGATTAAAAAATCTTCTTTATCCGGATTTTTTAAAGAAAAACGTTAGAAATCATTCGTACCACCGGTATTGGCGAAGACCCGGATTAACCAAGTTTTACTGTATTTGATAAAACGACAAACTCCCATTTCCTGCCCAGAGGAAGCTGTTCCAATTCTATTAAAGTCACTTGAAGAGATGAAGAGTGCAACTACGATGCGACAACGTTTTCTTGACCTAATCGCCCACCAGTTATCTACGATTTTCTCTACTGGCTGTTATTTTTCGAACCACTCCAAATAAAAGCAGGTCTCGGCGATTCTAACTACACCTATGGAAAGCACATTTTTGCAGTGGAATCAGCTTTCGCCTTTTATTTTCAGCCACTCCGCAGCTTTCGCAACACCACAGGCCAAGCGCACAAAGCGAACCTTCAAGTTCCTTGCAGTGGAAAAATGCCCTAACATCAAGTTCGCAAGTGCATTCTTGATGGTAAGNCAAGGGCGACGAATCGCTCACGCGTTAATCCAATGCGAATCGGACAACAGTGCAGTGTAAANAGGGTAAATGNTCATAAAAGAAACTATAAATGCCTAAGGTGCTATAATAAACAAACTTGACATCTTTTATCGAAAACTGGATAACTAAGAACAGACTAAAAGTATTGTTCCATCATGCCCGGAAAGAAACAACAGTTCATGCAATATAGAAATGGTATATTAAAAGCCTTGTAAAGAAAACCCATCCAATGACAATAGTCACTGAAAGAAAAATATGAGTTTAAGTTAAAACCATCCACTCTCTTAAGTTGTAGTTTCCTTTGATTTTGAAAGTGCAGTATTATAATGTAACTACTGTAGTAGCTTTGCTTCAGAATTGCAGCTGAAAATACTACTGCTTTAACAACATATGAATCAAGCAGTCTCAGCAATCAGGAACAGGATTTAGGAACTTGAAGCTGAATTTAGATGCATGTTGAAACCATTACATTGGTGTGCAAGAACTTTTCACTAGCAAAGCAACATTTTCTTGCCATTTAAGACATATGTGAATTTGCTTTGAAATAAACATTACATGTTTTTAGGGAGATGCTGCAAAAAACTGCTACTACTGGAGTAGTGATATTTCAACGTCATTTTTTAAATGGTGTTCACCTTGGCACTCATGTTGCGAGCAATTTTCAATACCAATACAACTCATTTTTCCGGATACCATCCAACGCACTACAAATCAATGATTGCTGTGTCAAAAAGACTGCCATTTATAACTTGTGAAAACAAATTTATCCAGATGTTTGTATAACCCCTTTGTTAAAAGTTTTTCATGAAAGTGCTGCGATGTTTATCAACAGCCATGATGCACAATGTTTACATGGCTCACTGGTTTTGGAATTATCTACTGTTGCGATCGGAAATCCCGAGCGGCATGTGCGCAAAGCTTCGCAACGCGGCAGCAAGCAACAATAGAGATGATGCGTCGCAATCTCTCTTGCTATTGCTTGCTCGCGCCACGCAAATATATTTTTGTTCTTCGCGCACATCTCATTCGTGGTGAATCACACAATCAACGCAACACCACCGGAGAGGTTGCAACACTACTTATACAGTAGTACATCACTTTTGGTTTCATAAAATACATTGCTTAAACAAAATTACCTCACCTTCCACACCATGCATTGCTGATATCTAGTTGTAATTAGAAATTCTATTAAAAAATTTGAGTGATCTGCTGCAAATGCTTCCTATAACAAGGTGTTCTGAAAACTGTGGTACAGTAGAACTTGTCTAATTCGTCATCAATTTAATTCGTTAATTTTTCGTCGGTCCCGGCAGAATTCCTATCTTTTGTGTACACTTCTGTTCGTCAATTTGTCACCACTTTCTACCCGTTAGAAGTGTTATGATCGGCTAATACGTCATTTGCAGTTTCGCTTTTGATGTCTAAGCAGCTAGTACGTGTGGGAATTCAAACAAATTAATGATCTTTATCTGGGAATTGTTGCACCTCGCAATTTGTTTATCGAATTGATATATGAGGTGCGAAACACGATCCACTCCCCATTGAGACAACACGGGAAGTCTTTGCAGTTTGTTAAAGGTTTAAAAAGGTTCTAGATTAAATGGAGGAGTTCAGATAGAGTAGAGGAATTAATTGCTGCATTCAACCATAACGTCATAAACTTGTATTTTACTGCAAATAAAAGCACTATGTATATGAGTTACCATGATAAATTTTTTTTTACCTGTTTGCATATTTCGTCACTTCGCCTAAATCGTCACTTTTTTCTAAACTCCTTGAGGTGACGAATTAGGCACATTCTACTGTATTATGCAATCTATTAACTTGACAATTTTTGCAAACGATCTTAAATTTTAACAGAATGTGCAGAATAAAGTCAAAAAGTTTTATGATTGATATTTCATACATTTATCTTTTCAGGTTTTGAAGTTTGTAGAGTCCCAGAAAACCTCTAAGAAGCACAAGTTTGGAACTGAAACTAATCCGACTTGGGAAATTTGTTTATATTATCGACATATATTCAAAATTCCTCGATCTAATTTTCATGCATCATAAATCTTGTTCTACTAAACATTAAACCAGTTTAAATTCATACACCTGGAGTTTGTTGTTACTAAGATGTACACATCTGAAATAATGATAAAAATTTTTGTATACTGTTGCAACCTCTCCGGTGGTGTTGCGTTAAATGTGTGATTCACCAGGACTGGGATGTGCGTGAAGAATAACACCATACATACATGTGGCGCGAACAAGCAATAAAAGAGTGATCGTGGTGTGGAAGCTCCGCCGATATTAACTTGTGAACCATTGAACGAAACGACTAGCGTACGCGGAGAGTGATCGTGGCATGTGAATTCTATTGTTGCTTGTTGTCACAGTGCGAAGCTTTGCGCACATGCCGCTCGGGATTTCCGATCGCAACAATACCCTGTACAGTAGACACTGTTTAATAAATCTGCTGCTTATTAAATCCAAATCGAGTTGGGGCGGAATTTTCACATCGAAAAAATGGCACTTTATACATCCAGCATTCATTCCATTTTCTCATTTTTGGTCTCCAAACTGCTAGAAATTAAGCGCACGTAGAGCATACATATAGAGTACAAATGTGTCTGCAACATTTGGCCACTGGACTTGACCAAGCAAGATCCAAAGAAACAGACCTATTTTATTCAATGCAAAACAAAAAATTGATGAGCACCGAGAGAGAAATATCCACCTAAACAAACAATGATGCTCCAATTTTTGCCAATACCTCACCTTACAAGGTCATTTAAATTATCATAGGCTGAATAGCGTGGATCATCACGAGGGATTGCCATGGTTTGATCATAGCAGAGAGATTTTGGTGGATGGTACATGGCAATTGTTTGGCCATCTTTGCAAACTGCAACTTTAGGAGCCCTGCCACAAAAACAACAGTGCTACATTAGACATCTCAGCCTAGTTATTCAGCCAAAAAAATACAAATAACAAAATTACCCAGGATCATCAAAAAACGTCTTTGCTCTTGCAGCAAGCACAGTTCCTGCGAAAAAGAAAAAAAGTTTTTTCAAGCACCTTTAACTCACTTGCCAATTCAGGCTTGTTTAAATACCCATACATATAGGTGATGTGCACAGAAGTTGGAGACAGCATTGCCTCGCTTATTACCCAATGAGACATAACTGAAGTCTGCTGAAATCATGCTATGGAAGTTGTCACGGCCTTATCAAATTGGGAAATGACATGCACTGGAAACCCAAATTAGAAGTGCATCTAGAACAGCTGTCCAATCCGCAAGTCCCACAGCCCATATTGCAGCCTCGTCAAAGGTTTTGTGCTGCCCAGCAAGCTTTTCATTATTGTGTATTTAGAATACAATGACAACCTGTCTTTATTTTGACAATCTTGAACTGAACATTTCCGATGCAATGGCGTTTAGTTCTTGTTTATCATGTACTATGCACTGGTAGATTTCATTTATCCACTTACACCTCGGTGTAAAACTGATTTCTAGATTTATGGTTTCTATGTATGTGTTCCTCTGTACTAAACTATTTCTAACTATACTCTTGTTGTTTCATGAACACTAAACTTTTCCTGTGGCATCACAGCTTGGGAGTTTTTAAAAGCACCATACAGACATTATCATTTCAGTTTGTATTCGAATGCTTTCAGCATGCTTTAAAATATTCAAATGCTTTAAAAAAACTTTGGTTTGCTTAAATGAAAGAAAGTGATTCAATGCGCGTCCCTCATGAAGATAGTGACATAATTTCGTCACAGTAAGACATTTTGGTTGGATATAGCTGATCTAGAACAAAAATTTAATACAAGCGGCAATAGACCTGTCACCAGCATATGTCACTCAAGCTTTCCAAAATGACTCATAATATCTTGACACTTGTATGTTATTAACACTTTGGTGTCCGGCCGCTTTCAGGGATTTTCAAGAACAACTGGTTCGCACGTGGCTTTGTGCACATGTAACTCGGACATCGAAAGTGGTAGAGAGCTGTTCAAAGGCTCAAAAGACTCGGTAAGTCTCCTAGTTTGCACTCGAAAAAAATTTTTTGTTTGGGGCATGCGGATTTTTTGTGAGTGACATCTTAAGTGGAGGACTTTTAGGTCACCTTGGCCAACTTCACCTGGCCCTGGGCCCAAACCGTTAGATGGCAGTATTTTGCTGAAGTTTTTATTGGAAACTAGGCTACAATCCAAGTCTTTTGATACTTTGGATGACCTGCTGGGGTTTCGGGTTCAAAACTTATGATCTAAAGTAATAAAAATAATTGACTAATTAGCTGATTAACTAATTTGTTTATTTTAGATCATAACTTTTTAACCAGAATTGCTAAAAAGTTGATCCAAGACTCAGAAGACTCGGACACAAGCGTACTTTCCAATGAAAAGTTCAGCGAAATACTTTGGCCTAGCGGTTGGGCCCTCTGCCAGGTTGAGTCAAAACAGCCCCAAAACTACTTCACTTAGGATGTCACTCACAAAAATTCGCAACCTCCAACCAAAAAATTTTTTTTCAAGTACAGACTAGAAGACTGGTCAATCCGTTTGAGCTCTTGAACAGCTCTCCAGCACAATCGGCGGAGGAGCTATGGCGTTGATAAGGCAACCGAAAACTGCTGGTTTTAGGCTGAAATCTAGGTACAATATATTCGCAGACCGGCTCTCGAAGTGTTAACTATACACTACTGCCTACAATCTTGAATAAGATTATAGGACTGAAGACGCATAGTGTTAATGAAATTAAATTCCCATCAAAAAAATTGCTGATGCATTCATATCCTTCACCTTCACGGAGACTAGTTGTTGCAATTGCAAATAACTCTGATGATTAGACATTTCTACAAAAACATGTTCTTTTCAGCCTGATTTACCTCTCAACTTTTTTTTGTAGTTGGCACATAAAAAGGTGAACATACAACAAATCTTTAAATGTGTGACAGAATCATTCAGGGAACAATAATACATTAAAAACAAGGTTAAGGATTGGGTAAAAGACCTTCAGTTGCTTTCAAGTTATGCACAAGATGATCCTCAAGCAGCATACTCAGTATTCACCAAAGGATTATGCACCAGATAGACCCATTTCCAAAGAACAGTACCAGACATAAGTGAATTGTTTGAACCACTGGAAAACACCATCAGAGATCAATTGATTCCCGCTCTTGTAGGACGAGAGGTAAGTGATACAGAAAGACAAATACTAGCTCTTCTCAGGCATGGTGGGCTAGGCCTGACAAATCCTCAAGAAACCACCAAGACAGAATACGATTACCCAACTCAGATCACTGCTACACTACAGACAAATTTTTCAATCGAAACCTCGATCTTGATTACAACGCCTTAGACCAACAATATATCAGACACACAAAAAACAGAATATGACATGAGAAGAATGCAAAATGGTGAAATAGCCATGATGAATTATGAGAGGAACTGACCCCCGAGCCATGACAACTCATAAAAGGAACAATGGAAAAAGGGGCATCTTCTTGGCTGTCAGCCTTGCCAACCAAAGCGATTGGATATGCACTAAACAAACAAGAATTCATGGATGCTGTCTGCATGACATTTGGATGGAAGGTGAAAGGCATACCAACCCACTGTGCTTGTGGAGAGACAAACTCTGTGGATCACAACCTCATATGTAAACTGGTTGGCAACACTTCAGTAAGGCACAACTCAGTGAGAGACTCTGAGGCACAGATAAAATGAGAGAGGTCTATAGAGATGTTCAGACCGAACCCACACTTCTGCCAATCAACGAAAATGACTTTGAAAGAAAAGTCAACAGTGCTGACAATGCAATGTTGGATATGTTTGTGAGAGGACTGTGGAATAGCTGTGAGAAAACTTTCTTTGACAAAAGGATCACACATCCTACCTCAGAGACTTATTATGGCAAGTCCCCAGCAGAGATCGACCAAAAGCATGAAAACCAGAAGGATAACCAAAGAGTGATGGACATTGAGAAGTCTTCATTCAATCCCCTTGTCTTTACAACAAGTGGAGGGATGGCACCAAAGTCAACAAAAGACGGGCAGAAAAAATTCCTGAAAAATACAGAGAGCCATATGCATCTATCATGCTATACATAAGGACAAAGCTCAGATTTGCCCTTTTCAGGAGCACCCTCACTGCAATGCAAGGATTTCGAGGCAAACGAAGCGATGTCCACCTCTAGGACCTCACGGACATTGACTTCAGTTTAATTCCTAAACCTACAATCATGTAAAGCTGAAGCACGGCGTCAATGACATGACACCAGCTATATTTGTGAAATAATTCATTTTTCACAGCGCTTTTCTCCTGAATGAGCAATAAGAACCTGCAGCATGATCACTGCAGTTCAATTTGCAATGCACTGATGATGATAACAAGAGTTATCGAAACGTTTGCAATATGTTGTTTGTATCGTTTTCTTTGGCCGTGATTTTCATTACATGTACCCAACACTTATTGGATTAATGTTTGCTGCTGATATTACTGTAATTTGTCCATGCCCTTGTCTCTTCAACATCATTTGGTGACACCATGCGTCTGGTTGCATAACTCATCCATGGAACTAACCCATCACGGTCCGTGGGTAAATTGTTATTTTTTCATGATTTACTTGTTTTTGTAATGAAATGTTTATGTTTCCAATTGCATTGCTCTCTGCCTCACAACGCTTATTGTTGTTCGCTTCCTTCACCGATATGCCTCCTTTAACTGCCCACCTGTACATGCCTCAAGTCTTTACCCATTGCTTGGCCACCATCATCAGTGTTACGTTGATTTATATTGTGTAAGTACTATAAAACAATTGTTTTATATACTTTTTACGTGTATTATTTTCGACCCTTTTTATATCGTTTCTGTGAATACTTTTTCTCACCATGTTTCTCCTGCATACTCTGTTTTTGTGTGAACTTTATATCTGCTTCTTTCCGATTTTTTTGTTCGATGGTGTGTCTGTTTCGTTTGTTTATTGCAACAATTCATAAAAGAAAAAAAATCTATAATGTGAGCTTCGGCACCTGCAAAGTTTGATTTTTTTAATGCATTTTTTCAAAGATTTGCAATATCATTAACAGTATCTAACTGCTGATGAATAGTAAAATCATTTCAATTCCACGTTTTCAATAGACAAATTGAATTTTACACAAAATAGCAAATCTAAGCTTTAACTTCATTGTAGATTGAAAAGGAATCACATCTGTCAGATGCATGCACTATATTAGCATACCAAAGCTTTATCATCAATTATTATATTGTTCAGGGTTTTTTTAAGGAAAATGTTAGGAACCTGGTATGGATCTGTAGGGTCCCGATTTCTCTGATTCTAGGGACCCGATTTTCTCTGATTTTACGGGACCGATGATAATTTTCTCTAATTCTAGGGACCCGACTCGGGTCCCTAATACGCCTTAAAACAACCCTGATATTGTTTGTAGCCATTTCTCATAAACCAGACCATGTCTAATGTAAGGTATTTCCAACTTTGTCATGGAAATAATGAAAGAAGATGAATGCACCCACCACAGAGTTTAAAATCATTTGCCTCAAAATTACAACCAATAAAAATAACTGAATAATTCATCAACTCACCAGCTGAAAAACATCTGTTTAGTCTCAAACATGCACCAAAATGAATGCAGCATGATGTTTTCATCACTACAGACATGATGGTCAGGATGTTGCAAAAACAAATTAAATTTAATCCAATAATCTCTATGGAATATCAAGGCTTTTACATTTGCCTGACACCAGTCTGGTCATAAAATAAAAAGTTATGCTGTTGCAAATACAATGACCAAACAGCAGTGTCATGTACAGCATTACATCTGTCAGTAGTGGCAGTGTGAGTGATGAGTGTCCAAACCAGTGGTTCCCAACCGGTGCCATTTACGCTAGTCAGGGATATCTCCAGACTTGGAAGCTAAAGCTCAGCACTACAAAAACAGTGTCGGCAGCCTTCCACCTTAACAAGAAGGAAGCTAAACATGAGCTGAAAGTCAACTTCAACAACAAAACCCTGGCCTTCCCTTCTGATCCGAGCCTAAGCACCTCAGAGTAACTCTGGACCAGTGTTGCCAGATCACCTAAACCTGCTAAATGGTGTCACAAAAAACTGCTAGATCCTGCTGAAAACCCTGTCACAACTTTGCAGCTAAAATCTAAAAATAGTGAAATTCTGCTATAAAAAATGCTCTTTTTGAGGTATTTACAATAAACTTGTAAAGCTATAAATCAATTTTTAATCTTCCACTCACTATCAATGGCTCAGACACTAGGCCTACAACTTCCTGGCATAACTGAACCACCTGGAAAAATCATGTGTTGTAGGATAAAAGCATATTCTTCCAATGTAGTCTCTTAAACCTAATGTGCTCACCAAGCACAGAAGCAAACCATTTCAGGCTTTATCAAGCCATCTAGTTACTTGTTATTATGATGCAATTATCTTCTTGAAG
>JGI24022J15233_10003134_pt1 | contig 16178 bp, 7 predicted proteins | sample Ectturendosymbi2_FD_15233 | JGI IMG/M metagenome (IMG submission 15233)
CTCAAATGAAAAAGTCTTATGTGAATGCGATCTCAAATGAACAGGTTTCAAATAAAATGAATTGGTCTCCAGTGTCTGCACATCCTTTTTTGTACTTGTATTTGTGCAAAGAAAATTTCCACATATGATCTTCATACCTGCGCACATCATCTCTGAAAATTTGATGTAATTATAATTGAAACCTTCAGAGTTTTGTACTTTCAGATCGTAACGATACGCATGCATGGGTACTAAACTTGATCCTTTTCAGCAGGGTTGAACAGTTGTTCTGTGAAGCACCATAACTTTTTCAAAACTGAATTTTTTGCAACCAAAAATTTACAAGAATGTTTTTCTGAGTAATCATTATGCGTTTCTCCTGAAAATTTGAGTTCAATCCATGAAGAACTTTGCACAAGTTATTAAATTTTGAATTGAACAACCAGACTCTGTTCTCAGTGCATAGGACTAACTTGCTGCGCGTCACTAGCAATGCACTTACCTGAAAAATTTTGCTTCAGGAAGTTGTTGCCCAGGATGAAAGATCTTTCCTCATGCTTGTTTTTTTGCAACCAAATTTTACACAAATGTTCTTGTGAAAATCAATCTTACCGGAAAGTTTGAGGTCAATCAGATGAGTCTAGCTGTTGGGTAAAAACAACCCAAAAAACATCCCTCACTGGTTGAATAATCAAACAAATCATGCCGCACCAAAGGTGTTAATTGGAATTAATTTTGTGGTGACATTCTTTCCAGATGTCTAAATTGGCTGTATGTTTTGCACAGTATTTGGGGTGTATTGAAGTACGTCAGAGCATGCGCACTTTGGACTTTGATATGAGAACATTGGCCACAAAGTAAGTTAACATGATTTTTTCATTGGGTGCTTGCCTCAAAACTTGTTTGTTTTTTTGATTATGTGTCAAAATGAAACAAATCTTTTTCATTTACTAAGGCTGAATTGTGGGACTATTTGATTGCTTTTTTAGTAACAAGCAAATGAATGACAAGAAACAGTGCATGCAGATCAACAGATAAATTAGGTAAAACTCAAGTTGTGCTCCCAGGAATACCTTGCAACATATTGGATATAATTAAAGCTGCCATATGTATTTTGTTTTTGCAAAACTCACTCATAGTTCTTAAGCTTTCGCTGCATCGGGATTGGAATGTTTTCATGCTTTAAAATACAGTAAGCAAATGCTCAGGTTGACTGCTAGCACCAATGCAACTGTTTTAGTTTGCTCAATCAAGTTATCCTGCGTTTCAAATACATGTAAATGAGATTTAGTTGGTGCTAATTACATTTAGTAAATTGGTTGCAACTTCGTGGGTATATCTTTTTAAATGTATTATCAAAATTGTGAGAATCTTCTAATGAGACTAGTACAGATGTGCTCTGAATCTAGAAGGAAAAGAATGTTTTGTGACAGTTCATACATAGCTCCATAAAAATCCATGTAAGTTTGATTTAAGAAATTTGTTTCTTGCACTGTACTAGCAGCTACATCAGTGTGTGAACTGTGACAAATTAGACTGGAACATACCAGTTTACAGTAATGCTCAGGCATGACAAACTGTATTATTTATAGTTTGCAGTTACATCAATTAGAGATGACAGTTTATTTATTTATTTTTATTTATTTATTTAATGGTGACGAACGGCAGGCCAGGGCCTAAATATACTCTTCATCATGTCATGTCGAGTGAACCAGTTCATGACAAACAGTTACTAAAAGATTGCAAACAAATGACAAACAATTAACAAAAGATTGCAAGCATGAATAGACGGATTGGTAAACTGCAAGCATACAACAAATTATACAACGAGGAAAAATGTGAAATGGAGAATTAATTGCAGAATGATAAAGGAGTTATTACAATAGAGACATCCAAGGTGTTACGGCGAGGTAAAGTGGTTAGTTAATTCAAGATATTTAGAGACAGCAAGCGAAGGATGTCCAAATAGTAGAAGTTTCAACAGTCTTGAATAATCGTGTAACATACTTGACAATAACTCTTGCCTACCTCCTTTCAATAAAATTGATGTCACAGATTGCATCAGGCCAACTTGGAGCGCAGAGTGAAGGGTACAGATAACATCTGGTCGATTTCAAGGATTTTCGTGCCAGAACAACTGGATCAGACGTGGCTTTGCGCGCACGTAACCCTGGCGTCAAAAGCAGTTCAAAGGCTCAAAAGACACAGTAAGTCTTCTAGTCTGCACTCGAAAAAAAGTTTTTGGTTGGGGGGTGTGGATTTGTTGTGAGTGACATCATAAGTAGAGGACCTTTAGGCCACCTTAGCCCACTTCATCTGGCCCTGGGCCCAAACCGTCAGATGGTAGTATTTCACTGAACTTTTTATTGGAAACTAGGCTACAATCTGCGTCTTTTGATACTTTGGATGACCTGATAAGGTTTCTGGTTCATAAGTTATGATCTAAAGCAAACAAAGGATTGGATTAATTAGATAATTAATTTGATTATTTTAGATCATAACTTTTGAACCACAAATGCTAGAAAGTTGATCAAAGGCTCAAAAGACTCGGACTCGAGCCTAGTTTCTAATGAAAACTTCAGTGAAATGCTTTGGCCTAGCGGTTGGGCCCTAGGCCAGGTAACATGAGCCAAAATGGCCCAAACACTACTTCACATATGACGTCACTCACAAAAGAATCTGCAATCCCCAACCAAAAAATTTTTTCGAGTGCAGACTAGAAGGCTTGCTGAATCTTTTGAGGGTTTGAACAGCTCTCTAGCACAATCGGCGGAGGAGCTATGGTGTTGGTAAGGCAACCGAAAACTGCTGGTTTTAGGTCGAAATCCAGGTATAATATATTCGTAGATTGGCTCTCAAGGCGTTAAGAAGTATATGTTCTTTTCTTTACTACCACATGAACACAAATGATAAGTGTGCTTCAGGTTTAGGGCACTGTGACTGAAGCGCAGTCTACAGTGTAACGATGTGTTAAGGGGGTTGGTACCATGGAGATGACAGCAGCTACACTTTGAGCCATAGCAGGAGGTTTCTACACATAATTTAAAGGATGAAAAACTAGTGGAAGATTTGACAACAACGGGTAATGCATTCCACAAACTAGCAGCTTTCCAAAAAATGAGTTGAAAAGTAAGGGATCTGGACATTCAAATTGTGACGAAGCATAAATGGTGGTAAATCTTCATACATTTTTGAGATGAGAGGATGCAGGGTTGGTGACGCCATACCAAACATTATCTTAAAGCAGTAAAGTAGAATTTGCTTCTCTCTCCTAGTACTGAGCTTATCAAAAGAAATGTTTTTCAAAACATTTGAATTCTATTTAAATAAGGACTGATGATACATTGCAAAATGCGAAACTAGTTTCCCCGTCAATAAACTGTGACTGATTTACTTGCTGCCATCTTTGTGGCCTGTACCTATGAAAAATAGATTCGCTTTCAAGTTTTAATCGTCACAGAAGAATGAAAGCAGGCAGATTCCTCAGAAGCTTGCCACAAGGCTAAAGTTTGTTTGTTGTCTTTCAAAACAGCGTCATTGGCTGTGGTCTTAATGCACCCTGTGATTAGTTTTGCTGTAGTTGTCTGGGCAGAGTCCAAAAGTAAAGCATCAGATTAGGAACAAGTGTTGTAAACAATGCTACCATAGTCAAAAATTGGTAGAATAAATGAGTGGTAAATCCAAAAAAGAGCAAATCTAGGCACCAAATTTGAAATAGATTTAAGATGGTTAACATGTCACATAGCATGCTGATGAAGGCTTATAATATGAGGATGCCAGGAGAGAGTGTTGTGGAAGAGAAAGTCAAGATGCTTGTGGCTATCAACTTCCTGGAGCAGCATGTTAATAAAAATCAGAGGAAGGTGTTCACCATGATTATTAGATATAGTTAAAACCTTTGTTTTTTGAGCATTAAAACTAACACCCCAAGTGTCAGACTACTTTCCTCAAGTTGAGAGATCTTCTGATGAAACTAGGTGTAAGTGGCTTGGGAACTGGATGAAAAATATAAAGTTGTTTTGTCAGCAAATAAAGAAATAGATGATTGAATATTATCAGAAATGTTGTTATATACAAGAAAAAAGGAGGGGTCGGAGCCTTGGGGTACACCACAATTTGTACATTACATTTCAGAGGTGCTTCCATTGCTACGTACCACTTAAGATCTGTTTTCCAAATAAGAAGTTAGTAAAGTTGATGAAGAACGTATAATACTTACCTTCAGCATGTATCTTACCGATTACATGCTCTTTATGTGTCTGATAAGCTGATTCATCTGACCCACATTCTTCCATATTTCTCACACGTATTGCTTGACGACACACTTTTTCAAAGTGGTTGTGCTTCCAACATCTTCTACATACTACTCTGAATGCTGGACAGCTATTCCGACCTTATGCATTGTGCCGCAGTCGCTGCAGTCCTTCTTCGATTTTGGTATATCTTGACATTCCTGTTTAAACCTTCTTTACAAAGAATTAATTGGAGTATCACCTTCATCCTTGCACAATGTGTCTAGTTGCTGTCTTGTGACCTCTCACGACCAGCAAGTATCAATCGCTTGGTTAAGAGTCAGGTTTGCTTCTATCAGCAATGCGGCTTGAGTGCCATTATCGCTTATGCCCAGCACAAGTCAATCTTTGATAAAATCGTTTCTTAAGTTGCCAAAACTACACGTTTCACTCAGTTTTCGCAACTTTGTTACATATTGTTCAATACTCTCATGAGGCTCTTGTTTGCACATGCCAAACACATAGTGTTCATACAGGACATTTAAAACTGGTTGAAATGAGCTTCCAGTGCTCCTTGAATTATAGACAAATCCTTTTCATCAGCTTCTATAAATAGCAAGTGTCGGTATACACGAAATGCATCATCTCCTAGGACCGATAAAAAGCTAGCAATGCGAACTTTGGTATCAGTGGTATTCAAGGCTGTAGTGATCTCATAGTTCTGCCATTGCTCCAAGAAAAACTGCCAACTCTCAGCCACATTACCTTTCGTATTAATCAGCGCTGGAGCGGGAATATTTGCTGAAGGACTTGCCATTTCTTTGTTTTGTCTTCTAATCAAGCATCAGGCCGTTAACTTCTGACACCATGTTTCATGTGGCTTGAACTTGTATTGAATGAAGTAACACACACGAGCCAAGACTCAGATAAAGGCATCATTACTCAATGAAATGCATGCACCAAACGCCTCAAATGATTATTATGCCCGCAAGCTCAGTGGCGCAAGTAATTCACGTGACAATAGGACACTACTATTGAAGGCAATACTAGGTGTGTTGATTAGGAACCTGTCTAAAATATGATTACGGCGTGTAGGATTCTGTATGAGCAGATGAAATCCACAGGAGTACATAATACGGACAAAGGTGGATTGCAAGTGTATAGGTTTGTGTAAAGTCAGGTCATTGAAATCACCTGTAACAATCACAATACGATCAGGGTCATTAAGAACGAAGTTTAGAGCTTTACTAAAAGCATCAATAAATTGCTGGTGAGACTGGGCATTTGTTTTAGGTGGCTGGTAGCACACAGCAAGAATGAATGAAATAGATTTATCAAGACACATCTCCAACCACAAAACTTTGACATTGGTGTGTTCCAAATCAAATCTACAAATGCAATAAATATTCGACTTCACAAAAGCCAAAACACTGCCTCCACTCATTATGATCAAGCTGGTGAGGTTCACCATAACAAGGTAATGAAATATTTGTATTCGGTATTGAGCTGTCGAGCCAAGTTTCAGACATAGCAATAACATCAAATGCATATTCGCTGGATAATACACAAATTTCATCAAGTTTACTGGAATCATTGTTAGCAAAAATGCTGCGGACATTTAGGTGACAGATAAAAAACTTTCTCAGAGATTCCGTTTGGTCAGTTATCAGTTCAGTAAAACAAGCTCACCATTTGCATATAAACAATAGTCTGAATCCCTGATTCTCCATTGGATCCTTTTGCCTGCTGTGTAAAGGGGTGATGCTTTTTTCATGAGTAACTTATGTTGTTGCTGCATAGACAACAGTAGGTTCTTGTAATGTTGCAGTTGAACTGCCTAGCTCTTGGAGCTAGCTTTAAATAGTAAACTTATCTTTCATTTTAGAGAGCTGTACCACAATTGGTGGGTTAGTATGTGTACTGTTAGTTGAAGAACGCATGGCATCGACATGTCTTGGCAAACGATGAACATTTGCAAAATGCATTCTGTTGACTTCAGATTGCAGAAATTTCAGATCTTTTACTAAAAACGATCTCACAACACCTTCACTTTCGTCAGGGTTTTCAATGTTTGACCCCATCTTCAAACCATGAAAGACAACATTGAATTCTTTTGAGTGTAGTTAATTATAAGTGTTAGACTTACGTTTTTCTTCTTTGAAACTGGCAAATTCTTCGAGTTTTGTCAGATCGGTTTCCCAGCTGGAAATCTCAGTAGCATTTTCTAGACTAGTTTCTGCTACGCAAAAGCGCTGGTTGAGGTCATTTTCGATCAGTGTTAAATTGTCGGCGAGGTGCTTTTGAACTGATTGAATGAGCTTGTAATGATTGAGAAGTGACGGTCCCTTGCCTGCCTCAAGAACTTGACTGCGTAAATACCTTGAACTATCTGTTGTTTGAAAAACGTTTATGACGAGTGAAAAACTATGAGCAAATGCTGTAGCACAACAACTAAACAAACTGCTCAAGGGCAGCTAAAGTAGCTAAATAGACAAGCAGTATTAAACAGTAATATCAACTGACTCTGAAACGTGTTGAACTCAAGACTTCAAGCGTAGTGCAGTTCAGCACTCCATGAACGCACGTCCGTTCAGCTTGATGGTCAGACGAAGAATGAAAAGAGTTATCTCTTTTTATTTAACGAAAAGAGTTATCTTTTTGAGTACATCTCAGTGAAATTTCAATGGATACTAGTCTCCCAAAAGAGGTGTCAGTTATAACCATATAATTTTGCATTTGAACATTTTGATTGACTGACTGTTTCCTTTCACCCAATTTTCTAAGCCAGTTCTTCTGCTTAGTTATCTGCTTTAATTAACTAGTCTCCACAAAGGTGACAAAAAATTGAATCTATCACCAATTATTTTTGCTTATGGATTCACTTGTTCATCATCTTTTTGGAGCCTAGTAACTTCAATACATATATGTACAGGTTTCAACCATCGCCAACCTTGTTGTCGGATACCTCAGAAGCTTATAGCAAACCTTGAACTTTTCATAATTGCCTTTCCATTAAGATGGGCTCAGTGCAATATTGATTTTAGTAAATTCTCCTGAAGTGTCACTTCATGGGACCAGAGAAAAATTGTCACTATGAGTGAACTGTTCTTATAGCCAAAATACAATAAATCATTCCTAAAATGGTGTTTTAGTTTTGCCAAAACCTGCCAGGGGTTTAAAGTATTTTTTTTATCAGTGTTGCTGTTTACTGTTGGGGTTTTCACGTATACTATGAGAAGAAAATGTCATACATTTTTGTCTTTGTTTTTCAAAATTGTAGTCAACGTTTTTTTGGGATATCGAAATCTCTGACAAGTTTGACACTCATACAATTTTTGCTATTGAACAAAATGAGAATGTTAAACTTTTTCCATATTGCGGTAGCGCTTGTGTTTGACAATTTATGCACTGTTCCACCAAGACTATTGATCAAACTGACTACAGTCGCAACAACCTAATGCAGTAAAACTCATGTAGTGATTTTTCTCAATTGCAGCTGATGATCATGTTCTTTCATCACACCTTTAACAGCTCAACGATCAGCCGCTTAACTGCGTTCGTATTTGGTTATAAAAGATTTGTGTGGTGGCTGTGCATAGCAAACATTGAGAAAAACTTGCAATTGCCATTACAAATGAACAAAACATTCTGCAGCAGCAGTGAAAAAGCATCACGGTAGATGAAGTGGCAATATAGCCGAAGTTGTTACATCTAAACTCAAATGCACATAAAAGATAAGAATTCTTCCAGACCATAGGAAAAGCGCTGTTTTAGGCAAATTGTGGTTATAACTGAAGTCACTGCAAGCAGATTCTACTGTTTTACTTTTTTGATGTTACAGGGAAGCTATATGGCGAGTGCTTGCTACCACTGGTGTCAATCCACTTCCTCCTGCTGCATCAAGACGAAAGAAACCTCCTAAAGATGTGACTCGCATTCTTGGAGATCGTCCAAACCTGCATTTCTCACAGGCTTTTATTAATTTGACTATATCAACAGCAAGTTTAACACTTGTCGTTACCAATACTGGTCAGGTATGTCAACTAATAAAGTGTCATCATTGATGAAGAAAAACATGTTGTAAATTTTTCCTCATTGTTGATTACGTGGTAATGGCTACCCAATTTGAAATGAAAGTTGTGGCTGCATTGGAATTGTTTACACATGTTTTTAAATTCACTTCTGCAGTATGTATTGAACATTTGCATTTCATTTAGATAGCTTATTTGAGGTGTGTATCAGTTGCTTAAAGCTGCACAAAACTGTTTTAAATAGGTTAGTTGCTCAGTTTATTCTGACATAATTCATTCCCCTGCTTTCATAGTTGTTTTTTTGCTCGCACCCCTTCTCCCCTGTCAGTTACGCCAATGATCAGGTGCATTTCCAACACAAGCAGCCTATGTTCTTTCACCTGATTCACATGTAACAATCATTATCATTCAGCAAATGTAGGACACAGTCAGCGAGCTCTGAGTGTATCGATATAATAGTAGGCATGCGGCTTGTTGACCAACAGTCATATTGAGATTAATGGGAACATGTTGGAAGACCCTTGTGTTATAAACATGAAGTCTGAGTAGTTGAATGAAACTAAATTTCATGAATAATTAAGATATAAATTTGTGACAAATGATTATCGAAATGACCGTCTGTATACCAGCTATTGACTCTATGCGTACCACAGTTTGTTGGAGGCCCACTTGAATCTTGAGGCCCTAGGCTTAAGCCTACATAGCCTACTGGTAAATCTGGCCCTGATTAACATGCAACCATGGTTTCACTCAACAAAACATGCACATTATATCATTGCTGAACCATTTTCACATGTAAAATCTTCAAGACTGATTATAACAGGTGTACAAAGCCTTGCTGGTGAATGTCAAGTGGTCTACCTCAACTGCTTTCTGTGAATCATCCCAGTGAGACCTTGCATGCCAACAGACAGCACACAATTGAATCCTTAACCCTTTAACGCCTGCGTCAGCCACTATGACGGCCGGCACTTTTTTGGCCATAAATCCCCTGCCGCTAGAGAGCTGTTCAAACCCTCCACGGATTCAGGAAGTCTTCTAGTTTTGGTTGCAAATTTTTTTTTCAGTTTTGGGTTTGGAGTTCTCTGTGGCGGTGTTTTTGAATTTTTGCCAACTTTATCTTTCCCTGGGTGCCAACCCAACGAGCTGTTTTTTGGCTCAAGATTTTTTTGGAAACTAGGCTGTGATCTGCATCTTTACAGCCCTTGATTGCCTTTCTAGCATATCTGTAGCCAAAATTATGGCTCAAAAACCTAATTTTGGACAAAAATAAAAAAGTTACACAAAAGATAACATTAGCCATTTCAGACCAAACTGGCTAGCCATAACTTGGCAGCAGATTGAGCTAGAGAAATGTTCAAACCATTTAAAGACCCGTGAAGTCTTGTAGTTTAGAATAAAAACAAATTTTAAGTTTTGGGTTTGGGGCTTTTGATCGATCACGTCATGATTGGGTATGTTTTGCAGTTGTTTTGATGACGTCATCGGCTGATCCAACGAGCTGATATTGTGGCTCAAAGTTTTTTGGATTCTAGGCTATAATACAATTCTTTAGAGCCCTTGATCAACTTTCTAGCATTTTGGGTTCCAAAGTTATGCCAAAAAATTCCAAATATTACAGGAATTTGTTGAGTAATTTTTTAGGATTTCCCAAAGTAATTTCTGGAAGTTTGGCCATAATTTTGGAACCAGAAACGCTAGAAAGTCGATCAAGGGCTCTAAAGACTCGTATTATAGCCTAGGACCTAAAAACCTTAGAACGACAAAATCTGCTCGTTTGCTTGCGTCCCAGGAGATGATGATGTCATCAGCATGTGAACAGAATATGCATAAACATCTGGCCATCATGTAAATATAAACAAAAAACCCAACATCCAAAACTGAAACAGTTTTTTTTAATTGCAAAGTACTAAACTTTTCCCATCTTTAGAGGGTTTGAACAGCTCTCTAGCATAATCTGGCAGCAAGTTATAGCCAGTTATGTCCTGTGGTGTAATTTGCCCCAGGTTAGTATTTGTGCGAGTGCAATTTTTCCCCTTTTTGGTTTTTGAGTGATAATTTTTGCTGCAGATATGCTAGAAAGCCAATCAAGAGCTCTAAAGACTTGGATGATAGCCTAGATTATAAAAAACATGAGCCAAAAATGGTTCATTGAGTTAGCGCCCAGGGCCAGGTAAAGTTGGCCTAAAAAAACACAAAACACACCCACTTATGACATCACCCACAGGGAACCCCAAACCCAAATGAAAAAATTTTTCAATCAAAACTAGAAGACTTCATGGATCTGTAGAGGGTTTGAACAGCTCTCTAGCTCTGGCAGTTGGCGAGTTGTGGCTTAAAAAGTACAGGCCATCATAGTGGCCGGCACAGGCATTAAAGTGTTGTAACGCTGTGTTGATGATTTTATTGCTGATAAATGATAACCATGCCATGTAAAATGATTCAAGTTTAAGAGATCTTTTTGCATGGAGTAACACAAAATTAAGATAATATTTGCAAGCTACCTAGCAACAGAATAGCACTACAACATATGATTTTTAAAGAAAAACCTTGTATTATGTTAACTTGTAATAGTTGTTAAAAGAAAGTTTGAAACAACACAGCAACATCATAGCAAAGCAGTGTAACTTACTGAATAAACCTTAAGTATACTTAGAACACAACCTCAGGCAGCAACCAACAGCCTCTTTATTTGTTCATTTTAGTACATGCAAAAATACTGTATGTAATACTGTTTTGTCATTTAACATCATGCTGAAGTAGCAAGTTTCCTGTATGGTGCATATGTATCTGTTGGATGGCTCTTATGCATACCAGTGATGGAGCCTATATGGCTTGGTAAAGCCTTTAAAATCCAACTTGTGAAACCAAAAAAGTCAGAAAAAATGCATAAAATTAAGTTAAATTAAAACTCGAAGCAACGATCATGAAAATTCTAGCAAAGTCAACAAAGTTTCAAAGTTCTGCATCTCAGCTTTAAACATTCAGGTCTTGGTCTTAGCTTTTTGACAACATCTTGGTCTGAAAGTTTGGACCCAGTCTTGGTCTCCGAGGTTATGGTCTTGACTACCTTGCTGCTGTATACGATAAGCATTGCTGCGCACTTTGATCTAAAATGCACAAGCACTATTGGTCCCGCCTGTCTGCAGTAAACAAGTCAGTGATCAGTGGTGTGAGGAGATTATGTATCAAAAGTGGAGTACATGCCAGATATGTTCTAAACAACCAAAAGAACCAAGTATCTGAATATTGACTTCTATAACATTTTTATTTTATTTGTCTTTATTTGAAAAGAGCAGAGACATTAAAATGTCAAAGGATACAAAATCGGTTAATGCTATGTTGCATGGTTGAACTAGAGATTTCCCCCAGTTTTTTTCCAGTTGTGCCCGTAATAACTTCTGTGTTCAATTTTGATAAAACTGTTATGGGAATTATAGACTTTTTATTGCTATATTGTACTTCACAGTAAAATGTCCAGTAATATCATGGCTTTTTTCAGTTTATTGCAAATCACCAAATGCAATCCATTTCATTTGCTTCGGGTGGCGATCCAGATACAATTGATTATGTTGCGTATGTTGCAAAGGACCCAATAAACAACAGAGGTAATAATTCATGCCTGCAGGATCTGCACTTAGATTTGAATTTGTGGTCTTTCAAAGATTTGTGTAAAATGTGTATTTTGGATGATATTGTTTTGACCTGTGGCAACCATATGTCTTGCAGGAAGTTAGATAGGAAGAATCATAGGTTCGTTAAGTAGTTTTTAAAGAAGCGCAGGGTAAACAATTGGGGGGATTAAATTGGTATCAGTGTGTTCATGTGGGTAATATCATGGTGGAAAGATCCTTTGTGAAAGCACATGCCAAAGGCTGAGATACAGTTTTGTACTTACGAGGTTCACCGGTACGGTTTCATGAATACAGTGTTAGTTCTATCCAGCTTTAGAGAGTATGCACAGGAGGTAGCTGCATTTTTGTACTGTAGTGCAACTTTGTAAAGTTACTGTTGGTATCTGAAGAATGTAGTAGAAACTGAAATATTTTTCACCTTGTATTCGTTAACTGCAGAAGTAAAATATCACAAGGGTGGCAGCTAAACAATACTTAATCAAGCTCTACTGGTGTTAAAGCAGGGTTTTTTTAAGGTGCTTTAGGGAGAATTCAAAATTGGGTCCCTAGAATCAGAGAAAATTATCATCGGGTCCCTAGAATCGGGGAAATCAGGTCCATACTGAGTACCTAACATTTTCCTTAAAAAAACTGGTGAAAGCATAAAAACAGGCTAAAAAACTGGCCAACGTTTCGGTATGTTTAGAATATTTGCAAGAGCTGTTGTTTCTTGACAAGTGAAGGAATACTGTAATTATGGTGTTGATACACATATGTTCTAGTCATTGTTTTTGAATTGTTGCTAATATGCTTAATTGTTCTGTGGCATAATATGTGTGTTTGATCATTTGAGTTAGAAAAAGTATAAGCAAGTGGAAGGAAATGTGCTGTATTTTAATCTCATCTGCTTGCTGAGTATTTGCGACACACCTGGGACTGTCTCATAGCCCACTGATTGGGAATAACTGGTGTAGACAAGCAGGAACCATTGCTACATCTATGAAGCATTCATTAGTATCACCACACCCTTAAAAATGGGTGTACCCTGGCTGGCAGTGGCTTTTATACATAGTTTTCGGTTACGGCTGCGTGGTGCTTACGTGAGTGGAAACCTAAAAGTGACGTGTTTAGGATACGTCTCTATTTAAAGTGAAACAAGCCTGTTTTCGTATAGATGAAACTGTTACAAGTGTTATTTTTCTGAAGCTAGAGTTTATGCATAGGGCCAGATTTATTTGTACTTGAAAGAAATGGTATGACACAAGTAGTTTCAGTAAGAATGGATACCTGCATTATATTGTTAAATTTATGGTTTTTATTGGCCTGTTCTGTAACGACATTTGAAGGTATACCCATGCCTATGCTAACAGGTAGGCTGTCAGAAAATTGGGCCTAGTCCTTCCATTCTTTAAATAGAGGAAACAACGATCAAAAATGTTTTTACTTATAACAGGCTTTTTTAAAAGCGTTTTAGGGACCCAAATCGGGTCCCTAGGATCAGAGAAAATTTATCATCGGGTCCCTAAAATTAGAGAAAATCGGGTCCCTAGAATCAGAGAAATTGGGTCCCTACAGATCCATACCAGTTATCTAACATTTTCCTTAAAAAAACCCTGCTTATAACCAACTGCACAAATTGTTTCAGTATTTCAAGAATTTAAAATTTCAAAGCTGTTAAAACTATCTGTTTTCTTAACCCGAACTTATGGCTGAATGTAAAAAATCAGTTATCATCTCTAGTGTACGTATGTTTTTCCATTAAAATCATGAGTGGTCAACAGTTTTAAGCGTAAAAAATAGGCTGCACCAACGCTTTATTCTGTAATACTGCAGCAATGCTCACTGAAGCTGAGAAAACAACTTAAAACATACAGCTTTTCGGTTTAACTTGCTTCAGGCCTAAGTCGGAAGTGGGATTTAATCTCAATTCCTGGTTGGAGTTACCTCCGGGATAGAACGTCAAGGTCAGGGGTGCACAACCTGCAGCCTTCAATAAAAAGTTTATGCTGCCGTGCACATATAAAAACTCCTTGTATGCTGCATGAAAATACGTACTAGAAGGGTGATCAAACCGTCTTGTGGAAGCAGGCTAGACTCAGTGTGCGGAAGCAGACTGGGCTCAGTGTGGAAGCAGAACAGAAGCAATGCAAAAAGATTAGAATATCTTTAACTCACCGCCAGTCATAATTCATAAAAATAAACGTGATGCGGCCGGCAACAGCGAAAAGGCAGTGCACCCCTGCTCTAGACAATGGGTATCAAAGCCTCGACACGAGTAGTCCTGTTTAACTGAAGTTTCCTCTGCTCGGAAGCAGTGTTTGTAAGACTGCGTGTGAATGTAACTGAGGCATAGCAAAGCATGTTTGATTTTGGCGAAAAACCTTGTTTTCATAAAATATTGTTTCAAATTCTTTCACTTACAGTATGAGGGTTAGTTTTATAATAGACATGTCACGGCGTAGTGAAAAAAAATACTGTATGAACCGCATGTACAGAATAACTACCTTAAGCAAGGCATATACAGTATTTCATCACGTCTTTGATAAGTGCTTTACCCACCATTACAATTGACGGTAGTGGACTGACTGATACTGATATTACTAATGCATGCTGTTTCGTAAAGATGTAAACTAACTTAAATTGCTTGATAACTTTCATGTTTTGGTTAGTTTCACGTAAACATTTCTGTAGTTTTATAGTTCCTTTGTGGTGAGTAGCGTATGGCGGGTGTAAATCTAAAACAAGCGTTTGTTTTCGGCATTGAAAATAAATCAATAACTTTTGATAGCTTCTGCATTTATTCCATAGTTGTTTGTGGTAATTTGAGTTGCGCCTTTTTTGTGACAGCTTGCCATGTGCTGAAGTGTCCGGATGGCTTAGCTCAAGATGTAATCAACACAGTCGGACAAGCGTTTGAACTTCGCTTCAAGCAATATCTCAAAAATCCTCCCAAAGCGGTTACACCACCAGATCGTACTGAACCGTTATTCCATGATGGAAAATCTAGGTGAGTTTCAGATGTTCCTTGCGCTTCGTTGGGTTACAAACGTGCGTTTGCACCCCGAACGACAATGCTGAGAGCATCTTCTTAGTTGCAGGAACTTGAGCAGCAGAAGCGATCGGATAACATTCTCACAGATATTTGTAGTGCTAACAATGTCAGATACATTCCTCTTCAGATTGCCATATACACAGGGATGTAGTGCTAACAAAAATGGTGTGGGAACGCATCCAAAAATAGCCATTTTAAAACAGCTTCAAACTCATTATAAAGCAAAACGTGAAAAAGGTGTGGGAACGCCGTTACCACGCGTTCCCGCCCCACTACACCCCTGCTTATAACAGTTTACCAAACTCACTCACAAATTTTTATAGATTTTTTGATCGATATCTTGTGCTTGTTCTGCCGCTTTTTGATTCATTGTTCACAGGAATTTTTTATTTTGTAGCCATGATCTTGTGATATAAATATTGTAACGATTAGTTATAAACAGATCCAGTGATTCGTTTTACCGTAACGATAAAGGACGATAAAGTTTATGACAACTGATTTTCAATGTGTGTCACGGGGATAAATGCTAACGAGTTTGTAGGGTTTTCGATACTTTGAATTATGTGTGTGTGGTTCAGTTTTAAAATACTGGTTTGAAGAAGCAGTACTACTTACATAAGTATTTCAAAAAGCCACCGTTTTTATGGGTTTAGCGCAGTGAAAAGCACAGCATTACAATTGCGGAGTTTCGGCCACTTTTGTTTTGCAATCTGATGGTCTGCTTCAGCGTGCTCTTGGCTGGTATTTGAGCTCGCAACTTTATCGATTAGGAATTTCTGTCCAGTTTTCTTCAATCGCTTTTACTGAATTCAAATTGATTAATTCTGAAGACTTTTTAATTGCCATGAAAATGAAATTGATGTAGGAAAAACGTCTTCGTCAAAAAAGGTGCTTTGCCGTCGGAGGTGGTAAAAGCGAAGCACAGGTTTAATCAAGTCAAGGTGGGCAAGGCCGAACCTCAAGTGTAAACAGTGAAATGCTTGTGAAATTCATGTTTAAATGGGTATGTCTCTTCGAATAGTTTGCAAAGATTGCTCAAAATAAAAATTTAACTAAACATCTCGAGGCTTGCATTTGGGATATCATCAGGCAACTAGTGAGGCGCTTACGTTAAAAAACTCGGCGATGTCGTGTATTTCATGTCAGGCTATGAGTTGGGCCGGGAAATCAGGACTTAAAGAGTAGAGCTCGGCCGATATTGATGTTTTTCATTGCCCACAGCCGGTGCCGATACTGCTATTTTTTCATTACACAAACCATAAGTTGAAAG
>JGI24022J15233_10003135_pt1 | contig 16177 bp, 11 predicted proteins | sample Ectturendosymbi2_FD_15233 | JGI IMG/M metagenome (IMG submission 15233)
AAACTTCGCTCAATCACGAGTTCCTGCGCTGGTCTGTAGCCTGCAATCACAATACGGTTGCCACCAGGCGCGTAGACAGGGGAGGGCAACGGGGGCAGTGTCCCCCCAATTGCAAAGTTTTCAGTTTAATAAAATATTTAAAGTATAAGCCAAAAAAATACTTCAGTACAAATCAACAAAACTGCCTTTAAGGAACCTATCCTACTTCAGTTTTTAGTCGAATACCAACTTGTATCTGACCTTTTGTAATCATGACCCACAAATAAAAACACATTGGAGCAACGCTTTTCGAAGCTGTTTTTGGCGCACCATACCTAATGGTTATGTAAGCTTCATTTCAAGACCATTGCAAACTTCTTGATAGCCGTGGGTGTTACAAATATAACCTATCCTTGCTTCCAGTGTCAGCGAAGCCTTAAATCAATATCGTAGATTTTTGTTTTTGCACAGTTCTAAAACTAGACGTATGAATATGGCGGTGATAAACATTTTATATGTCTTGAAGCTGAAACTTTGTCTAAGAAGCGACTCAGTTTCAAAGTCTTCTTCATTGCGCCATAGTCACTGTTTAGCAACAATAGCATTCATTCTAGATATTTATTTGTGATGACATGTATTGTGACGGTTCAATCACAATTATGTGGAGTCTTAACCTTTTCAAAAATGGTTTCCCTTTGCTTTGCTGGCGAGTAAAACATCAATCTTGTCAAGATATTAGACTCTTACCTACTGTTCATAAGCTCAGTGTTTCAACTTTCATCTGATTTTAATTGCACCCACCCTATTCTGCAGTAAATAAGTTGAAATAATTTAACTGCAACGAGAAGAGTCAGCAGCAAAATCTAACGTAAGTTGCAAGGTGTTTTTTATTTAGCAAGTGCGGAGGGAATTGACACTGCCACTACCTTGCAGATACTGAGATAACTAGCATAGGGATGGATATTAAAATTTAGGGGCAAGCTCTCAGACAAAGCCCCCAAAATATCGCCATTGCGAAAGGTAGATGTGGATGTGATTACGTGGATAAAAGAGTTAAATTTGTTTCACATTTCAATTTATGAACTAAATCAAGTGCATAATATACTGTACATACGAAACGAACAAAAATTTGTAAGGTTTTGCAGCTGGACACTTGAAAGCTGCCTCCTTTGCCACATTTTCCCAAAATTTTTGCTTCATTTTGAAAAACATAGGACTTGCTTCAGAGCTTCTTTAAATGTGGCTCTAGAGTGGTACATAACCTTTTTAACTAAACAATGGTGCAAAACACTCAAGAGGGAGGCACGGTATCTCTGGAAAAGAATGGCTCGAGGTGACTGCCTCGTTATCGTTCCCAAATATACATCCCTGAGCTTGGAATCTGTTTTGCTGGCAAAGCGCACGTAACTAAACTGAAAATAAATTTGAATTTTTTCCCAGTAGCGCTTCGAATTCCGCAGACAATTATTGTATTTTCTAGAAGCCCGTGAGTTGTACAGATTTAATTACGTGCAGTGCTAAGCTATCTTTACATGCAGCTGATCGTGATCAATAAGTTTTGTAATATGGTGGGTACGATTGTGTTTACAGTTTAATTCCATTTTATATTTCAATGAAGTCTGTTAAATTTAGCCAAGTCTCAAACAATTTAAACAAAGTAAGTTTAAAGTAGCTACACAGGTTTTACGGAATAAGTTGAACGTAGCCAAAAGATCTTACGGATTATCTTACGTTTATCTGCTACATACGTGAATCAATCGCTCAAAAATTAGATGACAACGGGGTCCACTTCTTATATGCGCGAAAATTTTGTAGAAGGCCTACTTCGTCGGATGTCATTGCCTCAGAGCAAAATCTCTGCTCGGCTTCGATTGAATGTGCTGTGTTGGTGTATATTCGAAGCGTGTCAATACAGTATAAGAAGCGCAGTCGTAATGTCGGCCGCGATGACGTCTTGTCAACTGCAATATTGGCTGCAAAAAGCATGCTGCAGATCGTGGACTTACAGCATTGAGAGGTTTACCAGCGCTTTTGCAGGAAAGGTTTATGAGCAAATGGTGGCATTGATCCTAAGTAGAAGCTTGGAACTGCTAGTCAATTCAATGAAAGCAGACGTTTTATTTGTCGGAACGCAATTGTTCAGGAGAAAACGCCAGAAACATGCATGTTTCAAGGATGGTGCTTTAAAAACAAGGAGCATTAAAAATATTGAAATGTTGAAACTCGGTTGATGTTTACCCATTCCCCCCTTACTAAAATTTCTGGAAACGCGCCTGGTTGCCACTGCTAGTATTTACCAAAATATTTTGTGGTTTGTTTTTGATTTGATCTATGTGTGGTCTTGTGGTTTTTAGTAGCAGTACGTTTTATTTCGGAACTGACCAAATTTGAATTGATTATCACAATCTTTGGGCATAATTATGTCCATTTAAGCCCAACTCTGAGAATTAAAGTGTTTTCATAGTAAATGCAGTGCTAAGTACTAGATATAGCACCTACCACCACCATGGGTGTATCCAGGGGAGGCACTTAGACCATCGTCACCAAAATATACAAATTACACAATGCGTACCCCATTTTGCCAATTTTACAAAAAGGTCGTACTACGGTTGAATGAACACGATGACGTCATTAAAATGCAAACAATGACGTCATTAAAATGCAAACAATAAAGATTTGTCCTCCCTAAAGTTTTTTAGCAAACTCGGTCCCTGGTCGGAGTAAAAGCAAAACTGTTGAACGCCAAAAAGGAAGTAGTGGAAGTGAAAATGTAAAACAAAGGAAGTTAAGAAATACAACAAAAACCACAGTTGGATTATAACTTGGAAAACTTACGCTTGGAATATGTACTATTTTTACAAGTCACCTGAATACGATATTCAAGGGCGACACAAACTGAAATCGAACTTAAGCAGTTAACTTGGCGATGCAAAGAATGCCTGAAACTCTGAAGATCTCAACCATTTCCAGTTTCTTCAACTGCTCCGTATCCCGAAAGTTACAAAACAGCCGAACACAAGAAAGGTCAATTCGACAGGTACTTTGTGAAGACGTAACGCGATTGATGGTGCAATATTTTTGGGGCAACAGCATCAACTTGGTAAATTCCCTATTGAAAAGAAAAGCATTTACTTTGTGTACGTTCAGTCAAAAAACTTACAAATTTTTCTTTATTTACCGACAAAATGATCGTTAGCGCAGGATTCCCGCACAATTTCAAAACCCATTTCCATACTTTTTCAATACTAACTGAAAAACTTTAACACCATCACTATCTTCATTTTTCTGCAATTTCATTCGTGCGACACAACCCCCCAAAAAAACATCTGCAAAACTGTCACCAGCGGCAAAAAAACAAAATTTGAATAAATAACTGGCTGAATTGGTATTTTCCATACTTTTTCAATACTTAATGTACATTTTGGCCAAAATCAACACTTTTTCAAGGTCTTGAAAACCGATTTCACTGTTCAATAGTTTTCAGTACTTTCAATACCGCGCGGGAACTCTGATTTGTTAAAGAACCAGTGAAACAGATGTCACCTGTTATTATGGAAGCTTACACAAACAAAGCAGTCAACAACACGTGAATGGCTTTGGAGTGGATGAAAGAAAATGTTTACGAGTCAAACAACGAAGTGCGATAAAGGATCTCTAAAGACTTGGCTCAGAGCTGCTATCAGTATTTATCAAAGCGGTTCTTGAAAAACAGCACAAAAAAGCAAATTAATGGCAAATTTTACGAAGATACCAAAATAACGAAAGACAGTGGCCTGACTCCAAGGCACGTTTACTTCATTGGTAGCAAGTAAAGATTTTCAAAAACTTTTTATTCATAGTTTCCTTAAGAAAAAAACGGGAGCTGCTTGGGGCAAATGGTGGTTTGCATCGAACTTACAGGACACTGATCGAGAGCCACACACGGATAGGTATTTGTGATCGTGAAAGGTTAAAATCTGCGAGAAAGCCCACAACGATTTGCGAATACTTTATCTGGTCGAATTGCCGACGTGAAGCCCTCAATTGGTTGAGAACGCAAAACACTCCATATTTCACTGACGTTAGTACCATAACAAGCGTCGCGAAGACTGCGCTGAATTCCGTTTAAAAACCTACTGGAGGATAAATTTTTAAGAATTAACTTGATTTAAAGCAGTGAAAGCAGAGCTTGTGGGCGCAGCTGAGTAGTATTTCTCTAACCGGATGATGATTTTAACACAGAAATTTTCTTAACGCAGTTGTTTCTATTCCAAATGCATTTAGATGCTGCGTTCTGGAAAGATTTGAAAGTGAATTTTTGGTGGAAAAAAGAGCACATACTGCAGGGGCGAAGGAAGGAATTCAGGGAAATGCAAGATCAGGGAGAAAAAATCGAAGACAAGAATGACCACCTGGTACAAAATGTCTGGAACGCGTAAAGTAGATTTCCGAAAATGGGTGAAAACCTTACTAATTACTTTCAATTACAATTAGCTGATCTGATTGCAAGGAGAGAATCACGTGTCTTTCCAACTTTGAAAGTGAGGATTCAACGGAGAAAACAGCCATTAAACATGTACTGCATGCGATGTAGGCGCATGTTTCAAATAAAAATACACGCCATGAAACGAACACACGTGTTGCAAACAACGCACCAATCATTTCACGTGCATGTTAACGGAAAGCTGAAGATCGTAAGCAAGAACAACAACAGGCATGGAATGGCTGTAGCAAGAAAAGCAAACCGCTTACAAACTGACGGAGAAGACTCGTTAGAGTTCTTTCTGTTCAGTTCACCGGGTAAGGAACTCGACGCGAGACTCGAACTCGGTCGTAATCGGGACGGGTTGGGGAGGCTTCTCCTAACTTGAGGCTTGCCTGGAAATTAATGCAATAGCAAAGATGAAGCCTTTACTCTGCATTAGGTGCTGGGTCGGCAAACAACGGAAAATTTAACGTTGTCAGCGTTCGCTCCAGACAGCATGAAATCGATATAAGATTCATAAGTTCACAAATTGGGCTCTGGCTGTAGACTGTTGTGTCTGCGGCAAATTCTCTTAACGCAGCAATCTTGTCCAAGCAACCCTTCTCATTGACCGTTAAGCTCTGGGATGTGAAATACGGGTCCGCAAAGCCGTTCTTTTTTAAGAGAGCCAACTAGATGTGCAAGCATCTATATTTTCACTTAAAAATATTGCGCAGTAAATAAAGTGTTCGTTAAGAGAATTTGGCCTTTCTACACACGTATCCGCAACAGTCCAACTGTCGATGGGACTTTTCGGATGATTTTAAGAACCCATATATCCTCCAAACCAGAGCAACTCTGTTAAAACCTTTTCTTCGTTCTCACTCTATCACACGTTGTATATGCGGGCTGCCATTATCAAAATGTGTTTATTTTGTGAGAGACACATTCTACGAAACCCACATCTTTGAAGTAAGGGATGCTTTAAAAAGCAACTAAAACTTCCCGAACGTGTCACAGCGATCAATTCGAAACTTCACCAAACACCGGAAATTTTCTTTGACGTAAGACACAAAATATAATGACGTCAGCCCAATTTTTCGAGGAGGATCGAAGCTCAACGATATTTGACAATGTGGTGGTTCTAAAAAATAACTATTGTGACCCACTGTTTCTAAAATTTTTTGAAGTAATCAAAGGTATCAAAGCCTGTGAAAAGCACAACCACCGCTACATTGCGAAAGTCGCCATAACGTTCTGACATGATTCCATTAGGGACGCGTGGTCGGAACTTTACCTTAACTTCACATCTGTGCGGTGGTTAAGCACAGATGAAAATTTTCGCAAGTTTGATCAGAAACTTCTAGCAAATCACAACGAAAAAAGTAGAGATTTGAATAAAACCCTGTTGGACGCATAGACAAAAACTCTCTTCATCGACATCAAAATTTCAATGGAGTTTGCGTGATTGTTTCAAACAAGATCTGCTAAGACCACCAAGTTTTAATCTGGTCAGAAAAGGTTTGCAGAAAAGTAATTGACAGTTATGACATTTCGTTCAAGCACGAGTTGGGCACTTTTTGCTCTTCCCACAACCTCCATTGCTACAATAAGAACCAATCCTTACACCTGCGCATCAACTATGCGATGGTAAAAACACCACACCGCTGCTTTTAAATTACCATTACGGTTTCCTATCGCACGTTTCGCAAAGCCGAAACTTTGCGGCAAGACTGTGGTTGCCATGCACACACAGGTCGTCGATATCTGAACGATGCAATACAAAGCACCCACCAGTATTTCTAGCAGCAGGGCTCTTTGCTCGCGGCGGAGAACTTCTGTCAGAGCGCCTGCTGTTGAAACGTCCATCCATCCGGGTCGGGGTGTTCGAACCTGATCGTCACAAAACAGTATATCAGACAACGATGCTCAGCGAGCAAGACGACCAAGGACGTTGGTCGTCAGTGTTTCGGGAATTTATACAAAAGTCTAATTGTAAGTTGCTTCAGCTTTCTTCTTAATGAACGCATCAGTTGGTAACAGTTGAACAATCACACCGAAAAGCTTTCCCATGATCTGGGCATTAAACTGACAAGCAAACAAAAGCTAGGGTAGCAGTTTGTTGCGCAAGAGTATTGCGCAGCAGGTTTCAACATGAAATCAACAAATGACAGGGAAAACCGGGATGAAGTGCAGAGCGTGGTCGTGTTCGGCTGAGCCTTCCTGCTAATCAAATCAGGAACTTAGGGCTGAAATGCAAGTGGTTTATGATCCAAACAAGTACCTTTCACTGAAGGCGGGTGCTTTTTTATAGTTTGCTTTTCTCGGTGCTTATCTTGGCCAGTAACTACACCAGCAAACAATCTGATTAATTTTCAGTGATTTCTACGACCAAACAAAATCGTCTTACTATTTGAAATGGCCAATGTTTTAGTACTGTTGTGCATCTAAGTAGCTGCTGCGACTGTCTTTTAATGGTTTACATTACAACTATGAATTTTGATTTACACAGATGATAAAAGCATATTTTGCAGGTATTTTCATTATTTTCATTTTCTTCAAAATTATAGTCACAGTAGAACACCATAACACTGGATATAATCACGTACATTTTTTCATAGCCGAATATCTATTTCGGCCATAAAAACGACATTTTTTCTACTTTAATCAGCATGCGGCTAACACACCGCGATAGGTTTCAGTCGCAAACTTCAATATTCCGCGTGGTGCTCCAATTTCGAACTTCTTCTTCCAAGACCATCCATTCAGCATATTTTAACTATGGTAATGTCATGTGACGACAATTGTTCGGCATAGAGAAACTAATCCGCAACACCCACTGGACAAAAAATTCCAATTAAGGCCAGTTGGAGTCATCGATCGTCATTACAAGGTTTCCTACATCGAGTGCCGCCAATGCTACGGTTTAACACAACAAAAATTGAAAGAAAATTCAGAAATCACTGCAGGAATGCAACTGGACATTTTTTTCTAGATCTTCAACATCTTCAATTAAACATTTTTTGCAGGTGAGTAAAAAAAGCAAAATGACAGACAGGTGATATTTTGTTCCAGGCTTTGGTGTTTTTTCACGACGCTTCTTACCAGATCCAGCAGCAGAATGAAAAACCAACAGTTTTTATATAAATCTACGTGGATCCGGTGCAGATCTGTCGCAAACGGGGTTTGGTTTCATGAAAGAGGCAGCACACGTGGTGAAGGAGACTTCGCCCAATTTTACAAATGACGCTAATCTTTGTCTGAACGTGTTTCGAACTGATGACTTGAATTGATTACATTCGCTTCAATGCAGTTTGTTTCCACCACAACGTCAAGCAATGCACGTCGATCTCCCTACTCCGTCCAAACCCACTGCGATCAACTGGTTTGCAGAGACGTGAAATACAAACCTAACACAACACACAGTTAACAAGAATGCTGCAAACGGTCGTACGTCGTGCCGCAGACGTGGTGTCGTCCTCGACCACGGTCCCGATAGGTTGAAGTCCGTGGGCGGTGGTCATGGTTTGACTGGGAAGAGGGAGGTGGTGGATGTGATGGGGCGAGCCTTGACAGACAAAATCAGCAATTTAAAAACAATGGAAAATCAACTGCTTTATGACGATAACATTAGTATTTCATCGATGCGACTATTTTTGCAAGAAGTCGAAGTCCGTATATCCAAGCGCAATGTTCAAGTTAATTTGTTTTTACAAAGCGACAAGTCATCGCTGCAATCGTTGGAAAATCAACCAACATCACAAAAATATTTAGGGGATAACGCAAAAAAACTGCGAACTTGTTACTGGCATGTTCCCCATATGTTTACACCAGCGGTCCCCAAACTTTTTGGATGCTGGGCCAAATTCGCGACCTTATCTGTGTCCGCGGGCCGGACTGCTTTGTGCATTGAAAAAAAACAAGAAAATCCACACACATAACCTTAGACACGTTTGTACATTGCAATTTTTTCTGTGTTTGGTAACATGTTTGCAATGTGACTTCTGTAAGAGCTTCTGTTGTTGCATGGAAGTTGTAATATTTGGTTTCACGCTTGATGCTGCTCTACGTTGATTGCTTCTACGATTTTTTAAGAACCCTGTATACCTCGCCAATCACCGACCAGACAGCAGAGACGTAGTCGAGACCTAAACTTCGAGACAGAGACTTCTTCAAAAAGTCTGAGGCTCGAAAATTTGCAGATTATGCCGAAATGTTTCTACAAATTTTCAAAAAAGTGACATCACCACTTCGAAGTTGAAATTTTGTGAATTATCAGCATTTTTCATAGTTGCTGATGTTATTTCTTACCTGCAGATACAACAGACAAAAAGTATGTTAAATTAAAGAAGTTTCACTAAGCCATATTGTTGCAGCATTCAAAGTCTCAAGACAATGGGTTTGAGGCCGATCCAAAAGTGCAACATTTCAGAATTTTGACCTTTTGTTGCAAAATTTTGCAAATTAACGTTGCCTGATTTGGCAATTTAAAGGTGTATAATGCTCAAATTTGATTTAAAAACAACAAAAATCACAAGTGTTGGGATAACAATCGACGATATTGACATACGAAAAATCGGTAAAACTGTCACAAAATTATGCAAAATTTTACATAGTTTGAGACAGGATATTTTGCACCCGGTCTTAACTATAGGCCGGCACGTATCCTTCGAAACTGAGACGAGACCTGAAACCTTCGAGACTGAGACTCGCAAAAAGAGGTCTCGTGACTACTAGGTGGAGAGGAAGGCAAATTTTTGGGGGTGCTAAGGATTTTTGTTCGAATCTACTCAAACTTACCCAAAAAATTTGTGTCTCAAAAATGATTGACTTTTTTTGGGAATCACACAAAAAAGGTCTTCACATGTCCCACGGGGAAGAAAAAATTCATATTAAGACGTATTTCGACAGTCAGTCTCATTCATCACACAATGAGAAGGTGTCGAAACATCTGTGCCCAAATTTGCGGGTTTTTTTCCGTATTTTCAGAGATTTTGCCCGGATTTTTGACAAATCAAAACTTTTGGGGTTGCGCTTGTACCCCCCTGCATCCCCGCCTGCTACACCACTGTCGAAACTGCCCTCGAGATCAAGTACCGAGACTCCATCACTGCTACTGTATATGGTATTAAATACCGGTACCCAACAAATTCGCTTAAAATTAGCATGTAGTACTCCTGTTAAAAAAATCCAAAAACTGCCAAATAACACTTATACTTCAAACGCCAAATGCCTGCTACAATTTAAAATTTTTTATGTGCGCTAATGCGGATTGAACAGCAGTCTAGGCGCCAAGCTCAAGTACACTATTAGGGACCTGGTGCGCAGTAACTTTCCAACGAAAAAAGCAACTATGATATAACAATTCTCTACGTTTGTTTTATTTGTCTGAGGTGTACGCAAAGACTAACATTGAAAAAGTATAGCCTAAGTCCTAAGTAAATCATTTCTGTTACACAAAATGCAAGTAAATTTCAAAACGTTTATAGTTGATCTTTTGATCCAGGAGGTAAGCTTGGTTTTAAAGCTTATCGGGATAAAATTCACAATTACATCAAAAGCTTCTTGCTTTTAACCGTTTTGTGTAATTACATCTCACATTAATTCATTTACACGAAATTGTTAAATTACTAAACATTTCTGGGTAAGCTCGCGGGCCGGACTTTGGGGAACGATGGTTTACACAAAACATGACGGAGAAGAAACTTAGCCGCAGCGAACAATGGGGGGGGTCACACAGAGTTGGCGAATGCTGCAAAGCAGCAGATTGTCGAAACCTCGAAGTGAAAATTACTACAAACCTGACGAAGCGGAATTCCATTCAACTTCGTCAACAGAGGCTCGGCGCGGCACATGACCGGCGGCGGGCGAATGAGAGGAGCCTGCTGACAAAAGCACGGAATGGTCGAGTTGAAGTTAACAGTTCTTAAGACATCGTTCAACACAAAGTTGACTTGGGCGATTGTTCGCGCGATTTACACAACAAAAAGAAATTCGAGGCAGATTGAAGAGAAGTAAGCTTTATTCTTAATTCGTCACGTCGCGAGTTTAGTTTTCATTATTGGCATGTGCCAGCGGAGCTCAGCACAAACATCCTTACCGGAGGACGCCGTTGAATACTTTCTCAGTGGAACAAACCTTGCTTCATCAGTAACTGCAATACAACACGGAAAAGTAAACATTTGCAAGAGGGTTGAAAATGGTGCCATTTCCGAGCACCGCTGGATTAAACTTTTATTGATTTGCAAGTAGACAATGAGCCACAAGTTGTGCAGATAAAAAAAATACTTACCATCCAATCAAATCGTATTTTTTCATTCGTAGAAGCAAGATTTGTTTTTTTTTGCCACAAATATTCCAACCTTTACCAGTTTTGTTCATTTTAAGTTAGTGAGCAACTTCACAATACAAAAACATCTTGTAAACAACAGCTCACTATTTCCGCCGGCGCTTTTTTAATACCACATTCTACGTCAAGTAGATACAATTTTATAGCCAAACAATCTAACCCTACGGATTTGTCTGACTTTTCAGAAAATTCTTGAAAATTTTTCTGAACAGACAACTTACTGTAGCACTAGTTTTTGCAACCAAACGGCAACTTCGTTATGAACAGACTTTTGTTAAGGCACTTATCTTTAATTACCAGATCAAACCGGTTAACTGTACACAGACATTCCCATGAACAAAAATAACACTTCATACCATAACTTTGATCATCTGATTCGTTGATGGCGTGGTTCACTGGAAAGTCATCTGCTGAAGAAAAACAACTTTTTTTGCATATTACCGAATCGACTATTAACCAAGCAAAAAATATGGGAAACACGTCGTCGTGTTGAAGCAGTTAGAATTCAGGAGGGCAAAATTTTATCTGAATGTTAGTGGTGCCCAGAAATTTTTAGTAACGCACACATATAAGCCTTGCCATACAGCATTCATATGCATAAAATATAAAAAAAACGTTCGCGCACTCCAGCTCCAAGTTTTCGGTCGCGCGGCGCGACCGCACTTATTACAACTCTGAGCTAGATTAATCACATACCATTGTAATCGAATACTAACAGTGATGAGCTTGATGTTCCCAACTAAATTCATTCATTTTCATACCCGCTTTTCCTCTGGGGAAGGTCGCGGGGGCAACAGTCCTAGGATAGGGTTGCCATACGTCCGGAGCTTGTGTTAAAAATTCTGTCCGGAAATAATTTCTAAAAATGCTCCAATGTCTGGAATTTTGACAGTAAATTACGTTAACTTGAAACAACGTGCATGTGCTGTGAAGGTGAGAACTTCAACTTTTATTTCTGTGACTGCTTCCAGCATCTGCAGTAACTAGTTTTAAGAAGACACTGAAAAATGCCGCATAGCGCTTGTTTGTTGTCGCGAAAAGTAGCCATTGAGACTGTCAGGAATTTTGTCTTGTTCAGATATCCTAACCCTATCCTAGGAGGACTCGAGAGACCGGTTAAGTGCAACCAAAGCTGGTAGGCTCAGTTCGATTCCCGGCAGGGCCATGGCAAAGACTTGAAAAACGGTACTTGTGGCCTGTCCAGACCCGTGCTTGGGGGCTAATGGGTGAAACGATTCACGCGCGGTGTTGCCATCGACTCGCCATCAATGCAGCATTGACTACGAAAGCAGCTGCGTGGCCCAGCGCGAGCAAGTGGAGATAAGGCGCCAGAAACCACTCGTGACACTCCCAGAAGCAGTACAGAAAGCCACTATAACGAAACTGCACTGAACATAACACCTCGGTCTTTTTAGTGCTAATTAAATATTAAAACTAAACAAATACCGTGCCTCGGAAATAAGATTATCGATGATACAATTTAAGCACTTTTCAACGCTACACCTATTCAAAGCTAAAGCTTAGTTTAATCTGACTTAACGTTCATGACGTCCCTGAACAAGCCTCTTACATCAAAAGGACAGTATAGCCACTGCGGCAGCTGTCAGCACGAAATTACACGCAATGATTGGAAGCACGACCCACCGAAAGCTGACCAACCACAAAAACAGTTTTGCTTCCTGAAAAACTTTTATCTTAGTGAATTAGGAGCCTAAGAATGGCAAGCGCTGTACTTGTTACACCGATTCGCAGAAGTGGTTTTTCTCTAATCCATGACCGGATTTCACTTCAGAGACGAAGGGAAACAAACCCAACAATTATGAACCTTTCATGTCTTTAAATTAACATTTAGGACAATGTGTAAACAGATTTTTTACTTTTCTGTATTTCTTCTTTGAGAAGATAATCACCCGAATCTTCAGTTCCGTAATCATCAGCAATACCCAATTTTTTTTCAATTTTTCTTTGCAAATAGCCAATGTCAGGAGAGCTTCCTGGAACAAAAAACATGTCGGAAACAACGCGAAATTTACAGAACCTGCATTAACGTCATACATGTAGCAATGCCATCAGGTTGGAAAATTATACGTCGCGATGTTCGTCAGCAATAAAGTTATTTGTATAGATTCGAGCTTCTTTTTTACGCAGTTGTTTCACGACCTCGCACCTACATGATACCGGCAGTTTTCTTCTATAGTTGGCTAACAGGACATGACTCAACCATTTCTTGCATTGATTTAACTGTGATTTCAGAGCGTGAGCAGTCGAAGGTACAAGATGCAATTCACAGCTAAGAACCAGGTCCTGCGCTACATCTTGATACAAATATATAGCCAGCCGGCCCAGCCACTGTTTGAACACAAAATATTATTTACATAAAACTGAGTTTGCGACAACACGTTCTTAAAGTGAAGTTAAAGCTACCTATGTCGTAACGATGCGCCGTGCGCTTCCTATAGAACAACTTCCTTAAAATTTTTTATCTCAGTAATAGAATGTGTCAAGATGCGATCACAAACTCACTATCAAAAGATCCATTCAACTTGTACATAATATTTCTTTTAGCTGATGCAAGTTGAGGTGTACTAGGGTGCTCCAACTCATCTGACAACCAATCGTGAGGGGACAAGGCGCAACTGCTGTTGTTAGTATCAGACCAGGAGTTTGACTTTATCACAGGTGAAGAATAAAGCCTGAAATAAGAAAATTATAAGTCAGCACATGAACCAGGTGTCAAAGACTGTTGAACTCAATATATAAAAGAGCAAGTTAATTTGTTTGCATTTGAATATAAAAGTTCAGTGGTTCCTAACTAAGCAATTAGGAACCACTCTCACTATTCCTTATCAACACAGGAAAAACTTTATCACACAAAAAATGAAGAACAGTGCAGAAGTTTTACAAATGGTCAAGTGAAATTTACGCAAACCAGCACTTGTGTAACTTGTGCCACATCTAACAACGACCGTTTGTGCAAACAGAACTAATAAATTTGCAACTCGCTAGAGGTCAGGGTTTCCCAGCAAGCTCTTGAGTAGTTTACATTTTGGCTCGGTAGAAACAAGACCATGATTACTGGTTGTTAACCATACACTGCTGTTGTGCTCAATCTGCAACAAAAAGCCTGAAAGAAAGGATGATTAAATCAAAATATTTCTGTTCTCATGGCACTGCTTTCCATACATCATCAAAACCAGTTTTCAAACTGTGTTTGTTGCAACTTTATCACAATACAATTACAAGTTTAACAGTGAATGAAATAAAGCATGTAAGTATACCTCGCTATTTGAAAGCATTCACTCTTTTCACAGTTTCAGTTGCACACTACAATAAGTTACCATATAAAGTCAACCAATTTTCACTGTGTAAAAGTTTTGAACAAATTATTAATTTCCACCATCATACATGTCATCAAGCACTATTAACCCTTTTATTTGCTAAGAACATTTTTTCCATCTAGAAGTAGGGATGAGCAATATGCAATCAGCGAATCCGAAGGATTTGGAACATGAACTATTTGAATCGAAAATGTCAATTTAAACCAATCTTTCACAAAGCCATATATAATAAATATATAATGAAATGAAAAAAATATATACATATGGAGTATATAATGAATCTGTAGGTGTGTGCACCAATCAGCGTTTTTTTTAAGGTGTTTTAGGAGACCCAAACAAGTCCTCAAAAATTTCCAATGGTCTCTCAAAATACAGTAGAAGCTCGCTTAACTACCACCATCAAAATATATATATAAAACCTTGCTTTATGACCATTTCAGTTTTCAGATATAGTAGTTGCAGCCTCTCAAAATGTCTTTGTGCACAGCAAGGTCAATCCTTGAAAACACCCTGGCACCAATTGTGATGAGTGACACATGCTAATTATATTGTGTTGTTCGTTTTGTTGATGGTTGATAACACACAATGTAAGCAATGAAAAACAAAGAAAAAGCACATGCGTGGCATTCTTTCGCAATTTTTTTCATTTTGTTGTTCACACTGCATGTTATTAGCAATTGAAGAAAGCAGAAATCACAAATTAATCCCAGAAGTTAACACCTTTGCTGCCAGAACAGTTCGAATGAACATTGGTATCTGGCATCACTTAGCAACTCCATAACTCACCAGGTTATTGTGCTAGAGAGCTGTTCAAAAACTCAAAGATGCAGCAAGTCTTCTAGTTTCTAATGAAAAAATTAATTTTATGTTTTGAGTTTCAGGTTTTTTGTGGGTGACATCACAAGTGGGGTAGGTTTTAGGTCATTTTAACTCAGTTTATCTGGCCCTCAGCCCTAACTACTACATAAAATTTTTGACTAAGTTTTTATTGGAAACTAGGCTAGAATCTGAGTCTTTGAGCCTTCGATTGGCTTTCTAGCATTTGTGGTTCAAAAGTTATGGCCCAAAACCAACAAAATCATTAATTAATCTCCAAATTAGATAATTAATTAATTTGTTGTTTTTAGGCCATAATTTTGAACCTGAAACACTAGAAAGTCAATCAAAGGCTCAAAAGACTTCTTGCCTAGTTTCCATTTCTGCACTGGAAAGTGGAAACGTTTCATTTTTGACTAACCACCTGAGTTGAAATTTCAACGATAGTTTTGATTGCAGCTTTACTTTACATTATGCTGTATCTGTTCACAAGATAAGTGTAAGATATTGCGATGCAAACTTGCTTTCTGTTTGTTTCGAAATATGAAAATTTTAATTTATCACTAAGCAAGGAGAGCATAATAGTATCAGGAGGCAAATAGAAAAAGACAAATACAGGTTTCAACTTGTAACTAACCCAACTGCTACAACAAAACAACAAACCATGACAGTTCTTCATCCTTGTCCAGCCCAAAGCCTGGAACATCATATTCATCAAGTTCAGACAAGTCATCCCCATCTCCAGAGCTGGGAGCTTTTGGTCGATATATCATGTCACCACCAGCATTTGCATCACTGGTTTTTATTGAGCGAGGTAGTTTGTTGCTCTGCAAGAAAATGAGGCATTGATACATTTTACAAGTGAAACAAGATTAGAGACCCCTGCACAACAATATCTTTGAAAAGCAGTTCGTAGCTTTTGTAGCTAGCTACCGGTACTTTGTCCACTTTCACTTAACACGTATAGAGCCGGCCTACGTGATATTTGTACTTTGATTTCGGCCTAAAAAACAGCAATTTTCAGTTGCCTTACCAACGGCCTAGCTCCTCCGCAGATTGCGCTAGAGAGCTATTCAACAGCTCAAACAGATCGGCCAGTCTAGTAGATTGCACTCGAAAAAAATTTTTGCCTGGGGGGTGCGGGTTTTCTGTTTGTGACATCATAAGTGGAGGACTTTTAGGCCACCTTGGCCCACTTTGCCTGGCCCTGGGTGCCAACCGTTAGGTGGTAGTATTTCGCTGAAGTTTTTA
>JGI24022J15233_10003146_pt1 | contig 16160 bp, 7 predicted proteins | sample Ectturendosymbi2_FD_15233 | JGI IMG/M metagenome (IMG submission 15233)
CGCAATGTTTTCGATTGTTATGTGGGCTTCGAGGCCTCCGGCTCGAGCGACCCGACTTGCCAATTGTGAGTTCGCCATTTGTTTGGCAGGTTTGGTCGGAAGTAACAAGGGCTACCAAAGATTTGACGATCCGTCCGCATAGCCTGCCCTGTAAGGTTGTGGAAGGGGTCTATGCAAAGTTCTGGTTTATTTATCGTGAACTTTTTTAGTCGCCTGCTGCATGCACTGGCGTTATTTGATTAGCTCTTTCTGCACTGTCTGCGTAGTCAGCAGCTGCATTGGCTTTATGGTTTCTTCAGCCGTGCATGCAATGCTCTTCGCTTTGTAAAAAGAGCGTGTTGCATGTGTGATGGATTGACCGAGGTTGCTAGACTACACTAATTTCGGTGCTAAAAGTATTCACTACATGTATAGCAGTATTTGATCTCGGAAGAGTTAAAAATTTTTTGAACACGACTGACTTACTGTCAAGGGCTTGCGATAATCCAAAACATGTGATTGTTTCGTAAAATTCTATTTATTTAGAAGCGTTAAGAAAAGTTTTTTTTCAGTGCTTGAGGTTAGTTTGCTATTTTTAAAGCAGTGTGATGTTGGGTGTCAGACTATGTAGATTACAAAAAATGTTTTTTTTTTAATTGCAAACAATTTTTTTTTCTGTGTATGATGTAGATCCACGCTTATTTTGGATGTTCTGTTGTACGTAGAACTGAAATTTTGTTATGGACTTTGGTGCAAGCTTAATTGGAAAAACACAGCATTCATTCTAGCCCGCCAGTTGTCCCACTGCTGTTGCGCGATTCTGTTGAGGTTCAGTCAAAAAAGTTATTTTGCTCCAGTACTTCATCATCCCTTTTGCATGTTCAGTGTCGTCCGCCGGTTGTCGAACCTCTTTGTCAAGCTTCAAGTTCATTTCGTAAATTCTTTAGTTGTTTTTAGACACGTCACATTCTGGGAGGTAGAGGAGCAGTGACTTTTTAGAACTGGTCAGATCGCGCGGTGTTTGTCGAGTAGAGTTCCCGGTTTCCTGCAGTTTTGTTTAAGTATGATTAATTTATTTCGTTTTGATTTGTTTTACTTGATCAAGATACCCAATGCGGTGGTGTCTGATAGAACATTTATTCATGCATGTAATCTGGCATGTGGGCTTCAGTCATTTCTCATATTGTTTATCTTGATTGGTTTGCCAAAGTGATACTACAGTGGTTCTCTGTCGGTTAAACCCACAGTTTTGGTTGTGTAAATAAAGAGCAGACGATTTGTCAACCTTTTTTTGAATGTTTTGTCAATACCCTAACGTAAACAGGCGTGGTCTACTTATAGCCTTAGTTTGTTACCAGTAGCATTCCACTGATCCTTCGCCAGTAACAGGAATTATTTCCTTAAGTTTTTCACTAAGAAATAACATTTGTTTCCTTGTCATCTTGCTTTCAAGGATGCAAGATTTAGTTTTGCTGTATTATAGTGTTAGCTTTTTTCCATAGGGTAATTTAGTTTCCGGAATAGTTATGTCCTCTTTTTGTTGAGGAACAGTCGCATTACCAGTGTTGCAACCTCTCCGGTGGTGTTGCGTTGATTGTGTGATTCACCACGAACGGGATGTGCGTAAAGAACAATACATATATATGGCGCGAACAAGCAATAATAGAGTGATCATGGCATGTGAACTCTATTGTTGCTTGCTGCCACAGTGCGAAGCTCTGCGCACATTCCGCTCGGGATTTCCGATCGCAATACCAGTAAAACTGCGCTTGCAAAGCTGTTGCTTCGCGAATGCTGCTTTTTTTACTCAGGTGGCAGATAAAGCTTCCTGGCACTAACTGCATTTGGTCAATGATTAAACGCAGCTTTGCAGTTGTAAACTAAGCTCTTTATTTGCTGTTCGTTCATGCTTGTTGCAGATACGACTGCTGGAATGAAATCCGTGCTCATGCTGTTCGACATTATACTTTTAATTTATCGTAGTTGTGAAATAGAATATACTTTTGCGTGGTGCCGATATATGTAATCACGCATGCATGTCGCATGATCTTGAACCTAATTGGTGTGTTTTAGCGTTTGCGCAGCTCGATGAGTTTTTGCTGATTGAAGTTATGACTTGAGCGTAATGGTAAACTTGCGGCTGTTATTTTTTGACACGTCAGAGAAGTGTCACGTACGTATTCAATATGGTCATGGCCGCACAGATAGGTGATTTAAGTAGCGGTACTGAGTTCATCGCGCCAGATGTGCTCTCTAAAACAGCAAACGCCGGGGCACCGAAAAAAACACGAGAGTTTATCTAGTCAGGTGTCCCATAAATTTTACTGACTGTGAAAAATTAACAGCGTAATCTTTAGTTGTTAACGTTTACAAGTTTTGCTACAAAATGAAGAGTTATAACGACATGTTGCGGATGATCGGGAAAAAATCTTGGCGCACTTTGCGTTTTGTCGTGAAAACAACTCTCGTCGTGAAGTTAAATGCTTCTTCGTTTTTCATTCCAGGTCTCATGCGAAGCGACTACCAACGTCTGGACGGTTGATGGTTCGGTTCATTTGCTTTGGATGATTTTTGTTTGTTAATTTCTCGTATGCATTGTAAGTTTTTGGCACAATAAGAGCTTGCGGCGTTTTATTTCCGTTTTGCAGTTTTTGAATTTAACGTTGCTTAAGTTGTAAAGCTTCCAGTAATTGTCCCGTTCTTGTTGGAATGTTTCTAAACTTAAGTCTTACGGCTATAACTTAGTAACTTCATCTTGGCTTAATGTCTGTAATGCGGCTGGTCACTTTTTTTATAAAAAACTATTTTGTAAACTCCTGATGGAATGTTTTTATATCCCCAAACCGCGTTAGTGATCCGGCAGGCTGTTTGGGATCACCTTATTACAAATCCACTCTCACCCTTACTGAAGTGTTCTCAGTTTTCGCGTGTTTTGTATGCATTCTATGTGCAGAATGTATGAAAATACTGCATTTTCGTGTGTAAATAGTATTCGCGTTGTGGAAGTGATGTTGGTCAAATAACTTTCTGAAGTTGCGTTAGGCGCTGTTTTCGGAGGACAGTGAGTCGACGGAAAATACGTTGCAGAATCCAGAATATCGCTGAAAGCGCCGTGCTCTTTACATCAACCATTTCTGCCGCTACAAATGCAGTGGCGGCCGTATCCTGCGCAAGAGCACGATTCTTTAACATTTCCATGCGATTTGTCTATTGGTAACATTGTGCTGTCACAAGTACTGTAGCTAAATAGCGAATACTAGTGTGTTCTAAAGGCAAGATCTCGAAACGTTACTAACCTTTTTTACTCTCGAAATGTAGCAACGTTTTAGATAACGTGTGCAAGAGAGGATATTGGCGCGTATCGAAAGCTGGTTGGGAAATATGGCAAATGTGAAGCAATCGCTGCTGTGTCAAACACATGTTTGAGTGCAAATTTTTGGTACTTGCCAACGCCGATTGATCTGGGCTGCTTATTTGTAAGCTGCTCGTGGTTCAAGTTCAACATTTTGATTACTGGTGGTAGGGGTAGACGTACATAGCGTAGATTTGTTTGTCGGGAACAGTGCTGTAAGGAGTTCACGTGTATTGACTTAGATCCAGACTTATGGTTGCCCCATATTTAGATGTGGTAGTATTATTCCTTCCATATTGTTATTGTTTGTTTCTTATTCTTCTGCTTGCACTATCAGCGGATGATGTTTGAATAACTTTTATCTGTGCACTTGTTCTCAAACTTTGCTTATAAATGTACGAACGAATATACAATTTGGAGTTATGAAGTATGCTGAAAAGTCATGCAAATGACTGACCCTTTCGCGTCCATGAGGACCTTCAAGAAACGTAGCTTGACAAGTGTAAGTTTTGTGACCAGAGGATTCCGCTGTCTCATGGCAACTTTAAGAGGCGTGACGAATTATCAAACACTTAAAGAATTTTTAGCATTTGTTACCACTGCTTTCAAATTTCCCATGGGTGTTGCTTTTATTTCAGAAAGAAAACAAAAACGTGCATTCTAATCCCATTGCTCACCGGGGCGTCATGCTGGGTATGCACTCTGCAGGCTACATTATAAGAGTCACTTATTGAAGTATTTGCATGAGTCACGTTTACCTTGTCAGGCTCACGCCAAAACGTGGTAATAGCCATTGTTCTGTGTAAACAAGATTACTGCAGTTAGCTCTGACGAATCACCCGTCACATCTCGCAAAGCTTGTTACAACCAAGGCTGCGGAGCCGTCGTAAAAATGACACTGCTCCGACCTCGGAGCTCTTTTTCTATAACATGACTCCAGCTCCGGCTTCTGTTCATTTTTACACATTAATATTTACAATTGCCTTGGTGTGCCTCAGGTTGACTGGAAAATGAAATATATCCAGCATACAAAACTAGAATATACCAAACTTATTTGAGTAGGTTAATCTGGTAGTTTTTACAATCAGCGTTCTTACCTTCAGAAAATCAACGAAAAATCAACAATCACAGATTCAGACGATTCAGAAAACAGTTACCAGCAGAAACGTTACTGAAGGTTATGGTAATACAGTACAAACAAATTCTGGACAGGCAGTCACTGGTTTTGCTGTTAATACCTGGTGACCTTTTGTTATTTCTTTTGACCAGAAGAACACGTCTGCTTGGAAAAATACTACACTTGTGTCCGAGCATTTTCACACAGTCTGGTCCCAATCGAATAAGTGTTTTGCGTGTTGCAGTCCTTGGCGATGCCACTCCAAGGGAGCCAACAGTGGTGACATTTCGTTTTACCAACTTCGAAACAAAGAGTAACTTTTTTCTACAAAATTTTTTTTGGAAAATATCAAATTTCAAAATCCATGGGGAGCCAAGACCTCCCCTCCCGGCACCCTCTTCCGACGCCCATGCATGTGTATTCATTCCAACTATTACCATGCTTATCAACTTCTCCAAGTCTTACTCGCATTTTGGTATTAAGCAACATTCACATAGAATCTTTGTCGACCTATTTTTCGGTCAGTTTTCAATCCCGCAATGACATGATTCATCTGCTGTAGAGTTTCTGTGGCAACTTGTGCATGCATGGCCTCTCAGGAGATGGTGTGTCTCATTAATCAGTCACTCCTTCTGCTACTGTTAGTTTTATAGAACTGAACAAAAAATAGCATTTCACAATATTGTGAGTCAGATAAGACGTCATTTGTTACAGCATATTGAAAACCAACCGAATAAATCACCAAGTTGCAAAAAATGTACATCAACTATACAGTTTAGCAGACACATTATGGTCTGTACATATTAAATGTTGCTTTCATTAAAAGAAAACAAAGTCCAAACGTCCACCGACAAGAATAAGACATGCCGACCTGCAACCCAAAGGCTGTGATCAGTCAAGCACGAAAAACGTGACAGACAAAACATTACGTTTTTACAGCGTTGCAAAGCAAGACAAAATTCCAGACAGATCTGTCTGGAATCTAAAGACAAACTGTATACGGATTAAATCAAATAAAATTTGATTTAGAACAGCAAAAAGCGAAGAACAAAGAAAACAAACAAGCAGAGCTAAAGAAGGCCTAAAAGGATGATGTCATGGAAAAGTACAGAGAACTTTCCATTAATGATGTAATTAAGAATCACGACTAACAACCCCATAAAACCTTATAAGGCAATGTCCAGTTAGTAATCAATAAATGATTAATTAGGGATTTTCCAGCAAATTTGGGTATATAAGCTGCGATTTCAGCTACCCAGTTCAGTTCACTTTTCTACTTATGAACTGAGAACTCCTTCCTTGGTCTACACTGCCTTTGAGTAGTTTAGCCATTGAAGTAAATTGAGACTCTGCCACATGGACTGATATTGTCAAAAGGCCACAGCCTTGCTCGGTCCTAGTGGAAATCTGTCTCGCCACATGGACTGATATTGTCAAAAGGCCACAGCCTTGCTCGGTCCTAGTGGAAACCTGTCTCGCCACATGGACTGATATTGTCAAAAGGCCACAGCCTTGCTCAGTCCTAGTGGAATTCTGACACGTCGCCAGTTCTCTGAATTTACGTTGTCAAAAGGCGATTTTATTGCCTTGCACAAGGCGAAACACTGTCCCCCTTCCCATTAAAATGGCGTTGATATAGGTACTCCTTGTCACTTTATTTGACGATTTAAAGAAGTCAAAACAAAGTTAAGTTTTGATAAACGATTGGGGCCTGTCTTAAAATCAGACCATAAATCAAAACCCGTCAGGCCTACACCCTGATAGAAATTAATAACAGGATAAACCCGTTTACAAATTCGTGATACAAATTTTGCGGAAATATAACAAAGGAACCTTCTTCGTAGCAAAACCTACAAGAACCTAGTCACGATTTAACTGAACATAAGAATAACCCACTAATCATGATACTCCTCTTTAAGCTAGAAAACGTTTGAACAGGAGTGTCTAGGGTTGAGAAACTTGGTTTCTGTAAGATTGGCGAGATTTAGTAAGATTTCGTCTGTGTCGCTGTGTTCGAGAATATTACGAGAGTGGACGTCTTATTAAACTTATTGGTGAGTTTCAGTGTTCGTGTGTATTTTTTTTAGAACATAAAAACAATAAAAAACATTAAAAGGTCTGTGTCTCTATCTTGCATTAGTTACCTTGGATGTCAGGAATCGTAGGGAGACCAAGCGAACTTAGCTTTCGTGAATGTCGTCCTTGTTACGTCTCAAGTTCGAACCCATGTAATTGTTTTCAGGCGTAACTAAATGCGGCTATCTAGATTACATATGGTCTAGAAACCCGTAATTCAAGCCCTTGGAGTGAGAGTCATCTAAAATTTTTTCGAGTCGAGTCACAAGAACTGTCAAGTCAATTCGAGTAATTGTTTTGCAAGCTCGAGTCAATGTCGAGTCAAATGAGATTTCACATATTTCCTTTGTCTTTCTTTGCTATGAAATGGCACACAATATGCTGTAAAATGGCGCCCGATAATTAAAANAATGTTGCCCAACAAACTAAAAAATGGCACCTGATAAGTTAGAAAATGGTGCCCATGTTGTTTTAGCACGTTTGATTGGTGGTTGTTTATNTCTAAGTTTTTTCAGTTTGGAGTTTACTTGTGTCTTTCACTCTCCGTCATTTCCACAAGTCTAGCCCAACTATGCTGCAAGTGTTTCAGTCTCTCGGTTGGCGTTGCGTTGAATGTGCGATTCACCACGAATGGGATGTGGGTGAAGAACAACACCCGTATATATGTCACCAGAACAAGCAATGATGGAGCAAGCATGGTGAGTGATCTCTATTGTTGCTTGCTGCCGCAGTGTGAAGCTTTGCACACTTGCCACTCAGGCTTTCCGATTGCCACAAAGTGATCCTGTGACCAGGATGCAATGGCGTACGGAGTCTAAAATTTCTGAATCTGACTCCACTCCTGGTTTGCTTCTGGTTTGATATCCTACACGCTATTGCCGAGCTTAACAGAGCTTTTCATTGCATAGCTGGCAAAATGAATACTTTGAAGTCTCTATAGTGTCAATTGTTATGTTGTTGTGAGCCAGTGGTAGAGCACAGGTTAACATGATTTACTTTCCAAACTATTTATTTATTTGTCTTTGAGTTGGATTACATAAGGGTGTTGCAGCCGCAATTACGTGTCGGCCTGAGCCAACCAATGAGAGATTCGAACGACGACCCTCGGCACGCGCATAACAGGAACAGACATTCCCCATTCGACTAGGTTCACTCTTCTAGAGATCAGCTGCTACGAATTCATCGTTAGGCCTATAAGTGACATAATCACGTCGCCACATAACTTCCTCATTTCACAAGCTCCAGGCGGCGACCATCAGCAGTGGATTGCAACTATTGTGACGCAGTGTCACAATATGGGTGAATTTATTGGAGTTTGTCAAAGTTTTATTTCTAAAAATGATGCAATTATGCGAACCAATCTATGTAGCGCCGAATTTGAGATGTTTTGAACGCTATGAACTTGTGGGAACCACAGCGAGAGTTTTGTGACATGAAGACATTGCGCTTGACAAATGATTTGTGACGTAAAACTTTCCGGCAAGCCTACTTGCGTCGCAGCTTTGCAGAACCTTAAAAACACTTGCTATGTACATTATGCTCCACTTCTAATAACGCACGTTTCGAATAAGGGACTCTCTGCAGATAGTCTGCCTTCCAATCCATGTAGCCTACTTTCATTCTGGCGTCAATTTGATTTTCAATCGTGAAGTGATCAAAACAGAAAGATCTGACCGGTGGTCATATTTCGCGAGGCCGCTTGGCCTTGCGCTATTGACTTTATGAATTTCATTGGTTCATTTGTTGCAACGAAAATACGGTTTTATGACTTATAATGAGAACAATAAAGCACGATGCAAGAAACATTTCTTAGTCGTCAAGATGACAATTTCACTATGTGTGAACAGAAAGCTCCTTAGAATGAAGTCGGCGAAAAAACAGGAAAACAATCGAAATTTTTAAAGAACAGTCTTTCTCATTCAATATGTCCGGACCCTAGCCCCAGGGGTCTGCAACAGAGCCACCGACATCTTGGGACCCATTTTTTGCAGCCATGAAGCTGCGTCGCCCTGAGCCAACCAAAGAAAGAGGCGAACCAACGATTCCCAGCACAATAGCAGTTGAGATTACCCATTTGACTAGATTCGCTCTTCTACTGCTGCCACGAATTCAACGTTATATGTGGCGTAATCACGTCGCCACATGAGCTTAGGCCATAGGCGTAGCCAGGGGGGGCCAAAGGGGCCATGCACCACAAAATTTTTGGAAAATATAGTCATTTTGTGCTTTGAGAGGCGTTTTTCCAAACAAAATAGTGTTATTCGCCTAAAATCAAACATTTTTCCCCAAAAAAAACTTTTGTCCCCCCCACATTTTTGGGCTGGCTACGCCACTGACTTAGGCTAATAACAATGACAGAAATTTGGATTTAAATACAAGATTTGGTTTTCGTATTTGCATTTTACATTTTGAAAAATTTCTAGTGTCTGATGTTTTGGCAACGAATCTGATGTTGACTGGAGTGCTGTTTTGGTTTTCCACGTTTCCTCTCTTTTTAAGATGAAAAGAAGTTAGATTCATAATTTTTGGTTTCTTCCACCGATCTTTCAACTTCATGTGCTTTTGGTTATCGTTCCAAACTGAAGAAGCTACCTTCGTTTCTTTGGGCTTGGGATTAAAATTTTTTATTACGCAAGGCTGTAATAAGGCTGAGTTATTCATTCATTGGCGATATTTCGCTCTGTCTCGAATTCAGCAAGGTTCATCACCCTTTGGAAGATAACAGAGGTGAGCATGGACAGGATTGGATGTCCTGCAGGATACTTGCGATGTTTTCGGATCAGGATTGGATTTGGATATTTATTTTTGAAAAAATTTCGACAGGATCAGGATATTGGTTTGATTTCTGTTACGAAATTTCCCTAAGAGTGATTCAAGATGTCACAAATGATGATGGAAGTGTTTTCTTTGCTATGGTTTTCATATTCACAAAAAATAAAAAATGATTTTGTCAGTATGTGCTGCACTCATCACAACTAATGATGATTCGTGCTACTTTATCGCAAATTGTTTTCGGGCCAAGTGGAAGTAGTAAGGTGCTCTTGTATTGCTGGTAGGCCTATGCTGCTTTGTTTGTTGTGCTGTATGGCATATGCGTGTCAGAGATGATCGGATAGTGTTTTTTCTATCTGATCCTATTCTATTTTTGAAAAATGATATCCGTACACGATTCAAACCTTGCTTTGGTTAAAATCATACTATCCTTATCCGAAACCTTCCATAAGTGCATCATGATGTGCAACATACATTTTTGTGTAGTGTATATTTTGTCTCATGAGGCAAAATACCTGATAATTATTTTATTTTGCCTTTAGCTGAACATGATTGGCTGAAGTAGTCACATAACAAGTTTGGATCGCATGTCCTACTTAGTTGACCGTGACATCTGTAACATCCCAGTCCCACATCCATGGACAGGTATTGTAATGGTTTCAGGGCTGGCAGGTAGTTAGCGGCTTCTTGTTTGCACTACATGAACTGTAGGCTAAACTCTAAACCCTGAACCCCTAAACCTAAAACCTGACCCTAAACCTTGAACATGCCCTGACACTAAACCCTAACCATAAACTCTTAAACCCCAACCAACTGTCTCTTTGCATATCTTACTTGTCACATGCCCACTTCAACCATTTGTGTTCACATGAAGGCAAAATAGTACCAGCACAGTCTTTGCCTCATGAAGCACAATCGACACTAACTAAATGCATTGCCCCATATTGGGCCCTGTCATGCCTATAAACAGCAAGCTTGACATACCGCATAACCTCTCAGAGTCAATTGCATTAAAAAGCAAGCTGAAGTTTTGCCACATCAAACTTTTTATTAGTCATTTGTTTAGTAACAATGGTCCCATTTTAACACAATTCATGATTTCGCATTTTCATTTTCCTCCCCATTGTTGCACTTTAACCACACCTAACTAGCAGTGCTAGTCTACAAACCAAAACAGCATTTGAAACAACAAACTGGCTTGAACTGTCTTACAAATTTTGAAATGACTCACATAATATTAAGTTTAACAAGTCAATGTTATAAAACAATAATTTTGCGTATCGTGTTCAATAAATGAAAAAGCTTATAGGCCTGGTATCGTCCAACGACCAGCCAATGCAAGCTCACGTAAACTAGGCGTGAAGACAGCACGGCCTACTGTAGTGTAGATTACTACAGACCAGAGATGAGTGGACTGTGAAATTTTTCAGTCCGTGTCCAGTCCTGAACCGATAAAATTGAATCCGATCCAGTCCTGATCCGCAAAATTTTTGAAAATCATCAGTCCGATCCAGTCCTGATCCACCCATGTAAAATAATGAATTTTTATTTTGCCTCATGAGGCAAAAGCACCACTGAAGCAGCTAATTTGCCTTCAGCCAAATATGATTGGTTGAAAGCAAAATAGTTGTAGGAGCGCTTTTGCTTCATGAGGCAAANTAATTATAGCCTTTTGGNATTTCCAAAGTTTGACAAGGCAGTGTCTATTTTGCCTCATGAAGCAAAAGCACTGCTGGGGTTATTTTGCCATTAGGAGAATCCGATTGGTTGGATTGGTCAAATGACAAGGACGATACGGGATACACTTGGATTAGCCTAAAGTCCTTGTAACATGACCTCAAACCCCAAACCTGAAACCAAACTCAAAACCTAAACTCAGATTAACCTACACACAAAACCTAAACCCAACACCCAAAACCTAAATCCAACACGCAAACCCAAAATTAAACCTAGACCCAAAACCTAAACCTGAAATTTAATCCGTAAATGTAACCTCTAAATGTAAGGCCAAAACCAGTGGTTTTTCAACATTTCTCTAGCAGCAACCCATTTTGCAACTCAATTCAGCTTATCGACCCCTTCCGGAATTTTCCAGTCAGACATAGGAAATACAGTTGTGTTTGTACAATAGAAAATCACAATGTCTAAAAAATAACGTACGACATCACTATGTTTAACAAAAATCATTTATTAAATTGATGGTTTTGCACTTTCTCTGCCATGCTCAGCTCCTTGCGGAACTGAGCAAACCACGGCAGATATCGGTTGTGACCCAGCACTCCCGCGCAACTGTGTTGATCATCCAGCAGACTGCAACCTCTACGAAAATATAAAATTATAAATTCGCAATGATTCTGCCGTCAACTTCAAACCACGATAGAAATTTATGAAACTGTCGAGGGGCGCCCGACGAGACAACCTGGTTTACAGGTTTTTTGTTCGGTGTCCCAGCGCCTTAACTTTATTTTTGCATGAAATTGTTTAATGTTCGCGCCAATAAACTCTCTTGTTCTCAGTGGACCAGACATTAGGCCTGTGACTTCCTGGCGCAGCTGAAGCCCCAGGAAAAATTATATGTGTCATGGAATAATATGCTGCTGATGCACATGGCAGCATCAGTGAGGGAGACCCGTACCGTTACAAATAACTCCCCAGCATGACTCATTCAAAACTAGAATAACTCCCATGTTAGCTACAGCAATAAGATATCAGATTTACAAACGCAGCGCATTCTTCGGTGACAAAGTTAATCGTGTGTTGCCGAACGCAACAGTACTGTGATGGTTGTAACCACACTTAAAAAAATTTTGAATGAAAAAATAGGCTATCAGTTTTGTAGGTAACAGTAGCGCAGCCAGAATGAGACCGAAGAGGCCATGGCCTCCCCCTAAACAAAATTGCTCAGATCTTTGCTGGTACTTTTTATCAATTTTCAGCTGTTAGAAAATAAACGGAAGTGACAGTCGGACTCAAGACGACGTCAGTGACTGAAGACGACTGGCCCATCCCGAACAAAATTATTGACTGCGCTACTGTCAGGTAATCCTATTATTTTGACTGCGACAAAAAGTGGTTCTATGTACAAAATTTAAAATGTGGAAGTAAATATTGATATATTTATAAGAAACTCTCGAGACCCTAGAAAAAAGCAAACAACCCCCCGGTTGATGACCACTGCTCTTAACCCCAAACTTTTTGAAAAAGTAGCCTACAAAAAAAGCATTCACATCAAAGGAGTAAACTCTTCAAGTTAAGCCAAAGGAAATGGTGAGAGCAGAACCAACGAACACTCGCACAACAGGTACAGACACTTACCACTCAACTATGTTAACGTTACTACTAGAGCTCAACATTATATGTGGACAAAGGTGGATACAGTTCGAATGGCAAGACAGTCTCAGCAGAGTTTTTTCACTGATGGCAAAATTACACTGCCATTTAGTAAATCTATAAAATCGGATCACAACTAAAATTTTTGAAATGTTCAGAATAATCACATTGATACAAAAAATATTTTCTCAGTCCGATCCAGTCCTGATCCGTGCTCATCTCTGCTACAGACCACATTAAAACAGCTAACCTGCACTAGCTAGTCTATAGAGATGAGCAGACTGTGCACATTTTCAGTCCGAGTCCAGTCCTGATCCAATGAAATTGAATCCGATCCGGTCCTGATCCGCAAAATTTTTGAAAATCATTGGTCTGATCCAGTCCTGACCTGCCAATGCAAAATCATGTATTTTTATTTTGCCTCATGAGGCAAAAGAACTACTGGAGCTATTTTGCCTTTACCCAAATACGATTGGTTGAAGGCAAAATAGTTCCAGCAGCGCTTTGGCTCATGAGGCAAAATAGACACAGCCTTTTTGCATTTCCAAAATTTAACAAGGAAGTGTCTATTTGGCATCAAAGGGAAAAGCACTGCTGGAGTTATTTTGCCATTAGGAGAATCCGATTGCTTGGATTGATCAAGTGATAAGGACGATACACTTGGATTAGCGTAAGGTCCTTGTTACATGACATAAATCCCTAAACCTAAAACCAATCCCAAAGCCTAAACCCAAAACCTCGACCCAAAACCTAAACCTTATCCTAATCCCCAAAACCTCAACCCAAAACCTAAGCTCAAAACCTAAATCTAAAACCTAAACACAAAGCCTAAACCCAAAACGTAAACCCAAAGCCTAAATCCAAAACCTAAATCCAAAACGTAAACCCAAAACCTAAACCAAAATCCTAAACCCAAAATTCAAACCTAAAACTTAAACCCAAAAGTTGAACCCAAAACCTAAACTCAAAACCTAAATCCAAAACCTAAACCCAAAGCCTAAACCCAAAACCTAAATCCAAAACCTAAACCCAAAACCTATACCCAAAACGTAACCTAAAACCTAAACCAAAATCCTAAACCCAAAATTCAAACCTAAAACTTAAACCCAAAAGTTGAACCTAAAACCTAAACTCAAAACCTAAACTCAAAACCTAAACCCAAANCCTAAACCCAAAACCTAAATCCAAAACCTAAACCCAAAACCTATACCCAAAACGTAAACCCAAAACCTAAACCAAAATCCTAAACCCAAAATTCAAACCTAAAACTTAAACCCAAAAGTTGAATCTAAAACCCAAACCCGAAAAATAATCCGTTAACCTGAACCATAAAGGTAAACCCTAATCCGAAACTTAAACATACACCCTAAATGTAAACCCTAAACGTTTTGAAAAAGTACATTAAAAGCACACCTATCAAAGGTGCAACCTTTGCAAGCTACGCCAAAGGAAATGGTGAGAGCAGAACCAACGAACAATCGCACAGCAGGCATAGACGAATTGCAAAATAGCAGTGATGCAGTCGAGGCCGTAACCTTCGAGACCGAGACCTGGTTAAAATTTCGAGACGAGATCGAGACTTCATCAAAAACTCCCAGACCGAGACTTGTAGTTCGAGACCGAGACTCGAGACTTCAAAATTTGTGCATTTTGCTGAAATTTTTCAAAAAATGTCGTCATCACTTCTGACCATGGGCGTCCGCAGGAGGGGAAACGGAAATTTCTCCCCCTTCAGATTGAAACTAAGCAACAAGATTCTCTAGTAAACATGAAGTTAGTAGCTCAATTCCAATCAATTGATTAAGTTTTTGCAATGCGACTGTATTTTCCAGTATGACACACACTGCACAACAGCCAAGTTCACTGTTCTGGTGTCATGCAGTGGTGAGCTTGCAGTTCACTCGTCTTCACTTCTTTGCGTGGCCAAACTTGGGAGCGAATTTTTTCTGGTGTTGGTGTTTATTGCGTAACAATATCATGGCAGCATATCTTCAAAGGTTCGCTTCAAGTTACAATAGGCGTTTTACGGCATGTTGCTTTTGAAAACTGGTGCCACGCATAGTAATTTTTAGACTGACCTAATGATCTAGTGATTTTTCAATGCAATCTAGTGATTTTTTGCAAAGTATATTTTGAAGAAAATCACTTGTCTTTTTTCTAACTTTTCAGCCGTTTTCAGTTCGTAAACAATTAATTACGTGAATGGTTGTTTTGAGATCTGCACCAACAGAACATACAAGTGTTTTTAATTTGAGTTTCTAATCGTTTTTTCTTTCGCACAGTTTATCACTGCANTATTGACCATGACGGTATTTNCAGTTCGTTGCAGGAACGCTGCACAAGAAATAATTATATAAATGTTNGGCAGATTGGTCTAAAATAATCCGTGTGTGGTGTCGTTTTCAGCTCCTGATGATTGTTGGTAAAGCATTTTTCAGGCTTCAGCATGATCTATTTCAANAAACTTGCAAATGATGCAAAGGTTTTGTGGTGATAAAGTAAATAACTAAATCATTTCAAGCAAAACTGCAAACTTCGACAAAAATTTTTAAATTTAGTGAATTTGTTTCCGATCTAGTGAATTTTTTTGTGAATCGAGTGATTTTGTATAGAAGCCTGTGGCAGCACTGCTGTTGAACGCAGACATCGTGGCAGATAATGCAGCAAGACAGTGACTGGCTGGCGATAGCGGCAAGCCACGCATTTTTACGATGTGTGAAAAGAAGCACAAGTGAATATGTAACCATGGGCGTCCACAAAGCGGGAAAACGGGCGTTTTCCCCCCTAGAAATTTGGTCTAAAACCAAAAACGTTTGGAAAATCTGAAAACAGCAGTTCATTTTCGATTAATTAGTTTAATTCTTGCAATAGCAGTTTATTTGCCTGTAAGACACACTGCACAAGAGATAGGTTCGCTGTACTGGTGTCATGAAGTGGTGAGCTTGCCGTTTACTCATATTTGCTACTTCGCCTGCAGATGCAGGTTGCAAAGCTTGTGAGCGGATTTTTCGATCGTTACTCTTTATTGCATAACAATAACATGGCTACAAATCTTCAAAGGTTCAGTTACGGTCGAAGGCGTTTTGCCACATGTGACTGTTGAACGCAGACATCTTTGGCAGAAAATTGTGGGGCGCCGTTCGTAAAAATATTATATCTGACAGATTTAGCACAAAAACTACTATCTCTGCGCGCATTTAGCTATCTCTGCACAGAGATAGCTATCTCTGCGTGCATTTAGCTATCTCTGTGCAGGGCTAGCTATCTCTGCGCGGATTTAGCTATCTCTGCGCAGAGATCAGTGATCCTGGCCAAAGTTAGGTTACTGTATGCATCCTTCGTTTCTTTGATTCTTCAAGCAGTAGGGTTTATTGTGATAATGCTACTAAAGTGATGTTTGTTGCCAACGTTATTTTCGGGTAAGAACGCCTAACCGAGCAGTTCCTTTCGATGCTCTTTTTCTATGACAGCGTTATTCTCTTTACAAAACGGTGCTCATCTCCAAGCGAGCACTTCGCTTTCAACGCGCTCTTT
>JGI24022J15233_10003147_pt1 | contig 16160 bp, 9 predicted proteins | sample Ectturendosymbi2_FD_15233 | JGI IMG/M metagenome (IMG submission 15233)
ATCTGTTTCAGTTTTGATTGCGAAAGCTGTGGTTCCTTCATCCTTCCGTAAGTATGTTATTCCATTCTTTGTCCATATGAACTTGAAGTTGTTTTCCTTTTAGAACCGTAAGCATTGGTTGAAACGACGACGGTTGGTTTTGGTGAGGCTTTTCGTTAATAGAAGCAAGCAGTTCTTCACTATTGGGGCGATTTCGTAACATTTGGTCAGATCCTTACCTTCCAAATAAGAAATCCTAACAATGCCAACCCAACGCCTGAATTCTTCTACTGCAAAACTAGTTAACCTCACCGACGTGCCATGTCGACTGTAAGCTAATTATGTTGGTATTATATTTCTAACTCTGAACTCAAAGCATTAACACAACGTACACCACTCTGCTAGCTTAGCAGCAGCACCGCTTGAACGAGACCACACGCTTCATATCGGAACGTCTTGCTGTCGAGATGGCCAACGCCGGAACAGGACTTTTCGGTCTAGCCATTTCGGTCTGGGTGCATTTTGGTCACCACATTTCTGTACATAAACAACTGATCAACGGCGGCGGAAGATAAAAAGAATTGGTATGGCCAGAGACCAAGAATTACTGAAACAAAGCGAAAGCTCCGTGTATGACAAAACATCAAAATTCAACCATATTTTTTACTGACCACTGTCACAAAGATGCAGAGTCGTGTAGTCAGAAGACAAAAAACAAAGTCAGACACACGTCACACGTTTCCAAAAACAACTCGGTGTTTCTGATTTCTTGAAACAAACTCTGAAGCTATCTTTTGCACATTCAAACTTTCTGTACAATTTTTATGAACAGACAAAACCATTGAGTGATTCAGTCTTTACGCACTCATTGTCGTTTGGAAGTACGTTTTCAAACGATGAAACGATGAAAAAGAACGCTCTGCAGAAGCAGTGCTAACTGGCAGCACATACGTGTGTTGCAGAAGTTTCGTAACTTCAGAAAATGTTTCAATCTTTAAGTAATTGCAAACGTGCTAGGAACTGCGTCTTTCATTTTCACACTGACACCTATACTGCATCACGTAGAATAGCCAACTGATTAGACAACCTTGAGGCTTCCAGATCATCACCAAAATGCTTTTTCACGGATTCCAAGTTTTCTGCGATCAAACACCGTCTGTTTGCAGCCGAAATTAACAATTCCTCGCATTTTGCATAAAGAACAAAATTTTCCTGATTGAATCACTTTGGTATTTCACCACTGATGCTGTCCGCAACGTCGAAGTATATCATACGATATTCGGCGAACTAAATATCGCGTACCACAGTGCTGTTTAAGCTGTTTTTGAGTGTCAAAATGACACCCTAAAATTTTGCAATGACACCCTAGATTCTGAAAGCCAAGATATGATTTAACCTTGTGTTGAAGTAAAACGATTTGAGGAGAGCATGTTTTCCTGCACGTGGCTATTGTAACAGACGGCCGCAATGCTATGAGCCGTCACAATTTTCTGGCGCAGAATTTGGAAGCGAAAATTGTAACTATGGTATCTGTGCATTGTCATGCGCACCGCTTCGTTTCGGCTTCAATTACTATTCTGCCGCAGATTTGTACAGTATGGTGTACGAAACTGCGAAAGCACTTTATGCAATTACGGAAGTGTTTTACTGTTTCACCGTTGCGATCGGCTTCCCTGGCGATGCATCAGACTACAATGAAGACAAAAGGTCGGGGTTGCAGCGCGCATGCAAAACAAGTTGGTTGTCGAGTGAGGCAACAGTGAGAGGCAGCAGTGAGATTTTGGGTTTTGGGCCGCACTGATTTAAGCAACGGTCAAAAAATAAAAATGATGCAATGTGCGTTGTTTTATTGCGACTTATGATACCAAAAAAATTCAACATGGTGCTCTCATTTTGTCACGTTGCCACCTCACCTGGCAGAACTGAGCAACGTTTTTCAGGCGGGATGTTTAAAACTTTGCACAGATGAAAGCTTCCGTAGAACTTTGCATCAGTAAGCTCTCTGATGCCGCTGCTAAATCCGGGCTTAAAGCAAATTGCGAGAAGTTTGATAGTGAATTAAGGTAACTTAGAACGCCGGATGGTTTGGCTGACTCGTGTTTGTCAAGTGTCATGGCGTTTTGGAAGGACACCGAAAGATTGGCAAATTGATCATCCCCATACACAACAAGGGAGACAGTAGTGAATGCACCAACTACCGGAGTATCTCTTTGCTTAGCCTCCCAGGAAGAGTGTATGCCAAGTTCGTTAAAAAAGAATAAGGCAAAAAAATTGAAGCAAAGCTGGAGGACACCCAGTGGGGTTTTCGTCACGCCCGTAGCACTACAGAACAAATTTCACTCTCCAGCAAATTTTCGAGAAATCCTGGGAGCATGCCGAAGACGTCTGCATATGTTTTGTCGACCTCGGGAAAGTATATGGCCGCGTTCCTTATAAAAAGCTTTGGGGAGTGTTGTGGGAGTGCGGTGTTGACGGATGCCTCTTGCTGGCCGTCAAATAACTGTATTCCTCTTCAGAAGATTGCATCCGTGTCGACAGAGTTAACTCACAACCGTTCACAATTGGTGTTGTACTATGGCAATGGTTTGTTCTGTCACCAATCCTCTTCAGAGTTTGCATTAGGATTCTCCAAACTACGGCCTGCGGGCCAAATCCAACCTACGAATCCATTTCATCCGGCCGCAAAACATATTTTACCAACAATGAAAAAATAATAATGCATTTACGAAAAATGTGTTGATGTGGTAGAATGTAACATATCCCCAAAAAAACATATCACGCAAGATGTCCGACCCTCGAACTGTTGTGCTATAGCTTACGAGGTATGTGGTCCTCTCCCAAAATATTTGGAGAGCCCTGGTCTATATGAATTTGATAGACAGTCACAGACGCGTCGACGAGGGTGCCACTGTTGCTAACTGCAGGATGAACCGTTTGCTTTTTGCGGACGAATTGGTGCTGCATGCGTGGATCTTCCCAATGCGGTCTTCAGCACGTATTTGATCGGCTTTCTGCTGCGTACGACCAAGCAGGAACAAAAATCAGCACTGAAAAGACTGAGGTATTGTGTCTCTCAAGACGCCCAAGGCAGTGTATTCCGCAAGTGAGCTGAAATGCACTGCAGCAGGTGGAGACATTCAAGTACCTCTGGGTGGTATTCACGAGTGACGGAAATCGGAACAAGGAGATTGGAGGAAAATTTACACGCGAAGCACAGAGGCAAGTTCCTCGCTCGCCTCCCCACAAACCCACCACTGCTATCTTCTGCTTTCAATGCATTCGTGATGTCTGCCTCTGTGCCACTACATTTTCTGGGGCAGCTCTAGCTCTCCTGCTCGGTATAAGTGTTACAGTATCTTAGACTCGTGTTTGTTTGATGGCTCTAAACTAGCGGCCTGGGATAAAACAGATGTTGATTTAAGTGCGGGGCGTGCGAGAAATAACTGTCAATAGTTTTAATTTTCTTAAAGGGTTTCTGTGGACTCCTGCTTCCAAAACTATCCCACTTGTTTCTCACTTCCTGAGATTGTTCAGTCAACCACGTACTAGACTGCTAAAGCCAGCTACTAACTAGTCCAGGGGTCTCAAACTCAAATTACTTCGTGGGCCACGTAAGGACTTACAAAGTAACTGCAGGCCGCATTATGACGCTGACGCAACAATAGCGGTACCCGGACTTAATTTTACATCTTATTTCCTGGGAAAAGTATTATGACTTGTGGGCAAATCATTTCTAGACGTCTCTACGTTCTTATTTAATCAATTTTAGCCGTCTAAGGAACTTGTTCACTAGCTAGCTAAGCACTTTTAAACACCAGTGAATAAACTAACGTAAATGTTATTCATTTCATTCATTTTCATGCCCGATTTTCCTCAGGGAGGGTTGCGGGAGCAACATCCATAGGACAACTTGGAATACTTCCCGGTCAACAGCAATTTCAGATAGTTCTGCTTCTTTCACACGAAAACGGGACCAAGCAGCAAGGTCGGAGATGCAGTTACTCCACCTAGGCCTTGGACGACATCTGGGTCGCTTGCCCGTGGGTTTACCCAGCGGGGCTTGCCTCATTAGTCTTCCGCTGGGCATTCTGGATACATGGCAGAACTAACGTAGTTGGGTTCTCTCCATTAGGAGAAGTGGTTCGACATTCAGGGCCCTGCGAATTTCACAGCCGCGCACTTTGCCGCGAAGTGTCACACCAGGGGCGTAACGAGGGGGCACAATGCCCCGCGCGCCGTTTCACTGGCGGGCGGCGAAAAGTTGCAACAAGGTCGCAAGTTTTTTCTTGAGTGCAGGACATTCAATGCCAAAATAGCTTGGGTTCAAATACGGAGGCGCCAAACTTGTTTCTTGCGCAACCTAACCTCGGTACGCCCCTGTGTCACACCATGGACTCTTCGCAAAGATCCCATCTTTGGTGCTTGCACCTGAGTTAATATTCTTTCGGTCATTAACCAAGATTCATGACCATAGGTAAGGATCGGAACAAAGATCGATTTGAAAACTGACAACTTTGCGGTGTTTGAAAGCTCCCGTTTTGTGGCCACAGAGCGATAAAGCTCACGCAGAACCGCGTTAGCTTTACCAATCCGTGTATCAATCTCCTGGCGCTCCGCCGTCCGTCACACGTAAGGTAAGTAACACTCATTAGGTACTTGACCGTCTCCAACTGTTGCAGTGTATTGCTGCTCACTTGCCGCATACACTGCTTTGGTTTATAGAGAGACATATAGTAGTACGGAACATATTTAGAGCTAATTTTAATTCTGGCTCGGTCTCACGCAGCAGAAAACCGATCGAGTGCATGCTGAAGACTGTTGAGAAGACGCTCGCACTACCAAATAGTCTGCAAAAAGTAAACGGTTGCTCCTGCACCTCCGGACTCTGACACCCTCGTCGGCTCGGCTGTGACTGTCTATCCAGTTCATGAGACGAGTGGTTCTCAACTCCTTCTGAGGGCCGCATTCGGCTCCCAGGCACCCTTTATGCGACCCTCAGCAGTCTTTCAATAAAACGTCTAATATTTTGTGTAACAGACTTCGTTCTGCTCTGAAAAAACGTGTGAATTGAATCTCACTAAAAGTTTTAGTGAGGCTCTCCAAGAAAATCGTAGGTCTAGATTTGGCTCCCTTCAGCGGAAAGTTTGAGAACCACTGATGTTAACTGTGAAAAGGAGCGGTGACAGCACACACCCTTCTCGGACTCCAATACCAACGGTGAACGGTCGTGATTTTATTCTCCCGACACGGGTACACGTCTGAGCAGGTATACAGTGACTTGACGGCCAGTAACAGGCGGTCGTCAACACCGTACTCACGCAACACTCCCCAAAACTTTACACAAGGAACCCGCTCGTATGCTTTCTCGAGGTCGACAAAGCAGGTGAAGACGTCTTTGGCATACTCCCAAGACAGGTTTTTAAGGTGTTTCAGGGACCCGATTCGGGTCCCCAGACTTGAAAATCGGGTCCCTTTAATCAGAGAACATAATCATTGGTCCCACGAATGAGAGAAATCGGGTCCCGACAGGTCCATACAGAGTACCTAACATTTTCCTTAAAAAAAACTGTCCAAGATTTCTCAAAATTTTGCTGAAGAGTGAAATTTGGTCTGTATTGCCACGGCCGGGATGAAAACAGCACTGGGCATCATTCAGGTTTGATTCCATTATTTCATGGCATCTTTTTTCAAAGCACTTGGCAACCGAAATTATTTGAAAATTCCCAAAAAGCATCGCGGGCCGCACAAAAGGTCCTCGCAGGCCACATGCGGCCCGCGGGCTGCGTGTTTGAGACCCCTGGTCAAACCCCTTGCACAGACATGAAGTCCCCCAATTGAAGACTTTCTGGCAATGGTCCTGTTGGTAAGGAACAAAGTAAGCAATAACACTATGCATGTGTAATTGGAAGAGGTCCAACCCAACAGCCTGACCAAGTGCGCATGTCACGATGAAGACTGCAAGCCAGCGCTTTTAAACCTAACCAGTTTTAAACTTGTTTAAGATATATTTCAAAATGGGTCCCCGCACCTATAGAGGCCCCCGCGCAAGTGCGGACAGAGTTATACTTTGAAGCCTTTATTATAAGAGAATTAAACCACCACTGAAACGTGAAGTGAACAATGAAACGATATTTACGTCACTGAGATCATATTGCCAGATTTATTATTATAGCAGGTCCTTAACCAGCTTGGGACACCAGGGCGTGCGAAGAGTTTTTTGAGAGGGTCCCAATTTTTTCAAACTACAGTATGTCCAATAGTTTGAAACGATGTCCAACACATTTTTCGATGGGGCGAAAAATTTTGCAGGGGGTTTTGTCCCCCTGCGCACCTCCGGTAACGGGCCTGTAATATAGCCTGCTGTGTGCAGTATATATATTTTTTAGCTAAAGACGGGGATACCACACGAAATTCTAACATAGATAAATGTTTACATCTGTAAAGTAGGTATGCCGCTATCACATCCTTTAAATTTTTTTGGATCCCTGGAATGAATAAACTATAAAAAGCCATAGGGTGCGCTTACCGGAGTTTAAAAAGCAACAGGGAATAAAATTTGACAAAACAAGTTGGGTTCGTACATATATATGTAAAGAAAACAAAACAAATAAAAAGATTAGTGATGAGAATAGTGCCGAAAATTTCTTTAAATAGGCACAAAACAAGATCTTCATTCATTTGAAACTTTTGTAAGCAACTTTGAGGGGTGGAAACTGGAAAGGGAAATGCTTTCATGGTCAGTCCCGGGCGGCACTTAGCCTCGCTATACGCCACTGGTTAAGTCCCTAAGAAAGAAGTGAGCACTTTACGTTGGGTTCGCTATTCTTTTTTTGAAAAAATTAAATGTGTTGAAGGGGCTAATTTTCTCAAAAAACAGCAGACCCAGACTGATAAATTTGCTACTTATTAAGAAGAAATCGAGTTGGGACGGAACGGAATGGCAGCATTGTTAAAACGCCGGTTTGTAAATCCAGTATTCATTCCATTTTCTTAGTTTTGGCCGCCGAACTGCTAGAAATTAGACACGCGTAAAGTACGCGTGGAGAGCACAAACGTGAGAATGTCTGCTACGTTTGGCCACTGGACTTGACCCAAAATATTCAGAGAAATAGACTTTTTTATGCAATAACAAACAAAAGATAAGATGACATCAGAGAGGCATTTCCGCCAAACAAAACTATCCTCTAATTTTTTCGTGCTGTACATGAGTGTTGATATATGTACTGTACTCTATTTTCTGTTTATTTAACTCTAATTTTAGCAACGTCGGTTATTAAATCCGCCGTTTATCAAACCCCAAAACGCGTGGTACGGAGGTGGATTTATTAAGCGGGGTCTACTGTTAACCTGGAACTGCCATTGCACATATCTATTCGTAAACGTAAAAATTTAGAAAAAACTATGGAAGTGACGAAAGTTCATTATGTTTTCATGGAAGTTAAAATGTTTTCAAAATTCCCCACAAATTTCAAAAAGTGTGCCAAAAGTTCTTCAAAATTTTGCTGATAAAACACTGGATGAAAGATTTGAACTCAGCTGCTACAGCTATAAGTAAGCGTTTTTTTAGCACAGTGACATATGCTTATAAATTAATTGTATAACAACTTTTAATATCTGGTGGAGGGAATGCGCCACTGTATCTTCCCTTGCAACTGCGGCTGGTTGTCTTTATTCAACGAAGGCCTCGTTTTGGACAAATATCTGCTTCTGGAAAGTTGAGGCAATGCATTGAAAGCAGCCTTGTTGGATCCACTGTACTGTTGAACGCCGCAAGCTCGTCAGGTATGTTGATAAAGTTACGAAATCGTAGAGAATAGCTCAAAGTTGCCTGCATAAGAAAAACAAAACGAAAACACTCTTACGGTTTGTCAGGAAGATGACTTAATGAAAGATTTGCTAGTCTTGCTAGAAAAGTTCTACTCAATGCACTGTCTTTATTATGAAGCATAACCTTTCACAGAGAAAGGATCTAACTCTTTACCACACACATTTAATCAAACGAGGAATAAATTATTTTGAGCAATCAGATTAGGCTAAAACTTGCTTTCCTCCTAACGGATAAGTAATAGCAAATAAGCTGCAGTGGCAGAATTGCAACAAAAATATTACTCTCAGGTGTGGTTACTTCCTCAGACAATCAAGAAATGAATCAAGATAGCTTGGATATATTCGAATAACTGCCGGTTTTTGCTGACAAATATAGTTGAAAAATTATTTCCGGTGACTTTACTTCTATGGTTCCCAAACACTTTGGGCAGCAGACCAACTTTGCTATCAGTAGTAGCCTTCGCGGACTGAAGGTATTCGAATAGATAAGAAAAAATAATTATGTGAAAGTTTTATGATTAGCGTCAGTCCCGATTTCCGTTTTGGTGTTGACATGTGTTTAGCTGCTCAGTGCTCTCACATGAATTTTGGAAATTGTCTTTACCGATTGAATCAATTGGGTCCTTCCTTCTCGACTGTTTCCTCAAGCGCTAGGTCTAGATTCGTACTTAATATGGCCACTAACATTTTTGTTGATTTGCAGCAAAAGCGTTGTGGATCAATTTTTACCTCAGAACAAATAACAAAACGAAACAAAACCTACCAGCGCCAAATGGAACGCCGATTTGTGCGGATTATTTTGAGCACCCTTGAAGCAAGTGCAGACTATCTTAAAATTTTTTAATTGGTATTCACACCTTAAATGATGTTGGTTATCATAACAACTAAAAGTCCAGCAGAATATGTATCTTGCAATTTAGCAACTGAAACCTAACGATTTCATAGATTATTTAAAATAAACTCACATAGCTATATCATGCTCTTGGTTCACATAGGACTCACTCATTGATGTACGTTTGAACGTTTTATAATGCAAAAGCATGGTTTCACACACTTTTCTTGAATAGCCTAAAGGTAGGCATACCATACTTTTGTGACTAAAAACCAAGACGCCTCAGAACAACGAGCCTTATCAGATGAATGTGTTTAATATCTTACTTGGAGTATGTAGATATTTTCGATTCCTATAGTTAAGACACCAAGAAAAACTAAAATAATACATTTTACCAAGAAACAAAACAATGTTCAAGCGTTTGTAAATTTACTTATTTGCCCAATAATGCTTTTGGGGAAAGCCTGTCGTCTCACTGAGTAAAGATATATTGCTGAAGCAAAAGCTAAGTTGTAGTTTTTCTGATATCAAGCAAACGTTTTGATGGGATTGTTGGGAAAAGTGGTGTCTTTTGTGGCAGCATTCAACAGTGGCATCTCTTAACCTACGACCACAGGGACTCCATTGGTCAAATCAGGATGTATGGCAACTCTACAATAACTATAAACCAGTGGTGCTTAACCTTTTTTCTACCACGCGGTCATCAAGTAATCGTCTTTTGTTTCAAGCCCTCCTGACATTAAATAGGTTGCAAAAACAAATCTATTTATTGGTGTGCTTACTGATCAAACTTTCCATGTTGTAGAGCGCGTAAGGGCTCACACCCCTCTTGAACCCTAGAAATTTATTATCGCACCCTGGGTGTGCGTGCCCCCGGATAAGAAACACTGCTTCAAACTAATGGCTAGTGCTATGACATATACTGAAATTATCTGATGCTGTTGCTGCCGACACATGTTTATTAACGTCAGTTCTTGGCAGGGTGTTTGTTATACCTGTACAAGCTGTCGTAGAAAGTGCCTCACGACGCATGTACTTTGTTTTGTAACGTTGAACCTTGTTAGCGATAGTAAAGCACTGCTTACGTTATTGATCAAGCGACTGAAAGCAGATTAGGCTGTAAATACACTTTAAAGTGGAACATCGAAAGTTTGCCCGGTTTACTCGCGAATGATAGCGATCGCCCGGATGTGAAAGTTGTTGCTCCTTGATAATATCTCTCTTTATGTACATATTTGTAAATCTATACTTGATATCGGTTTCTAGCCTTGGAGCATGTTTGTCGGCCACTTCACGAATAATGTAGAAGCCTCTGAAAGAAATTGAGACAATTACATTATATTTTGAACACGTCCAAGACGTTATTAATCTCGAGTTGTAGGCTGTGTGTTTCATTCAGCTTTTGAACAACGCTAACCATACTTTGCACATTGCATTAGTACAAAATGTTTATTTAAACATAGGTCTTATTTGTAAGAACCACCCTAACAACAAGCAATAATTTGCTGAAGATTTGACGGTGGCTTTTGACAAAAAGTTCGTAGAATCTTCTGGTTTAACTATGAGTGCTCCAAACCATTTCAAACCATTTAACTATGGGTTCTCCAAACCCTTCAACGATGGGTTCTCCGACCACAGGCAATCCGCTTAACTCCCGGCCAGCGCTGTTTCTCATATCGGATCGAATGTAATGTAACAAATACGGCCAAAGGAAATGAAATATGACATCTGGTAATTTTTGAAAGTAAAAATTGACAAATATATTTATTCGAATTGATTGGAGTAACAGTGATGACTCAAACGTGTGCGATATGTCTTTGACTCTATGTGCGTTGGGCTTAATTTTTATCATTGGGCTGTTCAACACTTCTGCTTGTCGTACCCAAAATGTAACTAGAGAAACACAGCTTGTCCAAAATGTTGTTCCTACACTCTACAGACGTTTATACCTGTTGGGTCAGATTTTCTATTGTTTTCAGTTTCTCAATGTGGGAATGGAATCGAAGTGATTCAGTAAATGGCAGTTTCAGCATCTGTGTTATGATGAAGCCGATGGTTCCATCTTCCGAGAGGCCGAGCTTGTTGCACATTTGTGTCAGCTTGCCGTTTCTAAACAAACCATCAAGGATGGTTACGAAGTAAGACTTCAGTGAAATGGAATATAGGCAAAATTAAGAATCAAGAACAGCTGAACATTGGATTCTTGTTCCACGTAGATGTGAAGCTGTGTTGAAGCTTACGGTCATGCTATGGCTGAGCTCACACACCGGCGGCGCGTCACCCACTTATTCTGCAACCAAAACTACGTTTCACAATACATCAAGTTGGTTAACTTTAGAAGATATCTCGATTGAACAAAGCATTGAATTTTTGAAGAAAAACATTTTCTTCGTGTCGAAAATGGAACCTGCTGAAACTTTCGGTTTAAAAACTGGAAATCAACAAACTTGGCAACACTTTCATGCTCATCGCGAAGAAATCTTGATGCATAAAATACCAAAATCAATTGTAAATAAATATCAATTGTTGGTAGCACCGGAAAAATTTCAGGCTTTCCTGACATTAGTCTCCCTACTCATGAAGTCAGACGCTTGCACCGTACTGTTAAAATCAGACGCTAATACATCAAAGATCCTGAGCCAAGATATTTTCAAAAAGCGACAATTTACCCACGTTTGAGGAGGTCTGCTTAAAAAGATTCAGATGGCCCGAAAAGACAAAGCGGGACTGTTAAAGGATCGAAAAAGTTCTATTTATTAACGTTTTTTTTTCGGTAAAAATTCTAACATTAGGCTAACTTCAGTTTGAAGCGTCATGTTTTGCTGCAGTCAAAACAAAATTGTGAGCCACTATCTTTGCATCTGCTTAGCAAAACTAGTGGTTGGTGTTGGAACACTTATTTTCAATCGTTCATTTTTGTGAAAAACTCCCAGCCAAATATTTTAAACCAGGAAAGGTTTCAAAAAAACTAATATAAGTGTCAAAATGTTAAAAAGCTAATTGTTTTTCTTTTCTTGTCGAAATTGCAACAAGTAAGGATACACCAACTTCTCTTTTCTTTGTTGAAATTTTTCCCGAATTTACTTGTTTATCTGGAGCTATGAAAAGAAAAAGTACTCTCAAAAGAAATTTTAAGTATCGGTATACCATCATAAAACAACATTGTCAACATGCGGCGCTTCCTCCGGCATTAACGTTTTAAACCCACTTACCCAATCCATTCGTCCATTATTTCAAATAGTGGACGTGAAATACAGATGGCGCAGCCTGTGGCGAAGTAGATGTTTGTCCCTTTGTTGTTTGTCTTAAAAATAAAGTAGCAGCCACATGTTATGTCAAATTGTTATTTTAATTAACTTAGATAAGAAGCCTAAGACTTGATAATATGTTTCAATTATGTGGCCCACCAGGGCTGCAAATTATCTTGTTTCAAAGTGTCCATCATTACGAAAAGGCGTCACATGGCCCAAAGTGAAGAACGATGGAACATGATGTATTAGTAACTAACTAACAAATAAAAATACGACATGGCAAATCTCAGTCAATGCAAATATAAAGTGATTCAGCGCATTGAGGTCCATATTTGTTCATGATGTCATCATTACTTTGTGCTTCAAATACGTCTTGCCTTAAAGTATCCGTCGAAAGGTATCCTTACGCAGAAATGAATCAGACACATTGATTGTTAAAACAAGAACATATTTCTTGTACGGAGCAGGCATCTTCAACTTCCAACCTAAACCTCGTCTTTATTATCCATGCACGCATATGTTGTAAATTAAAACTCATTCATGTTGAAAAATTGCTGATAGATTCAAGCCCTTCGGCTTTGTGGAGACTTGTTACTTTACTCTCCATCTTCATTTACACAAAATATATCGCAGGCATGATAACTAGCTTCCCTCAGCTTTGCTCTCGCTTTTTCTCCCAGCAAGGTCGCGGGCCACCACACCTAGGGGTTCTCGAAATACCTCTGTAGTTGAAGCAACTTTTTATATTTTTTTCTGGCTTCTCAACAAGATGTATCCAAGTCAGGCCTGAAATAAAATTACACAACTTAGTGTTTGGTCGAACTCTAGGCCGTTATGTGGGCGGGGCCAACAGGACTCTCTCCGGATCTTTCTTGGGACATTTTGATCACGTAGCTGTACCATTGTAGCGGTGTATTTAGTTCTTCCCAGGGGATGCAAGTAGCAAAAAATCGGCCGCAAAACAAGCTGATCGTGCAGCTTCCAAAAGTGACACCTTTGTCGACTCGGCTGTGATTGTCTATCCAATTCATATAGACCAGGGGTCTCCAAACTAAGGCCCGCGAGCCAAATCCGGCCCGCGAAGCCATTTTTATCAACAATGGAAGAATAAGACAGTACTTTTGCAAAACATGTGTTGATTTGGTAGATTGGAATATATCCCGAAACAATCGCATTACGTGAAATGTCCGGCCCTCGAACTGTTGTGTGATAGCTTATGTGATCCTCTGACAAAACAGTTTTATAGACAATGAAGTGGTGACAGCACAATCCTTGTTGAAGTGAAATAACAATGGCGAATCGCTTTGACTTAAACTGCTAAAATGTTCACAAACGTCGGAGCAGAAGATTATGACTCAATGGCCAGTTGCAGGGACCCAACGACTTACTCCTGCAACACTCCCCAAAACTTTCCTTATGAGCAGAAAAGGAACTGGCTTTAATGGCCAGTTGCAGATGACTGTCAATGACGTACATCCGCATCAATTCCCAAAGATTTTCCAAATGATTAGTCATATGCTTTTTGTGGACCGCAAAACAAACGTAGATAATATTTCTTAAAATCTGTATTTCTCGAAGTTTTTTGGGGAGCGAGGCAAGTAAATCGAGCAGAAAGAGCGCAGAACATGTCATACTGGTTAAATTGTAAACAAATATTGAACAAGAGAAAAAACTATACCAATTTTTGAGAAATTTCGTTGAGCTCACACATTCTAGCAAATAAGATGACGGTAAAACTTATCTTACTTGTATACCAACAGCGGCTTGTTCAAGCTGGAATTACAGCAACAGCTCACCCAAAGATGTTGGGTACTTCTTCTGCCAATGTAGACAGGATCTGAAGGGTTGTGCTCGTTTAAGACTTCGATCAAACGAGGAATGTTGACGTAAATGTCGTCATCAAAGTGACACCACCACTTGTATCTGATAAGCAGGAGACAAAGTTAGTTGAGTATTTGTTGCCAATCTCAGCAGAACAGATAGTTAGGCTAAATGCAAAAACGCATCCACCTATTGGCAAAAATGCTTAATTACCTTCGAAATATTAGTTTGCGCTTTAAAAAAAATCCAGGTTTTGTCCTGTGTGTCAACTCCAGACATATTTGTACAAGTATGGCATCACCTTAGTTCTAGGCCTGCCTAAATGACAAATAAGCAGAAATGTTTAAAGCATCTCATTATTTGGTTTTCCGTACAACATACAACATTTTCGTCATGCAAACACATTATTATTGCATGATTTTTGTTGATACTTTGAAAATATCTTGGTAATTATTAGTCTACAGCGGCTTTCCTTAAATTTTTTCCTCTTGCGATTGAAAAGACCTCCGTTGTTTTGAATAATTTTTATTGAATGAGTTTGTCAGGCTGATGTTCATTTTGAAGATTTTGCGTTTCCAAGTGCAGAAGCAATTTTGAAGACCCAGTGCAGAAGTTGGTATACTTCACAGGGATAAAGAAGCATAGAATGGCAACATATGGATTGCTCCCTTTTTCGTTTGGAAAAAGCGACGTTTATTTTAGTCGTATATTCATCTTCTATGTATCTCTGGGGAAGTGAGAATCGGCTGATATTTCTATTTTTTTACAAATTTTAAAGGTTTGGCTAGGTTCTTTCGCATTTTTGGTCACAGTCCTCAACAGCAATATTTTCTTCTTGTGCATCGGTGCGGTGATTTAGTTCAGCTTTTTTGGCTGTTGAAAGTTTCACTGGAGCAAAGATACTGTATCACGACTTTTAGTCGAAATTTCATTATAGGTCAAAGTTATACTTAATGTTTGGCTGAATGACTGCATACGTGTAGGATATCGAACCATGTGTTGCTCTAGTTTCACACTTGATACTAGTATAACGTCACAATGTCATGTTGAACACCGTTGATCTAAGGTTGCATTTGTTACAGAATGGATGTTTGAGCAACCTCCCAAGCAAACTGACGACGTACTTTTGAAATAGAAATATACAGGTTACTCCACCATGGGGCATAGTTTATTGGCTGACTTGTGCTGAGACTAGTTATTTTACAAGTGAAGCGATGCTGCTGATTGTTGACGTAACAGAGAAATTACAGTGTATTAGGTTATGTGCTGAATGCAGCTTCGTAAAGGTGGTCATCATGCTTAACGTGCGTTCAAAACACTTCCAAACGGAACGATGCACGTTTTATTGCTGCATCCTAATGGTTGTCATAGTGCATCCTGCGAATCCTTTCATCTTCGTGCATGTCTTCAGATTTTGTGATGAACACCTCTGCACTCCTTCGCCCTCATGCAACTTTGTGTTTTTTGCGGTGAATGCATGTTGAAGAAAGCATATCTACTTCTAAAGACTGGAGTAGAAAAAACGAATGTATAAAAAACTGAACTTACTTAGTTTGAACTCTTTGGTTTATTGCTACAATCACTTTACAAATACATAAAAGCAGTACTTACGATTCGATTTGAGCCTTAGCAATGTTGTATTCTTCGTCTGATTTGCAGCACAGGTCTGTCCTAAAAAGGAAGAGAAATTCGTGAAACAAAACTCTTATGCCCGTAGATACAGGCTTGCCAAGCTCTGTAGAAAACACAGCTGGTCTTGTTCTCTGCTACTGACCGATTGTGAGATTTCCCGCAGGTAGTTGAATGCATCCGACCTCCTGAAACCCCAACAACCACATGTTATGCGGTCTATCATTTTGAAGGAAATAACGAGAATAAAAAATTTTGCTGGACAAATATGTTTAGAATCTTAATAGAGATGAGGTTATTCAACTGATTTTAGTTGAAATTTTGAAACCATCTACAATAAAAAAGTGGAAAATCATGAAATTCAGATGTATTTTTGAGTATTCGTGTTCGTTTTAATTTATTTGATATCACGATCTTGTTGGTTTATTTGGATTTTTTGTTTGTTTCGAACATTTGATGAACTTCTGTTTCAAAACTCATGTGCAAAAATTGCTTTAGGAATGCATTGAATGATACAACATTATAACTAGAGCAACCAAAAGTCAATGATGTCAAAACGCTTTTCCTGCCTTTTTCAAAGTTCATCAAATGTTCACCAACCAAATTTCATGCTCATGCCATAAGCGACTCCAAGTTATTAGGTCAAAAAATGTCAAAATTTATCATTAGATCAAAATTTATCGTTAGGTCAAAATGATCTTGCAGCACGGTTTTTTCTCTTCATGGATATGTTTTTGAAAACTGCAACAGCAGATATTGATATCAGTGGCGTACGCAGAAAATTTTCATGGGGGGGGGGGTTTCAAAAGGCCAAAATTTTT
>JGI24022J15233_10003148_pt1 | contig 16158 bp, 9 predicted proteins | sample Ectturendosymbi2_FD_15233 | JGI IMG/M metagenome (IMG submission 15233)
CGCGCCCGCAATCGCTCTGCTGCTTCGAAAACAATTTTTTTCGGGAGTTATGAGCGTGAGGCGAGTTGCTCGACCGCAGCTTCCTTATCGCTCTCCCGCTGTCGAAAGAGCCATAGTCCGCTTCACTTCCAGTGTCAGAGCTTAGAGAACTGCATTGACGCAATCGACGCCCTGGTTTGTCGGTTTTTGAACGTTTTTTCCGCACCCTTGGAACGCGTGCCGAGGAGTTAGGCGAACTGCTGCAGCTGTCTGCACTTGAAGAACGAACGAGACTTCCGCCAACGTAAGTTTTAGGATCCAAATGTTCAGGTGAACGTGTGTCTCTTTTCTTCATTCGCTTGTTTGAACGGAGTTTCTTCTTTTTTAAACGGAACTGTTCTCTACGTTCTGCGCTAGTCGAAGAGGACGAGCTTTCGCTTTCCGAAGAGCGTTGATAATATTTTGTGTTTTTTCTGGAGCGCACCATGACATTCTCCAGTCGTGACTTCACTGCACTGCTGCTCTGACTAGAATCCATGCACTTTTCAGTAAACGCTCGTCTGCCGTGTTTGCTTCGCTTTTCGTTTTGCCGAGTCCGTTCCTCCGATGAGTGACGGCTTCGACTACTTTTCGCAGGTTTCGCGGCGTAATTTCCACTGGAGCCAGTCCCGCGTACAGATGGATATGTTTCTTTTTTCACACCGTTCGGTGAAGCGGCTTTTCGCAGCAATGCCGGACAGGTATCGTTTTGTTTGTGTTTGTTGCGAACAGAGTATCCCAAATAGCCTGTGCCACCGTTTTTCCTTTCAGGGTTGCTGGAACTTGATGCTTTAGAGGAGTTCGATCGGAAAGTGGAAAAGGAGTCTGGACGTTCACGTGTCGCTGGTGAGTCTCTTTTTTCGTGCTTCGCAGTATCGCTCATTGCCGTACCACTATTGCTAGTGGTCGTAGTTGTTGCGCTCCCCTTAATCTTGGGTTCAACGTCATCACAACGAGAAGACCACTCAGGCATACATGACGCTTTGGTCAAACTTTCACGACCACTTTGATGCAGGCTTAAGCGCGCACCATCTACTGCCGTTGTCTGACTTCCACCGATCTTCCTACATCTCAACTTGTCCACCTTATGTGAAGTGGTGGTTTCTACGGAAGAATGTGCTTTGTTCGGATAGGGATTTTTCGATTTGTCATCTTCTCCATTTTGTGAGCCGGACGGCAGATTGTCTCCGGGGGTTTTCGTATCATAAACCTTTCCATGCGACGTGGACAATAGACAAGCTTCCACCGAAACAGATTTTGTTACGTCGTCGCCAATTTCGCGCATGACGTTCTTGATATTCACCTGGAAACGTAAGGACAGCTGTTACTTATCAAATGGCAAATCAGCAACTACAGCAAGCAAATTTCTTGCTAAATCTCGTCTCAAACAGTGACAGGTTATTTCACTGATATTTTTTCAGGGACATGGTAGCCATCAACAGCAACATCGTGATCACATAAACATGTTTTAACTTAGCTTCCGTGACACCCCGATTGTTAATTTGGAGCACGTTGCGCAAGCAAAACTTGCGGGAACTCATTAATGTCCACTTCAAGTTTATATTACTTATTTTGTTTGCTTGGAATTTTGACGAGATTATTTTTGTCTCGGTTTTGTTAAGACCCGTAACAAAACTAACAAAGTTTCTTCCAATATGAAGAGAAGCTGGTAAAAATCAATGGGTTGGTGAAATTAATGCAGAAATCAGTGACCGTATATTGAGTCAAAGTATCGGTAGTTACAGGTGGCTTAATTTAAGTGATTCTACCAACGAAAGACTATAAATTAAGCAAGTGAAGGCTTCAAACAAAATGAGTGATGTTTGAAACATCACAACATGTCGTATTGTATTAGGGCTTTACAGAACTTCACAATAAATTGTATCACATCCGAGAAAAGGTTTAAAGTGACATGTATCATATAACCATCATGTCAATAAACTGAAGTTCATTTCTTGTTTATCGATAAGGTAATATTTTGAAGCAGTCACGGACATGCGTAGCATTACTGCCTTGTTTACAACTATATAATAATTTGATCTTTTCTATAATTGATTAAATTGTGTTTCTACTTTGATCGAAAACTTAAAGTATTCTACCTCTAAAATCCAGTCAAGCCAAAGTTACTAAGCATTACTTGGTCCAGCACTGAAAACAAATTAGTTTCTTTGTAATGTAAAAATAATACATTTACCTTCATTTTTGTACAAAATACGATGACAACATTTAAAGATAAAGCAAGACAGCACGATGCACTATTCAGCTGATTCCACTTTTGCAAAAAATCTACGTAGTTTCTGGCTATTCAATCGTATTTTGGGGAACGCGGATGGATCTCTTAAAAGTGGCATTGCTAGTTAGAACAATACTTTTTACGCTTTGTCTGCTAAAAGAAGTACCAAACTTTGCTCCTGTATGGCGCAAAACAAAAAAGAACCAATACCAGGTTTATACAGCATTTGAACAGTGTCTGCGCGGTTGTTGAACTAAAACAAACATCCTGTAATAAAATATCCAACACAGGTAAAGTTTGTGGTGGATACACTGTAAAATAAATCCGCAACTCCACAACATTTGAAACAAAGTGATGAAACGCAGTGACATTGTTCTATAATAAGAAAAAGATAAGGGATAAATGGGATCCGTCGCACTGAGGCCAATATAAATTGCTTCATATAATTTTTACAGGCCTACGACACACGAGAAACAAAGCAACGAACTAATTACAGCACGATATAAACAAGGTTTTTAACTACTAAGCCACTTTTTTGTGGAAGAACGACGACTGATAAATCCTTGCAGACCTACCTGCACACTCTCAACCGCGCAGCTCTTTTCACCCGGATGTAGTTTAGGGTAGCGCTTGAAGTCTTGATCAGATGAAAACTTTTCTCTGTCCCACTCACGTATAGGTTTAGAATTTTTGTCAGTTTTTAACCACCTGTTAAGAAGCTCGATCTCTCTGTCTTCCATTACATGCAATTTGCATTTATATGCACTCAAAATCGATTCGATGGTTGACAGGCTTTGTTCCGGAAACAAAACCTGGATAACAGAACAAAAATAGTTGAGCGCCGTTGCAATTATCAATTGTTTCGCACCTAATCAGCGACATGACAAATACTTTTGGTTAAATCAAATCATTACAGCTGACACGCATCGCCTGAAAAAAATAAAAAACCTGCTGTTCGGCTAAACATCCCACATTTACCGGTCTATTTAACGAAGTACCGAGTATTTTAGCATTATGAGAAACTGACAATGATCTTAGATGTAATGCCTTTAAATAGAACCTGTGTCTGATTTTCGTGTAAAAATATAACCTTCAGAAGAGCAACAATCGAACTACTTCCGCCAACTGAAACCTCGCCAATGTGCCATTCATGACAGTTCCTTCTTATTACAATAGTGTTTAACTTCCTTCACTTCACAAAATTTTAAGTTTAACAGTGACGCATAAAACTTGAATTATCTACAAACGTCATACAAACAGTATCTGCTGAAAGGAGCCTTTTGTCAGCAAAGAATTAGACGCGTAGATTTTACCAGAATATATATATTTAGTCGACTTAGCAGGCACCCTCAGCTCTTGTGAAATAGACATCACCGAAACTTACATTTTTAAGCAAAGTTAGCGGTACCATCATGGCTGTAGTTCTTCTGTAACATGGAAGCTTCTTTCCTTGGCACATTTCGTACGTACAGAATGGAAGAGGACTAAGCATCTTCAACAATTTGGTGAGCCGTCGTCAATCACCGCAGTTTCACAATCGAAAGCAACAAGTACGGGAAGCACAAAACTGTTTACACATCAACATTTCTAACCCTAGCGGTTTCACATCTGTACGTCAAGTCTGAAAAAATAATCGCCGCTGAACGTAAAACAATCGTCGACAGAATAAACGTTAAGAAAGTAAGTGTTAACTTAAAACAAAGCAAAATTCACTCGCGTTCAAATCCCACTTTATACAGAGCTTATTTTGTCACTCCACTGAAGTGCTGTCCAAATGTTTAGAATCATCACTGAATTACTACTACCTCAACATACGATTTAGTACTCCAATACAGAACGACACTAAGCAACTATGTAAAGTAATTAACACTACAATGCCCAAGCAGTCATTTTGATTACTTGGGAGTGTTAAAGCTGGCACAAATTTTTGCTTTTGCTTCTCAGTAGGTGTGCTGTTGTGACGTTAGTCTGTGGGCTTAATCGGATTACCAAGTGGCTCTTTGAAAGTCCTTCGTTTCATGGCCAAATGACCCATATTTTCTTTAATGCCCAAGGTAGTCATTTTGACTGCCAGAGGAGGTTTCGTGCTTGCAACTATTTGTTTTCTCGTTGTTTTCTGTTTGTGTTCCGAATTACTCGCTATCGCTTTTTCTTATATTCCGTACTTTGCAAAGTTGCAGTAGACAGTCTAGTGGTCCAGCATTGGAGAAATAACAAGACAGTTACGGCGAAAAGAAGACGTGTTACAGCAGATCAGCTTCTGTCCAGTTTGCGTAATATTACTGACAATGAATCTGATTGTGAAGATAGTGGGTCTGAATCTGACGACTTACATAGTCTTGATTTAGTTTCGGATTCTTCTTTCAGTGACGAATCTGAGCAGAGCTGTCTGAGGAGCTTCAATTCTGGCCCTGGTTTACGTGATCATCCTCCTAAACGACCTCGGTTTCAAAATCAACTTGAAACAATCATAGATCCACAGGAAATGGATGATATCCGTACACGATAAGCGGAACTGCTAAATAGCCTTACAATGAAAATCACGGCCAATGAAAACGATATTAACGACATACTGCAAAAGTTTCGTTAACTCCTGTTATGATCATCAAGTGCATTGCAAATTGAACTGCAGTGATCTTGCTGCAAGTTCTTAGGTGAGTCAGAGAAGTGCCATTATCATTATCTTTGAAAGATGAAAAAAGAGCTTCATTCTTGCAAGCTTCATAAATCTGGAAATATCACCCTAACTTCGTAGCAGGGAANGGTGAACAAGCATGTGTTGATACTTAGCACAATGCACAAGGACATTACAGTAGCTGATAATAAAAAGAAAACACCTGAAACTGTTTCCTCATACAATCAAACCAATACGGACTACGGAGTCGACATACCTGACTAAATGACGAAGAAATACACTTGCAGAACCGGCACACGAAGGTGGCCAATACACAGTTTCCAAACACACTGGATTTGGCTGCTATCAATGCCTGGGTCCTCTGCAAAGAGATCACCAATGAAAACATTTCTCGCAGAGACTTTATACGCACATTGGCCGAGGAGTTGGCTGGGCCACAAGTGCAGAAACGAAATCACATTCCAGGCCAAACATCATTCACTATCAGCAACGACAATGAAAAAGAGCCAAAAAAATCTTGTCACGTGAAGAGTTTGTGCAAGAGAAACCGCTCTGTTGGAGTGTGCACTCAGTGTAAAAACCTTTGTGCGGAACTTGCACTGCTCTAGTACAACGTGTCTGCAAAAAAATGCGCTGTATAGCCAAGTTGAGTTTTACAGACAATTCAATTGTAATGTCCCAGCAACGAAATACCTGCACGTGTGATATTATGAGCGTGGAGAACTCGCCTTTGAAATAAAATTGCAAGACATCTGTAGTTAGCGCAGGGTGTTTTTAAGGGACCCGATTCGGGTCCCTAGAATTGAAAATCGGGTCCCGAGAATCAGAGAAATCAGGTCCCTACAGGTTCATATCGGGTACCACCTAACATTTTCCTTAAAATAACCTGAGTTAGCGTAAAAAATCTCATAGCGCAATGCTGCAAGTATCCCAAGCATGCAGACAAAACTCTAATATGAACATGTTGAGGGCCAATTTTCCTTTCTGTAAATAAATACAAGCTATGTACAGGCGAAAGCGCACTAAATCTTAATTTTTATGCACAATAACATAAGTAGCCAAAATGACTACTCCTGGGCATTTTGGGTAGTGAAGCACCACGGACATTCTAGTGTAAACAACAACAAACACATTCCACGTCAAGGCAAAACCTTATTGCTTGACCAAACACACGCGGGAAACAACTCCACCTAGGAACACAACGCAACATTTAAGCGCGTTTGCAATCATTTAGTAATTGCAATTACCGCAACGCGAGAAATGTACAAACATTCAAACCAAACATTCTACGACAGCTGTCCCCAAGTAATTTTTATTCAGTGCCTCTATACTAGCCTGTCGCAGAATCAAAAATAAGTGGTTAAATTTTGAAACCGGCCATCTGAAAGACCTCAAAGGCGTTGTAAATTGACTGGTAAACATAGTTGGAGAAAATGTGACGCCGGAAAAATAATCCCATTACTGATCATCACCAGTGCTCTCCCGACCAACTCATTGTCACCATTGCACATGAAAAGGATGTTTCAAACTGGATTGTTTTCGCATCTGCAACTTATCTAGCGCAACCTTCGAGTAGGAACTAGGTTGAAAGAGAATCAGCAAAGTGCTCAAATGAATAAGGCCGGTTTACACGAGGCGTAGTAAAGCGAGTCGGGCACAGTTCATGGTTTCTTTTATTTTCGTAAAAAGGGTGCCTGGCTGAACTAAGCTTAGGTCGCAGATTTTCACGGAGACCAGCTATACTCTGCACCGTTCCGCGAACGTTTGAAGTAGCGTCAAGCTGAGAGAAATACGAGTTTTTCCCTGAGGTTCTGGTGTTGGTGCCATTCACATCGCATGTATTCCTTCCAGATGCAAGTGAGGATCCCCCAGATCTGTTTTTTGCCAGTATTACAGTTAAATGCAAAGCACTCCCTCCTAAACGACACATGGTTGAGAGGAATGCACATCAAGTATCATGAACATGTATCACATCATATATAATATTCATGCCAATTGTAAACTGTCTTGATGAAGCTCCTGGACCGTGAAAAATTTCGTTCTTATATTCAAATTTTATTGCGTGGAAGTTCTAATATATTTAGACAATTAGGGATTTGCATTTATAAAATTGCTTCCATTTCTGAAAACGTTTGTTATTTGTGCAACACTGTGTTTTTTGTCAAACAATGAAAACGTCACACCATCATGTGGTCAACAGCCTTTGATTGTGCAACAGTTGGTGCACTTGTAAGGCCTTGCACAAACTTTATGATCCGTGGAAGGTGTTGTGCACATGCGGCGTACCGCGTATAGACACTTTTGTACGAAACGTTCCTCACTCATGTTTACACCCCTGACGGTACGTTTGGGATAAGTATTTTTCGTTGTTTTTTTAAGGTTTAAGTTTTTTGGTTGCTTTCGTTGTTTCATTTTAAACCATTTTCTTGCAAAGCATTGCAATTCAGTAACAGAGTGGACGTTAGTGTTAAAGTGTAATGCTAATTCTGACACAGTAAAATCATGTTTTTGTTTGCACAGCTCCAAAGATTCGAAGTTCCGTGTCAAATACAAAGGTGTCATTTTCATTGAACGGGATAAAAATCGCAACCAACGCGATTAACTCAGCATTTGTTTTCAACATCATTTTGCTACAACAAAGATGCTTGTGGGCTAACCAATAGCTTGCTGGTCGAATGCCTCAGGAACGTCAGATGTTGTGTAGTTCCTGTTCCTGTCCTGACCAAGGTAATTAATCTCTGAACCATGCCTATGATTGATCAGTGTTGCCACCAGTGGCGCCAATGGCGAAGTTTAAATGTGCGCCCTTTCTAATTATTAAAATATTAGATATAGGCACAACTTTTACGAAAGATAAACCATGAAGAAAACCAATGTTTTAAAACGTAAAATATTTGTACATATTGCTATTCCGAGGACACCAGGTTAAATCAAAGCATATTTAAAAGCTCAGCTGGTGTTTCAGATAAGTGTGTCCGTCTTGACTATACAGCCAACTCAGGGGCGTAGCGTGCATGAATGTACGGGCATGCATTACTTTTAATGAACAAGACTGAACAAGACTTAATTACCTCCAACCTTTAAATTAAATTTAAAATCATACACAGAAGGCAAAACAGAAAATAAGAACTTCTCGCAAGTCTGCGAGCTTTTTTACGTTGTAAGTTATTTCTCATAAAAGATAAGACCCTTTCGATCGCGTTTGTTTCTGCTATTCGTTTCAGTAAAAAATTGGGGAAATATGCATGCGGAACGGAAAACACGCATCAGAGATGAATATGGATTTGGATTTAAATCAGGCGGAGTATCAGCTTTGTGATGAATTTGAATTTTATAATTTTGTTTTGAACTTCTTTTCGGAGCTATAGATTACTACTGCATTTAATCTGCAATCTTTCTTCAGTTTTCTTCATGCAAGGTACAAGCCTGCTCTTGTGTATCATGTCATCAAAGTGAAGGAATTTGTGTGACTTATTGATTCCGTCCCTTGCCACGATCGTTAGTGTTTTATGTATGTGTGGCCTAGTGTTAATGATTCGCTTGTGCTGTATTTTGTACCTGGTAACTTGTTTGTCTGTCTCATAGGTGTAGGAGCAGGCACATTTTCGGGGGTGCAGAGGATTTTTGCCCAAATTTCTTGCCCGAAAAATACTCCAAAGAAAATGACCTCCAAAAAAGTCTGCACTTTGATTTTGGGTGTCACTTTGCAAAATCAAAGCACATACAGCGTTTTTGCGAAGGTATTCAAACATTTTGCCCAAATTTCCACAGCCTGGTTTTTAAGTGATTTTCCCCAGATTTTCACCAAATCAGAAGTTTTGGGGGTGCACTTGCACTCCCGCCTCCTACACCAGTGGTCTGTCTTACACTTCACGATTGCGCTTTTCGTTGCATTTGATGTCAGTACCGCTTGCCTTGAAGCAGGGCCGTCGGCGGGGGGCAGTGGTGCCCCCATATTGCCTGTTTGACCCCTTGCTGCAAACATCCAATATTTTAATTGAAAAATGTGGCCCCCCTTGTGGTTTTTGGCCCATCCTGCTGCGAAATCTCGGCGACGGGCCTGCCTTGAAGTCTTCAAAATGTCCACTATTATAGTTCTATGAGCCAAAGATAGTGGGTTAGTTTCCGAGGTATTTTTGGTATTGTCTTTTTTGTCTCTTGAGGCAAACACTGCTTTCGATTAATTGATTGTTTCACAGGAATCAGCTAATAAACAAAAACAATACATAGAGTCATCGCGCAACAAAGAAACCAATTGTTAGTGAACCTTAGAATAAATGAAAACACAACGGCAAAACAATTGATCAATTTATTTTGCCTCGAGCAGAACACGATTGACAGAACTTCGGATTTAAACAGGATTTGGATTATTTTAAAACTGTCAGTTTATCGGATTTGGATTGGATTTTGAAATTAAATTGTCGGATTCACTTCAAACCTAAATCCGTTCATCTCTGACAGGCATTCAAAATTTGCGATTGAATGCATGTTTCCACAAAAGTTTTTTAAAAATGGCAAGTTTTTGGTAAATATGCGCAAAGCTGAAGAAAGCTGACCAACTTCTTGTGCTTGTGTGTTGTAGTGCGAAATTCATTCTATTCGAAAGTGTCTGTTTATCATCGAAATTTCTTTGTGTTTCGATAAGTGCCAACTTACTTTTCATAAACACTGCAAAATAGCTATTGGAATAAAGTCACGCAATTCTCAATTTAGCTTTCGCTTCGCGTGACGCCGTCGACCTGGATGCCCAAGTCTAGTCCAGGGGTCTCAAACACGCGACCCGCGAGGGCGTTTTAAGCGGCCCGCGATGCTTTTTGGGAATTTTTAAATAATTACTTAACATTTACGTTATTTACACAACAGTAGATCCATCAGTGTTTAAATGTGCTCGACTAGTGAGTAAACAAGTTCCTTTCAAAAGACGCAGATACGGCTAGAAATGATCTGCCCATCTCATGGTACCTTTCGCATGAAATAAAATGCAAAATCTGTTTCTAGTAAGGTTCAGGTACCGCCAAGTGTTGCGTCAGCGTCATAATGCGGAACTCGGGTAGTCATAATGCGGCCTTCGGTTTACAAAACTCTTGTCAGTCCTCATTTGAACTTCGGTGCAATTTGAGTTTGCGACCCTGGTCTAGTCACATGGCCTGCTGTTGCGCAATGCATGTAGCCCAGTACTGGAATTGTGATGGTGCTGCAGAAAAGCTGCAACTTTTTCAAGTTGCAAGTAGGTTATATTACAACTGGCATGCACAACATACGGCCCGTGGGAGCCCGCAAAACCTTTCCTTGCGGCCTGCGAGAGCTTTCTCAATTGTAGAAAATGTTGCAAAAGCTCGACCTCGAATAAGTAATTGTCGTTCCAGAATTTCTTCCATACTACAACAAAATCTCTACATCGAAATGAAGTAGGCTTTTGCGGCCCGCGGCAAATTTATGATGATAATTTGGTCCTTCGGGCTTTGAGTTGTGTAGGCCTGTAGTAGAACAAGGTTGGAGCTATGATGGGAAAGTAGCTGTTGTGGATGACGTAATAATTAGGCTATAAACAAAAAGTTCCAGCTCATTTTTTATGAACAAAAGTAAAACACACTCGATGGAGGGAGGCCAACACCAGGATTGAAACTTGAAATTCAATTTAACAACTGGTTATGTGGAAATATTTCAACAAATATGGTGTATTTCTGGCCGTGTCTCTACAGTTCAGTCTACAGCTTAGCACAACGCGGATATGGCGATATGAAAGACTTGCATACAATGCATAGTACAGCTGCTGGGTGCCATAATAAGACTACTTCACAACACTTGACAGTTTTTGTAGCTCACAACATATTTGCTCCAACTAGAATTAATGCACTCCTGAACAATCAAATAAAATTGTAGGCTTTCAACTCCACCTTTGAAGACGTGTTTTGATGATATTTTATAAAAATGGTTGTAACGCCATAAACTGAGAACGATGGCATCATCGACACACAAACCAGAAACTGCGTGCGTAGCCAAATCGCCCACGCTACGCTACTGAGCCAACTTCATCCGGGCGAAAAATAGTGTCTACACCTGAGGATCACTCCGACGCTTGGTTGGCAGATGGCGCGTCACTCTTGTTTTTCAGCCTGACGAAGTTGCTTGTATAGTCAATGAAACCTTGGCAGTGTCCGTTTTACGTTTTATGTGATACACCAGTTGAGCTTTGAAATATACTCCGAAAATATTTGTTTCTTTTTATTTTAAACTTTTCAGCAAATAAAATATAAATTATCCATAACGACTACAACACTGGTACTTCTATACTCATTTCTTTTATTATGAAGATTATCAAAACATTCAAATAATAACGTTATCATAGTTCATAGGTCTACATAGTGTTCCCTGGCAAAATCGTATATCTCACAAAAAAATCAAACAGCATATCGCAACTGCAAACAACAATTTCTTTTAAAATGGAAAACTTTTGCTTCGAATTGCACAATAAAGTATTTAATGAAAGTTATGTGTCACTAGTGTTCGAAAAACACAATTCCATCGAAACAAAAATAATGTATGTCCAGCCTTTTCCGGTAAACTTAGACAAAAATGCTAATTAAAACACTCTCCGTGCCTTTATCGAAGCAAAGTCGTCTATGATTTCATCAAAGCAAGCTTTCGCTGTTTCGTCCCTTTCTATTCTCATCAAAGCTAGGTCACACAACCAGCCCCGACTTATTGTTAGTCATTGAGGCCCGGAAGTATGAAAGCACCAGTTTCAGTTTACTTAAAGATAGTTTGCAACGTTCAATACATTCTGCCATCGTCAGCATTTTTTGCAAAGCACTTCGAAGAATGTCAGGACTTCAGGATGCGGTGATTTCAAGCTGCACNACTTGATACTGCATTTTTCGATCTAGAATCTTCTTGTATAATTGCTTGCCACCTATATCTGACCTGTACACAGCTCCTAAATTGTCACACGTAGATTTTAGTTTTCCACAGTCAAGACCTTTTCACAAGGCTTTGGATATCGATCAGAAAGCCAATTTTGGACAAAAAAAGCTAGCTTTAAACAAGACAAAGAAATCTGTTTCAAGAGTTAGAGATTTGTTGCTCAACTGGCACGGTAGCGATACTAACTGCTAATTATTCTAGGATAAACTAATGTTCTCTACCGTAGTCTCTGGACCGGTGCAATGTAGTCTATTCAGCCTATTTATCGGACACAAGTGGCCATCGAAAGAAGTTCCATAAACTCGGAGTGAGCCGCAGCATTTTAGTAATTTGTAAATCTGTACGACCTCAACAGCAGTTATTTGCGTAACAGTCAAATTCTCACAGCCACGGACTTACTGCCTGCCAGATTCTGATTAATATCTTTTTGCCTGAAATGCTGCAGTACGGACTGACTTAGCCTTTCTTACAGCGTGAGGACGATGTCTTGCAGATATGGCATACGTTCGTGTTCTGACACAATGTCTGACCATCGAGTCATGTCACAATACCACAGTTCTGTCATAATGCTTGGTGGTGCTGGCCCAACACGCCCGACTTAATGCATTAGGTAAGGGCGCTGCGTTGATGCAGCTTTGCAGTTTATGAATGTATGGGGCGCAAAACAGAGGTTAGAGAAACGGTAAATAAAGATTTTCATTTTTGCCAGCAATTTCTGAGCCTCCGTCAAAGCCGCGCCGATACCATGTGCCATGCCTGCCATACCCTAGATACGCCACTGGTTGCCACCAGGGTCAGGTTCGTCAACAGTAGATTGTTGTCATCAGAAAACATCAGTTTTACACGTAACAGTTCCAAATAAGCTTAAATGTTTCCATTACCAACGTAAAATATTAAACCCAACGCAGCGAAGAGAGCTTCTGTAGTTTGGTTGGAACGATAACCATGCACACAAGAGGGTGAGAGATTGATGAAAGAAACTTAAAAATTATGAATCTAACTTCTTCTCATCCAAAACGGAAGGAAAATTTGGAAAACAAAATCAACACTCCAGTCAGCAAGATTTGTCGCGAAAACATCAGACATGATAAATTTCTATCAAAACATCAAATCTGATGCTAAAACACCAGAAGTGGCAACACTGCATATGATCCTCAAACTGACAGTGTTGGTCTCCATATCAAAATTAGCAGAGTTCTTTTCCTCACGAAAAGAAAACAGATAATGCCACGTATTCAGAGCATGCATTTGTGTAAACCTGCACAATGAATGCAATTTCTCCACGAATAGATTGCAGCAAAGTTTAACCGAACAACTCTTACCCAATATTTGCAGTTTGCAAGATGAAGTTTGCAAATCTTGCAAGGCGAGTATAACAGTGATTCTGCGAACCTTTCTCTAAAGACAAACCTATGCAATGGTGGGAGAACTGTCTTCACTTGCTCAAAACCTTTAAAAAAGCCCTACTTATCGTCAACATTTCGTTTAGCCAGTATTGGTTGCACCATATGCGACGTTTTTTAGCTCTTTCCAGTATAAAACGTTGCTCTGCAATGAGCAGGTAAACCAGGAGCAATTTTAACTTCGGCCGGCGAGATCTCTTCTGGAAATCAGGACTTCTAAAAACTGGCATTTGTTAACCTTAACCTTGGGCAACAGTTTGTGCAACCACTGAGTCAGCACCAAGAAAATTTATTACCTCAAAAATCATTTTTGGCTTCGGGAAAAATCTGCACTTCGCTACGCGTGCGTGTAAGCCTGATGCACTTGACTCGACACACGGCCCGTAGCCAGGGTTGTTGTAAAAAAAACGACTCAAAAAAACCCACCCGGGTTTTTTTTAAAAAGCCCACTTAAAAAAAACAATAAAACCCATTCTTAACTTTTCTTTTTGAAAAATCTACTACGAAGTAAAAAATAAAATAAGCAGGATAATTTTGCAGTTGTCTGTAATTGTTTTTTTTCAAACAAAACAAACAGCAACGAAATTTAAAGGACTTGAAAAAAGAGTAGAATATATTGAACAGTTTGAGCAAATTCTAATGGTTATCTTCTTCAGCTGTGCGCAATCGGTATATTTTCACCAGTTTTTCTGCCTTCTCTAAATCTAACTTTTTCTGATTTTGGAACATACCAAATCATATATTCAAAAAATACACTCTGTAGATGATGAACTAGCAGGGCATGCACGTAAACTTGACGTGAAACTGCAGAGTTTGTGTGGTAGCGGTTTTTCTCTGTTTGCTATGCGCATGCTTGCCAAGCCTTATCATTTAGGAGTGAACTGACCAACAACACATTGCGAAATCAAAGATGGGGTACATTGCTTTACCCTCAATTTTGAATGCCATAATAGGTATAACAAGTTATTATTGTGTAATTCTGAAAATAGTGATATTGCATGATGGAATAAACACAATTCAGAATGGGTTTTTTTGTTTTCTTTGAAAAAAGAACAAAAGCTTGTTTCTTTTTAAAAAACCCAAAAAAAACGTTTTTTTTCAAAAAAAACAGGTGGGTTGTTTTTTTTTAAAAAAAAACGGGTTTTTCTCAACCCTGCCCGTAGCAGTGTATTTTGTGGCTCGCTACTGTACTTCCGGGCTGTACGCACAGTTTACATTCACATGCTTGTTACGCAAGCAATCACACGAAGAAAATGCCAAGAGAGAAGATAATGGCACAAACGAATGTATGCGTGCGTGCACGCGGAACACACACGAATAAGAACGCAATTGTCCAATTCCTATTTCATGATCAATACGACTGCTCTGTCGAGGCGGCACATATTTTGCACCTTTGAAGATGGCAACGGGGAAGAATAGAGCAGATGATGAAAACAAAGGTTTTAACCCTGCATGGGTAAGATAATTTGGTTTTGCGGAGATACACGGCAAACCAATGTCTCTTGTCAGCGAAAAAATAATTATTGTGCCAAGACGAGCGAATCTGCAACGCCACCATTAACAGCTTCATCCGGAATTCAAAGTACCGGTAGTTTATCCACCTGGCAGCGATCGTCGGAGAAAGAAACTCTATCTATCGAAAGGAACCTTTAATCTTCACCCAGCAAAGAATCAGACACTAAGATATTATTACAGAATATACATTTCGCCTACTAGGTAGGCATCATCAGCTCTTATTCAAATAGAACCAACTTGAAAAACTCCAAACATTGTTTGATGGGTTAAGCCCAATAATCCATTTTTCCCAGGGTTAAAACTTTAAAGCAGTGACAACGTGAAAGCGGCCTCATTCAAAATCGCCTGGAATTTTGTCAAGCCAACTGCCTGCAAAGGAGGGAGAGTTTCTGAAAGCTACATTTGTTGATTGTGCTAACTCACTTTTTTCTGAATTTAGGTTCAAGGATGACATTAGGTCGAATTTAAAGTTGTAAGTCTCTTGATTCAACCCCAATGAGTGTAGAGGTTATTTCAGACAACCTCTTATCACTGATGATGAAAGACATTGAATGTGCAGCATTTTTCAGTCTAACATTAGATGAATCAATCGACCTAACAGACATCGCGGAGCTCGTAGTTTAGGTGCACTTTCCTAAAGGAGACAGATTTAGAGAGGAAATACTGCCTTTGTACCACTAACAGGCCAAGCCCGGTGACACTTTGCGCTAATGAGTCTTTTTCGTGGACCAGGCAAAACCATCAAATTAAAGAATTTGGCTTCTGTGTCTGGAGCCCCGTCAATCGTAAGAAAGGAAATTTGCTTTGCTTAGAATTGATCCTGAGATGCCAGAATTCTTCTGAATAGTGTTTTGCACCAAGAACACCTGTGTAGCAAACTGAGAGGTGAAAACCAAAACAGTATATTTCATTTGGCACACGCATTGAAATAGACAATTTTGTTCTTTGGCGGAAGGGTTCTACAGTGAGTACTGTAACTTGACAATGCATGCAGAAATGAGGTGAAAAGCAGGTTGCGGAGTCATAAGCAGTCGGAGTTTTTTGGGTGGTGTCGGATTCCTCATAGCATTAGGATATTTTGTCGGACTTCGAATCCGGAAGTCCAATTAGATCATTTTTTACATCACACTTCTAAGTTAGGAATTCCTGTTGAAATTGCGGAATTTCTTATGAAACTTGTTGAAACAGAATTCTTGCTGTGTACCACGATTTCCATTGTGTTTCAGTTCCTACAAAATTCTTGACAGCCGAGCTTCATTCACTTTGTGTTAAGGAGTCGGAAATTTTGTAAATGTAGGACATTTTACTTCAACTCCGCAACCCTGATGAAAGGTGTTAGATTTCTTCGAGGGGCTGTTACCAGCTGTGCGCATGTTTTTGGAAGAAAAGGTTGGACGCGATTTAGTGATAAACGTGATTTGCAAAAAAAA
>JGI24022J15233_10003149_pt1 | contig 16157 bp, 8 predicted proteins | sample Ectturendosymbi2_FD_15233 | JGI IMG/M metagenome (IMG submission 15233)
TGCGGCCCGCGATGCTTTTTGGGAATTTTGAGATAATTAACATTTAGGTTATTTAGTTTATTCATCGGTGTTTTAAAAGTGCTAGGCTAGCGAGTCAACAAGTTCATTTAAAACGAACGTAGAAAGGGCTAGAGATAACTTCCCTATAACTTACAATACCATTCGCCGTAAAAAAGACGTGAAAGGTGTTTCTAGTAAGGCTCAGGTACCGCCTTTGTTGCATAATGCGGTCCTAGTGGCTAAGGTAGCCATAATGCGGCCCTGATTTTCTTAAAGTGCTCGTTTCGCCCTCCGAGCAATATGAGTTTGAGATCGCTGGTGTGTGGCTTATATGCGCAATAAAAAATACTTTGAAACTGGATTTCGTTTCAACCGAAGTTTGAGTTTCAAGGGGTATATAAGACGTAGGCCTGCATCACCGCTGTTAGTTTTGAAACAATACAAAAAATACACGATTTACATTCAAGGCTACGGTTTGTGCTGGAGACAAGAGTAAGATGCACAGCATTTGTAGCATGCCAGAGTTAACAGAGAGGGAGAAATTTTTGCGATGGGTTTGAAATATGTTTGCATCACTACTAGGTGAGATTCAGCAAACTGGTGGCTCCTTGTTTTACTTCGGTTGGTGATTACAAGCAGTTGGATACTAGATCGTATTTCATTATCACTAACTTCCACACGGAACTTAAACCTCAGGAAAACATCAGCCATGACATGACTTCTCCAACATTTACACGATACACAACCATGGGCGTCGGAAGGGGAGGGGTAGAAGCGGTCCTTGGCCCCTCCCTGCTTTTGAAATTTGACATTTTCCTATTATATTTTTAGCAAAAATGGTTGTTTGCTTAGTTTCGAGTGGAAAAAATGAAATTTCACCGTTTTTGCCCACCCTACGAAAATCCTTGGCTTCACCTGGAATTTCTATTATTGCCCCCTCTGGTACACAACGTTTGATTAATCATGGACAGTTGTTGAACCACAGTGCTTTGATCAGGTTCAACTAAATTATGCAATAAGTTACGCAAGCATTTTCGGTGATTTGCGCTGAAATACTTCTTTGGCTGAGACATCAAAAGCTTGATTGACCTGAAAATTTTTGGTGCAACTTTCGGAATTGGGGGGGGGGCAATTGCCCCCTATTGCCCCCCCTGGCTACGCGCCTGGCAAGAAGGATGGAACAATTGCAAGCAAACGGTTATTGTTTCAAACGGATGTGGTACCGCGGGCGTAGAAATATGTATTGCTACATATTGGTGCTTGCCAGAGCCTGTGACTGTTGTGTCGCAATTTTTTCTGTGCTTTGAAAACGTTCCTTAAGGTTGACAAATATAAATTGACATTATTTGACGGTTTGGTACACAATTTATATTTATGTGTGTTATTTGCAAATAGTAGTTTTGGAAAAATGCAACAATTCAAATTTTGGTCTCTGACTGTTGAAACTTTCTCCTTGCTTTATAAATAACAACAGAACCGAAAATTAGTAAACGTAACATCAATTTAGTGAAATCATTGCCGGTACATTGCAAACGGTATGTCTAGTTGGCAAAAACAAGCGGAGCGTTTTTGTTTCTTGTTTGCAGCGTAGTATGCAGCGCCTTCATTAGTGTTTTTGGCGCCAGGGCACAGGTCTGCTTTTGCTCCAGACATGAGTTCAACATTTTTATTTAAATTCTGTCACACTTGAAATGCGTTTTACTNCCTCCAGAAGCTGCACCCACACAATTCGCCTTCTCTAGTTCTCTCCCGACGCCATTACTCTGATTAAGTGAATATTATTNGGAGCAATAATAACTGGGCATACATTTATAAAAGTTTGTTGAGTCAAATCAGGTGTGAGAAACTGCATGAACCATCACTTTTATAATAATGTTGCTGATCCCAAGCACAAATCGCTTTTGTGGGCGATAGTGGTACGAACATGAAACCAAACAATTCGCGTAACCTACTCGTATGTATCGAAATGCAGGCATTCTACGCTATGAACGCCTTATGAAAAAGTGTTTTAATAAACTGAAATTTGGCTCATGGATAAAACAAGCCGAACTTTAGTTTTGATTTCTTCTTGCAAATTGAGTTTGTGTTCAGTAGCGTTATGTTATGATTCTTATCTTAGGCAACTACTAGAAATCGTACGCCTCGTAGTTGAATCGCAAAGTTTGATTTCATGTTTCATCAAGTCGAACATCATAGTGACATGTGTTTCCACAGTATTGAAAGTCTTGCTCAGATGTTTATACTGAAAAGGAGTATTGAAACGATTAACATATATTCGTACCAAAGCTTGACGTGATTGGTCTCACAAAAATGACAACATAATATTTCCTCTTCTCATGAGCCTTTACGTAACTGACGCTTTTTGTGGACGCTAAGTTCATTCACTCTCGAGCTTTTGCGGTTAGCGTTCAAGTTAACCGTATTTCGATGTTGTCAACACAGACACAGGATAACTCGGTAGAATTAGGTTTGCTTCCATTTGTATTGCAATTTGTATTTTTCTGATGAAGATGAAACTAGAATGCATCACTCTATTTGAGTAGGAACTGGTGATGCCTACTTANTAGACGAACTATATACTCTGATAAGATCGTAGTGTTTGATTCTTGGTTGTGAAAGGATTTCTTCTGATGAATAGCAAGCATCATGGGAGAATGCTGCATTTCTTCAACTGTTTGATTGTCAAACACAATCTGCAACTCATTTTCTTGAAAAGTGGACTTCATGTTTCTTCATTGTTAGAAAGACTTTCCTAATTCCGTCCACTTTTATGTATACTGATCACTGTGCCAGTCGTCCCTGCGCTATTCGGCACGAGCGTGTGCTGGTTTCGCGCGTGCTCTGCGATCAAGCGCGGCAAGCGCTCTACAAAAGATAAAGATATAATATGGTAAAACGGCGTCATCAAAGCAAGAGGCCCGTCGCTTCCTATATAGCGCAACGGATGCCGATTGTGCAATAAAAGAACTGCTGGTACCTGGTTGCAATTACAATCGTTTGTCATTGGTCTCCAGTAAGAGCAATTAGTTATTAGACATTACTGAAAGGTGATGAGTCGGCTCTTGTAACCTGGTCAGACAGGAAATTTTAGAACGAGTTCGGGTTTTTCGTGCAATAGTTTCTCACGTCAACAACAACCTGGTGAGGTGGAATTGAGTCACAGAGTAAAGAAGCGCATCACCTCGAGACAAATCATTGCTTTATTCAACAAATGATGGCATTTTACCGTTCTTTGTATGGAGTTGCAGGTTGGTGTTTGTTCAACTAAAGGTTTAACCTTTTTGAAAATAGTGTTTTCTCCTTTGTTGTTACCGTCCTTTGGCTCCACTCACGTGCTGCTGTTGGCAACTGGCTCAGATATTAAGGAAAAATTGCTTCACAACTGCAGTATTTTATTTTCCATTAATTATTTCCCGTCGATGTCTGTATTATCTGGGAAAAANTTTCCTTTAAGAGATTAACCTCGTGCGCCCTTTGCGCAATCGACAGTTGGCTGAGAATCGTACTATTTTAAACCTCGCACTTACACTTGCTTGCCCTGTGCTGAAAAGCAGTTTACAGAGGTGTTTTGTCCTAATAAACGTTTGTTACCATGCGCTTCTAGACCGGATTTCTTGGTCAGCTTTTTGAGGGCGCAAATTGCATACTGTACCTAGATTTTCAAATTGAAAGTTCAAAATTTCTGAAGGTTAGGTCCATTTCCCCGCTTATCGCTGCATGCTAAGAACTTACAAACAAATGGCGTGCAGACCGCGAATGCCTACCATTGACTTCTATTCGGACAACTGTAGGAAAAATGACTTGTTGGATGTGATTTCAATATATGTTCTGACACGATCTCACTCCAGTGGGTATGAGTTGTTCATCTTGAAGCTTTCATTGATATCAGAGGACAGCATCAGAAAATTATTTTCAAACGTTTCAGCCTAGGCGTTAACCGGGTAAGCAGTGCGATGCCCATTCATTTTTAATAGTTTTTTGGTAAATTACTGAAATAACGTAAGTGCTAGCGGCGCTCTCTCGATTTCGAAATGGCAATACTGAGTTATTTTTCACAATTCGGCGCCATTTCGTTCCACTGACACATTGCTCGTTGGCAAACTTCTGAGTTAAAAGGAAATGATCAGGTACAAAGGGGTGCGTTCTCAGTGGTGATACTTCCGCTTTTCAGGCGTTCCAAGGACCCTAAATTTTTGTATCATGACTCGGCAATGTTCTACGGCAGGTCTCGATCCAAATAAATGCATTCCAATGTTTCACTCCCGCCAAGTTTCTCGCCGACTGTTTTGCTAATGCGTGGTTGCTGAGAACAACGCAATTCAGTTGCATTTATTCGAACAATAAAGATCCAAGCACCACAGTCACGAGGTTATCACGCGAAGAAAGCTGATATGTCATTTCCCGAGGCACAGCAATAAAGCAGGTTTCGTCAGGTCCTTCGAAGGATTTTGGCGAACCAGTTGAAGCCAGTTCCACTCCAACAGCTCGCAATAAGTTAAACCGAATTTGCAAACCTGATTTTGCTCGACCGAAAAAGCTTTCTAGAGGACGCTTTATTTCATCACTTTGCGAACGTGCCTCACCCATTCGGTTACTGATAGCAGGAAAGATGAATTCCCGAACAAATATTTGCCGAGCAAAGCTACACTTAACAGATGCTGCTGCATGTCGATTGAAAACTGAACGCAATGCTTGAGCTTCGAGTTTGGTTGCAACTTGTCCGCTGAGCTGCGTGCCGCGAATTTCAAAAGCAGCGAACTTGCTGCTAAGTGTAAACTTGAATTTATTCTAAGCACCTCCATTTTCATCAGTCAATTAGCAAACACGTTGAAAGAACAAGAACTATGTTAATTCGTTGATGACGAAAATCATTTTTTGTTGCACTGTCGAAACGTTTTTGCTTAGCAACCAAACTAACATTTACTCTTGGTAGGTGAAGCAAAATCGCGTGACTAGAAAGTAATAAAAATAAATACGTATTTGTTTCAGTTAAATATATAAAGTAAGACAATTTGCACCAGTAAATAAATTTCAAAAACTTCTTTTCAAGTCACGAGAATAACAGGGAAAATTTGACAATTTTTTTCTTTGCATCGTCTGCGTCTTTTCAAATTGAAAATCTTCCAACATATTCGAGCAAGCTGTAGAAAGCACCGGCTGCTGAAAAAAAGTAGTAAGAACTAGCAGCTTCGAAAATTTTCAACACACTTTGAAATAATTTTTTTGTTTGTTTTTAGAAGTGGCTTAAGTGTTTATTTGAAATGCGCGAATTTGTCAAACACGTCACGAGCATGCGTGATTTCACAGCAGCAGATTACTAGAAAAGATATTGCTCGTTAAGCGTGTATAATCCATTTACTTGTGCAAAAGTACGGTACAACAAAAAAGCAAATATTGCACGTTGTCGCTTATGCGTTATACAGGCAACAGATATAGGTCCGACGTGTTGCACTGATATTCGGTGCGGAAGTCGCGGCGTACCACTAACGTCAGACAAATCTTATAATGACAACAACTTACGCAGACAACCGTACCGCTGCGTTGCCGTGCTCCTGGTAGCCTGCTATAAGTTGAATGAAGTTATTGTATGACTAATGCCAACTGCTGAATAACCTAAGCAGTGATTTCTTGATTTCCGCAAACAAACTGTCCTCAAGCATGCCATGTAAATCACTGTTTGCACTGCGCGACAGGTGCATTCGAAAATTGAGCATCTACTTTATTGTGAGACGTTTCTGGGAATATAATTGTGCAAGAAAGACGAAAAAACCTGTAACGTGATCATTTGAGCTCATACCTGCCTTTTCATCCAAATAACTCCGCTAAACCAGGTGTCAGTGTTTCGCTTAGAGCAATAAAATTTCATAACCATGTCTGCGTAGTTTCCACTCATTTCCGAGTATGCAGCTAAGCGTCAAAAGCGTTCAAGACCAAAAGTGCAACACGTGCGACTCCTGAAGCAGTTCAAGCGATATTTGCTGGGGGGTAGATTGTTTCGGTCGTGATGACGCTCCCTCACGTCAGAGACGCTTGTTTCGTCGTCCAAGTGTAGCGTGTTTTCCAGTGGCAAGGCGCGAAAGTCTGGACGACTGGACTGCTGGACGGACTGCATCCATCTCCTTGGGCATCACTGCTTGATTGGTTCAGTCGATGTAGGATGTTTCCTTGCAGCATCCCTATATGCCGAGTGCCAGGCTGACCGGTGCATGTGTTAGTTTTTAAAATTGACAAAATTCGGTTTAATCGGGCAGGGATAGAGCCACCGGCATATCAGCAGTGAGGTAGAAGAACATCTTGCCGCGAAAACACCGAGCTGATAGTTACACAGTAAAAAAAAAAAACGCAAAACAATAGGGTCACAAAGAGCTTTTCACAATTGTCAATAAAGTACTATCAAAAGCGCACAGTCCACCCATTTATTTCAAGTCCTGCCTTCCAGAAAGCGTATGATGAAGGAATGTCGATTTCGGATTAGAGGTCTGCATTTACTACAAGTATGTCTTTTTTTGCACATATATTACGAACAAACTCTTTGGCAACAGCAGTTTTTGATAGCAACAACAATGAACTGCCTGCACTCATATTCGGATCCTCAGTGGTCTCCCATTGATGCGACCACCACCTAATTATTTTTATGATTTTTCCTGTTTGAAAATGAACATTTTCTAATTTTGAAATGCGTACGCAGTCATTTCGGCACCTCCCTTCCATCGAACGCATTTGTACCGTCATGAAAATTTTGACAATTGTGAACGGCGCATCAATAAGAGAGGTTTGGTTGAAGCAACTAGTTCGTAAGAAATACTTACTCAGTCTGCGAAGCTAGCTGCACTAAAAACGTCTAATCCAGCCACACTTGCTGGTCTAAAATGGGTGCAAGGTCAACAACTTGGCGGATTTGATATTTTTGTAAGCAGTGCTTGCGCAGTTTCTATTTTCATTCTAATTTGAAATGGCAACAAGTATCGCCTGACTGTCCGGTTTATTCATAGGACAAAACAGGTCAACTCTTCCAAAAATTGCACCTAAATCTAAGATCTGAAACCCTAGGCGAAATCATGAAGTTTTTAAATTTGCAACATCCATCCTATATTTCTGCCATTTTCATTACCTAAAAGGACATATTTTTAGCAAGGTGATCATATCAACACACTGGCATGGTCTCTTTAATACAGCCCCTCACAGAATGTAAGCCACTCAAAATAATGCTGAAAAACCTTAACTTGTATTCATGAAAACTTTCGAAGCGTATAAACTGTGAACATTTTGGCACTTTTTAGCATCCTCGGAGGACATTTTAGATTTATCTAAAAAACAGACCGTATGTTGTTGGTAACCCTAATTGTGTATGATGTATTTTCGACAGACAGCGCAAAGATAAAACGTGACATTCAGAAATTGTAAGGTAACTTTCAATTCCCTCGAAAAAACAACTTCCTGAAATAGATTATCTTCTCCAGTCAGTGTGTGAGCCACTCGTGCTGCAACCAAAGTGCGAAAGTGCTGCATCTACAGCATTCTAGATATGCTTCGTTTTTGCAATTTCGTTGTTTGCGTCTTACTTGTGATATTTGTAATAACTGGCGTGTGTTATCCGTAGAAAAAGTAAAAACCACACAGACGCGTTTGCTTTATGCAACTTCACAACCATGACGGTGAACGTATTGCCGTACACCAAACATCAGCAATTTTGCACTATTGGAAGAAAAGCCCCAAGTGTATTTTTAACCATGCAGGTCCTGCATGAAAACGTGTGCAGAACTCATGTTGAGCCAAAGTGCGCATTGGTTTCAAACATGTTATTCTGTTCGACGAAGCTTCATGGTTGTAAACTAAACTTTTGCAGCGAGCGCAGAAGAAGAACAGTACATTGCTCGACGGCTGGCGCTAGCGAGTCAAACCGAAGCAATGGACCTTTCAAGATTAGGTCGCGGGTTCAATGCCGAATTCGCTTCCTCTCTCATCCGCTACGCTCCACCGAGAGGTAAGAAACACTTGAACCACACTAGCATGCGGCTATAAGAAGTTTCCCACGGCTACAAACGTTAAATCGATAGCGGTGAACAAAAATAATCGGTCATAGGTCAGAGGAAACAGATCAAAACAAAATGAGGGCAATCTTCCAGCGAAATATAAACAAATAAAAATGGCACCACCCATTGCCAGCAGAGGAGTACAGTCTGCAAATCGGGAGCATTCAGAACGAGCTCCTCACTGGCGCCATCCCTGTTGAAAGGTAATACAGAAATCTAGATGTTGCAACTGAGGTGAGGAGATTGTTGAGCGTTTATTTTGAGCTGGGAGAAAACCACTGCGTGTTTGGTTCATTGCTTTTGAGCAAGCGCTGCATGTGTTTGAGCAAGCACTGCGTGTATCTTCTTTGCCTTGCAGTTTGAAAACGTATAGAAGTTAGCATAACACCGGCAAAGAATTTTATCTGCCTTCATTTGCTACAGCAGTAAAGGAACCGTTTGGTTTGACATTGCCTTTGTAGACATGGACTTTATATTTGGCATTTATAGTATTCTGAGAAAAAACAAGCGTTAATTGAACTTCCACAAAACCTTATTAGAAAAGAAATTTGCTCAGCACTGATTTTGGAGAAAAATCTCATCTCTTAGTGGACCCGATAAAAAATGAAGGTATAAATAAAACTGTTGCGTGCCGCAATCAGTGAAGTTGAGATAAGTCTCAGAAATAAAGTCCATAAACTTTTTAAGTGTCATTTTATAAGTTTTAACAGTTTTGCGCATTTTTTCTGTTTTTTGTTGAAGACCTGAATCGGCGATATAAAAATCCATAGAGATCTTATGTATCAACAATTTTAAAATTCGCGTTCAGAACGAAACAAAAACATGACCACTGAACAGATAACATAACGCCACAAAGGTCTGGTGAAAAAACGTCGGTAGAGGGCGCAAAAGTTCGGTCAAGCCATCGACACTGGTCACAAGCAAATATGGTGACGTTATGAGCAAATACAAATGTGGACCTGCTTGCGCACAACTCCGACTTGTCAGTCACTGCTTATCTGGCAGCTGCGTCAAAGCGTTCTCTGGTGTAACCTAACAATAGAAGCATTTGTAGATGAATCTTCATTTCGTTTTGTCGTACATCCGGTTGCCAGACAAAACGCTCCTATCCACTTATTAAAAATCGCACGCAATTTGACGGCAGCGACAGAAAACACTTCAACTGCTTTTAAAGATGGTGACATGAAAAAAAACGTGAATACGTCACCTTCACCAGCCTGATCGATTTTTCCGGACTTAGGTACTCATCAAAAACTAGTTGAATCTAGCGCAATCTTGAACGACTAAATTGCATGTACTTCAAACGAAATTGAACAATCTGATGTATTTGATCGCGCATGATCGCGCTGTCTGTTTTCCATGCATCAGCCATGAATATAACGTCTCGCAGTCTTTCCGCTCTGCACGGCTTTGCAGCGACAGTGAACCATTTTTGCCTGAAATTTACTGGTCAGCCTAGAGTGCAGTCATGGGCGTCGGAAGGATTTTTTTCCAGGGAAGGGGGCGTCAGTGGATTTTTTCAGGGGTAACCAAAAGGATTTTTCCACGGAGGTTATACCTGGTGAAATTTCGTTTTTCCCATTCGAAACGATGAAAATAACCTTTTTTGCCTAAAATTTCATAAGAAATGTTATATTTCAAAAACCAGGGTGGTCCCCTGTCCCCTTCCAGCGCCCGTTATTGCAGTTCGTCAACACTCACCCGGTATTATGCCATTTGGTAGTGGTTGGTGATGAGCTCGATGATCGGTTGACTGCACTTTCACCTTTGTTATATAATAATGCCACCAATAGACCGTTCTTCACGGCTGGCGGTTCTAACGAAGTAATGAAATCAAAATCATTTGCGAAGGGGAGAGATGCTTTCTCAGACACCATAGGTGTTGTGTTATGCTATCGTGAAATATTTCAGCTGAGCCACTTGCAGACGATTATTTGATAAAAATGCGACAAGCACTATACTTCAAGCGCAATACTCTCACGAAAAATACATTTTATTGTTTGAAAGCGCCAAGTTCGAAAACGCAACAAATTTCGAACTCTAGAAAACCAACGGTCATACAAGTCTTTGGCATTGTGTAGTTTATTAAATAGTTTAATTCATAACGCCTGCAGTCTCTTCCCTGGTGAGAAATTTAATACAAACATTCATTCGAACTATAGTTAAAACTAAGGTTCGCAAAGCAAAATGGAGGACACCCCCGTGGGAGGATTATGGAAAACGTCTGCAATTTCATTCTTTCCGCCCGAGACACATCAAACATGACCTGTAATTTGCGCAGCACATGCTCATTTTCCGTTCTTTGGTCATACTTTATGCCCGGGGTTTGTGCATGAATGTTTCGTTTAATTTTTGGATTGCTAGCTGGCTGCTTACCTTCACAACGTGATTGGGTTTTTGCAATCGACGTTGCTTAAGTGTATGAGCAACTCTCATTCGTTCTGTGATACTTGTAAGTGGGACCGCGGTGGAAAGTTTTGGTTTTCCTAACTTTAATGCCGAAACCTCTCTTTATGCGTTTTCAAAGAATGGTAAAAAAGTGTTTGAATATGTCTATCGCAACAAATTTATTGTTCGCAAAATTATTTAAATGTTGTTGCAATACATATAACCTGACGCTTAGCTGTAAAAGCTGAACAATTTTATTAGGACGTCCACGCACAGAATTCCCAAAACCAATGGTCCTCTTGGGGCACACTGGGGCGGGGTGCCAATTCCTACATAATATTTCGTTAAAATTTTGTAAAATACTCAATAAACGTTCTAAAGTGTTGAATTTTTTAACTGCATTCATGAGTTTTCATAAGCACTTCGATGGCCTTGATTTAATCTTTCCGATATTTTGCCGAAAACAATAATTCCATTGTGATTTTTTGAGGGGGGCCTATCATTTCGAGCCCCTAACTCTTCAAAAGGATATCTAATCTATTTTAATATGCAGGAATTTTAAATAATGTAAAAAAGTTTACCTGAGCACACGAAAGGAGCAGACAGATAATTCACATAAAATACGTATAGGTAGCTTCGGCCATAATCAAAACATTTTTAATTTGATGTAGTTATAGCATGTGATTTACAAACCTAATAAAGCACAAGCTCAAAAGTCAAAAATTTTCAACGAACTTTTACCGTTGTTACGCGAGGAAAAACTGCCACCTGATAATATTTGCAGAACCTAATAAAGACATGCTAAAAAACAATGGTATACTTAAAATAAGAAAGCTTCAACATCACTATAATTCATCAGCACATTTCGAATGCTTTGTACATTTCACGCTTTTCATAACGATTCCTACGCATTTTTGACTTCACAATGGATAAATAATCCATTCTTGAAACTGTTATACATCATAATGAAATAATAGACAGTTAAACTACTGTCTGACCTCGCCTGCACGCTTTAAAGCAAACCCTCTCCACACTGCACCAACATAATGCCGCAGTTATTCGGCTTCCAACCCACACGGTACACTTCAAATCCTCCCTTGCAAAACGTCAAGTTTTAACAGACAAATTTACTGAGCGCTCCAACCCTTTTGACTTCACTGTGAGAAAAGGGATCGATTGACATACTTCGCATTCCAGGAGGTCAGCAGACAATAGAAACATACCTCGAGTTTTTTCTCAGCCCACATTTTTGCAAAACTTTTTCCATTCCACGCGGTTCACCCACGCTTAAGCACTTTGTTGACACTAGCTCTTTTGTCAGATCCAATACCTCCATACATGTGCGGTTAACCGCAGGCCACGCTCGCTATCCTAGCTAGAAAATGTTATTTAATCAGCAGTCGGGAGGAACGCGAGCGAACGGCGCCCCCACCTCTTTTGAAGGGAGAATGTGGAGCGAAAAAAATTGCCGCCTTTTTTGTGTATTTTCTTGTGAACCATTGAACAGAAAAAATCCAAGGTGTGCGTGCTGTCCGCAGCAAATCACATCCCCGATTTTGAAAAGGTTCCCGCATTTCTGGGTACAACATCACGGTTTACTTCTTCACGCAAATTTGACAAAAGGTTTGCATTGAGAATGATTTGCTAAGTTCAGTAGGTACGGAGCCGGCGAGCGACAGACAATCTTCAAAATTGGTTTAGCGTTGGCGACACAGCGCACTTGCTGCCTCGACGCATCTCTGTCAGAGAATTATTCCAATCACACCAGCAGCCATCATTCAGTATTTTCGCATAGCGCACAGTGCAGGCCAATATTGTTTAGCTTCCAAACACCATTTCTTAACGTTTCTTTTATGCCTACTCTACAGTCCTGGTCAGTCGGTGCTTTGAAAATGTTGAGGTCATCTCTACTTGAACGATGTTTTAATCGGCTGCTTGACCAGCAGTGATTGCAGGAATTAGGACGCGCTTACAAAGGAGAATTCAAGGCGCAAACAACAAGATACGTATTCATTCCTTATACATTAGTTGGAAGGAAATGTTAAACAAAACCNCTCGTGGANTACAGGAGAAATTTTTCCACCACGCAGCGGTTGTTCCAGACGTTGCCGCCAACAGGGCTGTCGGATGAGTTGTTGGATCAAGAGTAACATAATATCAGTTTTCTGTTTGTAAGTTGGAAACTTACAAAAGTTAACTGGTAAAGTACAGCTCATCTGGAAAGTTTCTACCTCTGGAGGGCGTTGACGCGTAACCCTGGATCAGACATCTGCAAGCTTCACGTGAACACGTAAGCAAAAAGCTACACAAAAAGCGTGGAAAGAAGGTCGTCGGCCAAACGGCAATTGGATCTCGCACCGCGATACGGTTCGTTGGGTCTGTTTGATTGGAGTCACTTGTCCAAATATAGTAACTTTCTGCGTCGCAGGCTTCTGTATGACACAATAAACCCAGTGCTATTGAGGTTTGTTTGTTCGTTGTAACGTGGTCTTAACTTTAAGCACCCTATTACACAAGCCATTGTCACGCAAAATACAATTCCACGTGACACCAATCAACCAAATGTGTGTACTACTATTTGAAAACGTTTACGTAATCTTATATTGTTGTAAAATTTACAGTATGTAACATTTTGAGATTTCAATTTCTTGTACCGGTCCGTGGTACAGCAATGCTTCGTCACTTTTATCATTTGGTCACACCTAGTCCAATAAGGCATTAAAACTCATAACTGGCAAACGTGATTTCTGCTCTCAGCGATGCTTTACTTAAGTGTGCAATATACTCTTTCTACGTGGATTTATAGCGGATCGCATGGTGCGGGTTTGTGACTCCTTGAAATAACAACAGCATCCGAACGCAAGACACATTCTCATCAGCCCATAACCGCTGCCGAGTAATTTAAGAAAATTGATTCTTCACAGATATCCCGTGAAAAAAGATTTACACTTGTTTGCAAATTAATCAAGAAATGGTTTGGAAAAAGGCATGTTCGTATGAAATTGCTGAATTTAGCTTATGATGCTCAACACAAATTAGGTTGTGCCGATGCTACTTTCACCCAAAAACGATTTTGGGCTTTGCTGGTGAAATCGCAAAGGTCAAAACAGTGACGCATGGAGATCGAGCAAAAAGCGTTTTTTTGTTTTTTTTAGTTTGAGAACCACAAAAAAGCACGAGTTTTGGATTCAGTTTTACAGGCCGTTCTCACGCAGTCTCATCAGTTTATCGGCTATTCGCTGTAGAAATGTCCCGTGACTTCGACTCGTTAGAGATGGTGCTTAGCCTTACAAGAAGGGTTGCCATATTTTCATCGTCAAAAACGACGGCACATTTTTGATGAAGGTTATTAATATACACATAACAAAGGTTTTAGCATATGCTTCTACCTTTAAAATCAGCGTATATTTCTTCAAGAATCAAGTTGCATGAGTGTAAATTTCATTTTAACTGTTCAACCTGAAGACATTTGGGCTTTTTAAACGTCTTCTGAGGACTAAGTGTTTCTCATTAGAGAAGAGGACGTATGGGAACCCAACTTACAAACGAACAGCTTTTTTCCTTGCTGAACGGGAATAGCCTGCAGAGACAGTTGTTAAAGAAATCGGCCTTGCTGCAAGCAGGTGTGCTGCGTCCATCGAAAGCTCCAATGCTTGCATTTGAAAGTTGGGAATACTCAGAAACGTATTTACAACCTATTTGAAACGATTTACAGAACAATATATATCGAAAGGAATCCTTTCACTGCCAAGAATCAGGCAGGCACTATATATCCTAACACAGCATATATTTCGCCTACGGAGTAGGCATCTTCATCTCAGCGAAGTTCATACAACTGTTGGATCAAACAAAAACTACAAGCAGTATAAACACATAAACACTATAGTATGGCTAAACAGCTAAGCATAAGTAATTCACGAGAATGCATAATCACCTGCCCATCTTATTGAGAATTGTAAGAACACAGAACAAACAATAACGCCTCTCTAACAAAACGACAAAAGAAGAATGAAGCCGAAGGAGAATAGAACACGTGAACAAAGACGCATTCAGCGTGGATGGATTAACTAAAAGAAAAAAATCCACACCACTTATCAATGAGGAACCGAACGAATTAACACAAAATTGACGCGTTACTTAAAAGTAACACATTTGATTGCAGGCATGTAAAACAAGCTCTCAAGGGTATAGTGACGTAACAAACAAGCAAATAGCAGTGCAGTAGAATAGACTTCAGAAGATTAAGCAAGTAGCAAATGTAGCTTCCCAGCTAAAACAGTACGTTCAGGAGCTCAAAATATGGTCCAGATTGAATCCATGAAGCTCGAAGTCACAGGCCAACACCGACGCTCTGCGAAGGGCCCTGATTAAATGATGTTGTGATCAAATTGTCTTCTATGGGTTCCGTTGGGTCGTAGGTATTCGCAGAACGCTTTCCAATCGTAAGACAGAACAATATGCAACAAAATTGCAAAAATTTTCCAGTGAGTATTTAAAACAGAGCTTGAAAGTGTAAAGTCTCGCATACAAGTTTTAGTTGTTTATGCCTTCTCAAACTAGGGCTGCCACGCTTTTTCAAGGACCTCCTTAACTTCAGTCTGAAAAAATTATATTTCCTTCCTTGAACCCGTCCATTAACGCCGAGCACGAAGCTGGACAGGCCGCAAGCATCGTTTTTACAAGTTTTCGGTAGTGCCCATCCGCTATTCGAACCCCGAATACCAGTTTAGCACACGCTCTATTCCACCAAGCCACTTAGTCGGTCCACCAGTTGTTAATTTTCAGTAATTTTGACGCAAAACTTTCTCAAAATCAATTGATGATAGTCGGTGAGGTATCAGTATCTCATGTTTTAAAAATGTACCGAAACTACTTCTAAATTGGGATGTATACAGCATTAGAAAACAACCTTTTGCATGACAAAAAATGGAGCTTCTACAAGGAGCATCGGCATTTTAGACCATGGGTTCCCAACCTTTCTCTTACCATGTACCCCTTCAGCATTTCAACAGGTAAGTATGTACCCCTTCAGCATTTTGACGGATGTACATGTACCCCTAAGATATCCTGTGACAATACATTTTATCATGGTTATTTATTGATATATTTAACAACAAGCATATAATGATTTTTGAAAAGAATATTCATTAATATATGCGTAAATATTTGGAAATAAATCATATGCAAATATATTTTGCTCTTCTGTTGATAACCTTAAATGTACCAGTCGGATAGGCAAATGTGACCCTGGGGATACATGTACCCCAGGTTGGGAACCCCTGTTTTAGACCTATAGCCCATTGGTTGGCCAACTCCTCTCTNGCAAAATCACTGCCCTTGTTAAACTGTTGCAGAAGTACAGCAACTAGGATCTTCATTACGAGTAATTAAATCAGTTCCAATAAAATTCTTGTTAATAAGTTAAAGTGATGTGAAATATTCCGTCAAAGTCAAATTTTATTTTCATTAAAACTCTGTTTTTGTACATAGGCACGTCACAAAACCAATGTTGTCCTGCAATCGCCGCCGTATCATTTGAGTCGATCTTTCTGATATAACTCAGACAAATTTGACTTCGGGCATGCATTGAGCGACTAGTTTATGGTTTCATCATCTAAAACTGCCAGACTGTATGCCCCATTAGGAGGAGGGTGTTTGGGGCACTCCAGGACAGTATGATCTGCGGTTTGTTCCTCAGCGCCAGACTCACAGGACCCTGCTGGACCCCATGTATAA